>Ga0065721_10049629_pt1 | contig 30042 bp, 18 predicted proteins | sample Mesricmetagenome_FD_59108 | JGI IMG/M metagenome (GOLD analysis project Ga0065721, IMG submission 59108) | Mesophilic microbial community from rice straw/compost enrichment Sample: eDNA_1 v2 (version 2) | ecosystem: Engineered > Solid waste > Grass > Composting > Bioreactor | place: USA: Davis...
AACTTCGCGAGCGAGCGAACGAGACGCGCCAATCAAACCTGCTTTGGCAGCGGAATAATTCACCTGACCTTCGCTGCCGGTTTGGCCGGCAGTGGAAGCGATGCTGAGAATGCGGCCGCGACGTTGCAGAGCCATTTGTTTTGCCGCCGGGCGGGTGACGTTGAAAAAGCTGTTGAGATTGGTGGCGATGACTTGCGCCCATTGTTCCGGCGTCATGAACACAAACAGCGAATCGTGACGAATGCCGGCGTTGTTAACGAGTACGTCGAGGCGTTGGTGAGTTTGAATGATTTTAGCAATCGCCTGTTCGCTCGCGTGAGAATCTGCTACGTCGAAGCCGCATAATTCCGCGCTACCGCCGAGTTGTTGAATTTGAGCGACGACCGCTTCGGCGTCTGTTTGGCGACTGCGAAAATTGACCAGCACATGGCAGCCATCGGCGGCGAGTGCCAGCGCGATGGCCCGACCGATGCCACGGCTTGCGCCCGTGACGAGGGCAATACGTTTGTCCATATCCCAACGTGTCTGTTTGCGTCATTTCAATTCGTGGCGGGAAACTCTCCTTCTTGTTCGCGCGGATGCTGCCGCGCGGAGAGTGGTTAATGGGATTTGTTCAATCCAAAAACTGTCCGCTCCACTTGAATGAACGCTCGCCAGTCTCGCGTAAAAACATTGTACACGGCAAGAATGTCTTTTGAGTCGCGTGGCAAAAACGTGAAGCGCAACTGGCTTAGTGCGATTCGACGTCAGGATTTTCCTTGGCTAACGCGCAATTTCCGGCGCAGTTGAGCGTGGGCCGGAGGCTAGAGAAGATATGGCGTTGGTTTCGCCCAATCGCAGCAACAGTTTATGTCCGACCTTATCAGTCCAATTAAAATTATTTCCGAGCACCGCGACGGCGACGCGTTTCTCAGTGTCCATGCCGAAATAAGCGCAGTAACCGCCCACGACGCCGATGCGCGAAATCGTGCTGGAGCGACCGCCGTCCATGCGTTCCACCGCCCAGGCAAGCGTGATGCCTTGAAGCGGCGTTTCAAACAGGACTTCGTGAGTCGTTGCCAATTGGTTCGCGATGGGTTGGCCGGCCATGCCGAGATTCGCTTGCGCGAATCGCAACAGATCGCTCGCGGTGGAGTATAGTCCGCCGGAAGCGCGCATGATTTCGCCCATATCCCAATCCGACATCGGCCGATTACGCCGAATGAATGTCGGTTCATCACCAGCGTGACCGCGCGCAAGCCGCTGGCGTTGTTCCTTTGTCAGTGTGAACGTGGTATCGCGCATCCCGAGCGGAATAAAAATTTTTTCTGTCATGAGCTCTGGTAACGAGCGACCGGTTTTCACTTCAATCAAATGCCCGAGCAGACCGTAACCGATGTTCGAGTAATCATAGTGGCGTTCGCTGCGCGGCGGAACTTTGCACGTGCGCAAGTAGCGATAGAGATACGGGCGCGTGATGTAGCGATAGGGATTGCGGCCACTGAAAGCGAAATCGAGAAAGTAAGGCCACTTGGCGACGGGTTGCGGATGCAGCGGTAAACCGGACGTGTGCGTCGCGAGTTCAAACAATGTGACTTCGGCGATGGAATCACTTACGCGTACGTGACTTGGAAGAATTTCGCGAACAGTGTCTTCATAGTTCAAAGTTCCTTCCTGAACGAGAATCGCGAGCAGAGCAGCGACGAATGGTTTGGTAACGGAGCCGATTTCGAAAATCGTTTCTTTGGCTGGTATTGATTCATCATCTGGGGCATAGCCGAAATGATGCGTCGTCCCATCAGTCGTCAAAACTCCGATGGATAAACTGTGTGATTCGCCGCTTTCGATCAGTGGTTTCGCCAATTGATCGACTGCTGCTTGCAGGTTGGAAGGAGCGGAAGAAAGGGCTGTAAGATTGCGATCGACCTGACGGGCGGAATCATACGTCGCGCAACCTGTCAGCCAGAGACTGGCGATGAACATTACGAAGGCGAGGAGTAAGCGCATCTGATGGACGAGGAGGATTGCAAACCAGATTTCATCGTCAAGTGACGATATTGTTCCGGGATTCAGAAACAAAAACGCGACCCGTTGAATCGGTCGCGTTCTGAAATGTATCTAATTTACTCGGGTCGCAGCCGGCGATGATTAATCAGTCGGATTCCAGACGTAGCGACCGGTCGGATCGATGTATCCGAGTTTCTTGGAAACTTTCACTTGCGCGAGGCCGTTCAGGAACGGAGCGGCGTCGTCGAATTGCGGGTTCACTACGTATTTGCCATCGCGATTGATGTAGCCCCAGCGTTTGGCGAGTTTCACCGCGGCGAGGTCTTCGGAAAATGCCATGGCGGCGTCGAACTGCGGGTTGATGGCAAATTTGCCCGTGCTGTCAACGTAGCCCCAACGATCACTGACTTTCGCTGGCGCCAGACCTTTGACGAATGAGCCGGCGGCGTCAAATTGCGGATGAATCACAATCTTCCCGGTTTTATCCACGAACCCCCAGCGCTTGTTCAGCTTGATGGCAGCGTAACCACCGGAGAACGCTTCGGCGGCGTCGAACTGCGGATTGATGACCAACTTGCCAGCCGGATCCACGAAGCCCCAGCGCTTGCTTATTTCGACTGCGGCCAATCCCTCAGCGAACGGACCAGCGGAATCGAATTGCGGATTGATGACGAAATTTCCGGTCTTATCCACGTAACCGTAAGTGCGCTTCAATTTCGCCGGCGCGCGACCATCGGCAAATGGCCCGGCGGCGTCAAATTGCGGGTTGACGACATATTGGCCATCGAGGTCCACGTAACCGTATCGCCCGCCGAATTTCACTGCGGCCAATCCGCTGCTGAATGGCGCCGCGGCGTCGAACTGCGGATTTACAACCACTTTTCCGGTGGCATCCACATAGCCCCAGCGTTTGCCGAGACGAACAGCCCCTGCGCCATTGGCGAACGATTCGGCCAGTTCGAATTGGGGATTCACAACGAGATTTCCCGCTTTGTCCACAAAGCCCCAGCGTTTCTCGACGACGACCGGATAAAGCGCGCCGGTGGCAGCAAACGAGGAATGGAGGCCGATGGCGGTCACCATCGCGGCGAGGAGAACGACTGGTTTCTTCATAAGTATTGCGATACGTCTCAGCCTTTAGAATTGAGAATACAAGGCAGAAGGCATTTAGATTGAAGCGATTTTAAGTCGCCAGCCCGGTCAGTCAAGAAACCAATCCCTGGCCAATGTCTCCGCGGAAAACATCTGAAATATCGCTTTGGAGCGCAGCCACAGAGTGGCCACGCTCGTGTGACTTAAAGAATGCGGCTTTTATTTCACCCGCAGCACCGTGAGTGAATAAGGCGCAGCGGTGTGCGTGAAGGCAGAACCGGAAATCTCGAAAGTGCTTTCTTTCGGGAAAATCTTTCGCGGTTCAGTCAGAGAATTTTCATCCGTCCGATTTGCGCTGGTGAGCACGATGACTCGCGCTTTGCTGGCAGTCTGACCGGACAGGTTCAATTGCACTTCAGCAGGAGCAGTGTTGCCATTGACGATTTTGACGATGACTTCGCCTGTAGTGTCATCACGCGTGGCGGAGGCGTAGAGACGTTTCGTGGCGGTTTCGAGCTTGACCGGGAGGACAACGTCGCCGCGATTGTGAGCGAACAGTTTTTGCACGTAATAATTTGGCGTGCCGTAGATGTTGAGGTTGTCGAGCCAGATGAGATTGGGACGCCATTGCCAACCTTCTTCGTGCGCGAACAACGGCGCGTAACTGGCCATGCTGACGACTGCGGCGTTGCGTTCCATTCCGGTCATGAACGCTGCTTCGGCAATAGCGCATTCGAGATTGTTGCGATTGTTCACGCTGACGACGCGATCGCTCTGCGCAGCGTATTCGCCGAAGAAAACTTTGGGGCCTTTCGGATCGTAGCTGTCGAAGCGATTGGCATTATCGAAAAACCAGTCGGGGCGGTCGTAACAATGCTCATCCACGACATCGGTCTTGAGTTCCTTCAATTTCGGCCACGCAAAATGAAAGCGTTTGTCGTTCGGTTGCGGGCCGGCGCTCGAGATGAGTTGAATCTCCGGATGCTTCGCTTTCAGCACGCGATGAAATTCCGCGTAACGATCAATGTAAGGCTGATCCCAATTTTCGTTGCCGATGCCGATCATTTTCAGATGGAACGGAGCAGGGTGACCCATCGCCGCGCGTTTCGCGCCCCAGGTGGAATTCGTCGGGCCGTTGGCGAACTCAATCAGATCAATCGCATCCTGAATGAACTCTTTCAGTTCTTCCGGTGAACATTCTTCGCCGGAATTGAACTGGCACGCGAGGCCGCAACTGAGAATCGGCATCGGTTCTGCGCCGATGTCTTCAGAGAGCTGGAAATACTCGAAGAACCCAAGACCGAACGTCTGGTAATAATCCGGCGTGGGGCGATGCAGAAATTCATAGTTCCAGCGGTTAATGAGCAATTCGCGTTCTTCAATCGGGCCGATGGTTTTCTTCCATTGATAACGTTTGTCGAGTTCGCTGCCTTCGACGATGCAACCGCCGGGAAAACGCAAGAACCCGGGCTTCATATCGGCGAGCATCTGCACCATGTCCGCGCGCAATCCGCCGGGCCGCTTCTTCCACGTATTTTCCGGAAAGAGCGAAACCATGTCGAGATCCACCGTGCCCGCACCATCCACGAGAATGTAGAGCTTCGCTTTCTGATCGGTCGTGCGCGGCCGCAGGGTGGTGGAATACTTCGCCCATTTATCGGTGAAGTTTTCCAATCGTACGGTGTCGAGCAACGCGCCCCAGGAGCTGTAGAGTTCAATGCGCAATTTCGGTTTGCCGGAGGTAACGCGAATCTGCGCGGTGAAATGATACGCTTCACCTTGTTTTACGCCCATGCCGCGAAAACCTTCGTTGGCGATGCCGAACAAATCTTTGCCTTGTGACTCGAGGCGCAGGTAATGCGGATTCTTCGGGTTGAACGGTTGGTCATCGCGAATGGCAATCGCGCCGCGCGCTTTGCTTGGGCTGAGTTTGAACCAGCCCATCAGCGGATCGGGAAATTCGAAGCCGCGATTTTTCACCAGCTCGGCATAAAGGCCGCCATCGGCACCGAGATTGATGTCCTCGAAGAACAATCCCCACATGGCGGGATTGATGCGTGCGCCGGGTTGATCGGTCTGCACGGTGAGCCGCGCGGGTTCAGCGGCGGCGATTTGAATCGCCATCGCAGCAATGCAAAGCGATGAAATAAATGGGCGTGGTTTCATGGCGGTTGTTGTGAAGGGATTGAACTGAAACGCTGCCTTGCGAACAACGCCAATTTGCGAAATGAGCCCGCCAAACTGCGACGCAGCGCAGTGCCGCAGTTTTTTAGACTCCGGTTAATTGAACCGGCCTTTCTGCGAGCCGGGCTCGAAGGCTGTTCCGTTGCGTGAATCAGCGGTTTACGATTTCGCGCCCAAACGCAGAATCGTGAAAGAGTTCGCGGGAAATTGATGTTCAAATTCCGCGCCGTTCACGCGCAAATTTTCGGTGCGAGGCGAAACCTTGTTCGGTTGTGCGAAAGAATTTTCGTCTTCGGCGCTGGCCGAAGTGAGCACAGTCATTTGCGCTTGCTGCGCGACGTTCTTTGCACCGCGAAGTTTGATCTGAGTTGCGACGGATTTCAGTCCTGGATTGGTGACCGCGAGAATGGTTTCACCGGTGGTTTGATTCTGTCCCGCTGCGGCGAAGAGTGTCGGTACGGGTTTGCATTCGGCTTGCTGAATGAGTTCGCCGTCCAGATAACAACTCACTTTCGCGCCGCGTAATTCGATGCGGATGTCATACCAACGATCCGTTTCCACGCGGCCCGGCACATGCGGAATTGTAATTCCTGGAGCTTCGAGACCGTGTTGCGTGTTGTTCCAGCCGGCGATGTTCCACCACGTAACGGTTTCCGGATCAGGATTGGCGAAGCAGATCAAGAAACCTTCGGCGCCAGAAATTTTTCGCGCTTTCAGCGTGAGCGTGTAATCGCGCCAATTCAAATCGCCGATGAATGCGCGGACATTTTCATCTTCGGACGTTTGTCGCAATGCACCATCTACGACACTCCATTTGCCGCCGTAAGTTTTCCAATTGCTAAAACCATTGGAAAAATCACTCGCAAACAATGTCTCGCCGTTGCGCGTGACTTTGATGTCTTTGAACTCCGCTTGCGTGCGCCACGTGCCGACGCCGATGCGGCCGGTGAACGCCGGCGGCTCCATCGTTGTCGTCGTGACGATGACAGGATGAATCACATCCGGCAAATTGCGCCCGTACATCGCCTGCACGTGATACGACGGCGACGGATAGGACCGCGTATTATCAAACCAGATCAGGTCTGGTCGCCATTGCACGCGACCGTGTTTCGCAAATAACGGCGCGTACGCGGCCATGGTCACAACGTCAGCATTGCGCCAAAGCCCGGTCATGAACGCCGCTTCAGCAATCGCAGAACGCAAGTTGTTCGCGCGATTTCGATCGTGCGCCGCGAATTCGCCGGCAAAAACTTTTGGTCCGTTGCGATCATAATTGTCGTAGCGATTCACGTTTTCTAGAAACCATTGCGGCGGGCGATAGTAATGTTCGTCCACAATTTCAGCCGGTGTGCCGCCGCGAAATTTTTCCCAGGCAAACTGAAACAGATCGTCATCCGGATGTGGGCCGGAGGTGGTGATGATTTCGATTTCCGGATGCTTCGCCTTGAGCGCTTTGTGGAACCGGTCGTAGCGATCGAAATATTCCTGTCGCCATTGTTCATTGCCGACACCGAGATATTTCAGTTTGAAAGGTTCGGGATGTCCCATCGCCGCGCGTTTTGCGCCCCATTCGCTCGTGACCGGGCCGTTGGCGAATTCAATCAGATCCAGCGCATCCTGAATAAACGGTTGCAGATCATCCAACGGCACGTGGCGACCGCGCCGGGCCTGACAGCACATGCCGCAATTTACAATCGGCACCGGCTCAGCGCCGATGTCTTCGCAAAACTGAAAATACTCGAAGAAGCCGAGGCCGTAGGTCTGATGATATTGTGGTGACTCGCGATTGCTCCACAGATTCCAATTTTGTTTACGTTCCCAGATTTCGCCGATGGTATCTTTCCAGCGATACATGTTATTGAAATCCGTGCCTTCAACAATGCAACCACCGGGAAAACGCATGAAACCGGGTTTCATGTCGGCCAGCAATTGCGCAAGGTCAGCGCGCAATCCGTTACGGCGTCCTTTGAACGTATCCGACGGAAACAGTGAAATCACATCGAGGTCAATCGTTCCTGGTGCAGTGGCGAGAATGACAAGACGCGCCTCGTCTGTCGTGGCGCTGCTGGTGATGGTAGCTTCGTAACGTTTCCAATTGGAGGTGAGTTTTTCGATGCGACATTCGCCGAGGTTGCGACCGTTCGCATCTTCCAAGCGCGCGACAAGCGCGCCGGTAAAATCGCTCTTGCTGCGGGCGTGCAGTGCGAAAAGATATTTTTTGCCTTGTTGGACTGCGATGCCATCGAAACCGCTATTTACCAATCCGTAGCCATTGCCGGCGGAAGTAATTTCGAGGCGAACATAGTTCGGGTTATTCGGATGAATCGGTTGCTCTGAAGCGATAGAAAATTTCCCCGCGCCGCTGCGATTGGCTTCCTGCCACGAGTAAAGTTTTTCGCGATGTTCAAACGAACGATTCTGCACTAACTCCGCATAGAGTCCGCCATCAGCCGCGTAGTTGATGTCTTCAAAAAATATCCCGTGCAGCGTGCGGCTCACCGTCGGACCGCGTTGATCCGTTTGAACTTCGATGATGGCGGTGGCGGCAGGCAGTTGAGCCGGCAGCAGTAGGGCACTTAAAGCGAGCACGGTGTTTTGCCAAAGAGAAGATTTCATTTTCATGGTGATTCCTGAATTGCGGCGCGAATCAGAGCGTGGGTTTTTCGACAATGGGCCAACCGTCTTCGCCCCAGCGCAAGGGACGAATGGCGTAAGTGGACATGCCGCGGCGGGCCTGATTGTAAAAATGAAAGCTGAACCAATACTGGCCGTTCTCTTTCCAGATTCCTGGATGTCCCGGCCCGATAAAAACATCTTCAGTGGCCAACACCGGTGTGCCGCCGCCGCTCAGCATGTCTTTGCCGTCGCGATCGAGATACGGTCCAGTGATTTTATCGCTGCGCCCCACGCGAATTTCATACGTGCTGTTCGTGCCGCGACAACAGACGCCCCAGTTGAGAAACAGATAATACTTCGCGTCCTGTTTATAGATGAACGGCGCTTCAATCGAATCGTGGTGCGCCAATGAATAAATCGGTGAATCCGGCGTGATGCGTTTGCCGGTTTTGGGATCGAGCTGAATCAATTTGATGCCGCTCCAGAACGAGCCAAACGACATCCAGAGTGAACCGTCGTCGTCCTGAAACAGCGCGGGATCAATGGCGTTGAAACCGTCACGCGGACTGGACTGAATCACGATGCCGTGATCGGTCCAGAGATATTTGGCATCAGAAGGATCGAGCGTGGGATTGGTGACGAGACCGATGGCGGAAGTGTTTTTACCGAAACTGGAAACCGAATAGTAGAGCAGGTAACGGTCAGCCACACGGATGATGTCCGGCGCCCAGAAATCACGTCCGCCGCGATTCGCTGGAACGGCTTCAGGAATCCACGCCGGTGCATTCGTAAAAACCACCGGCCCATCCATCCACTTGATCAAATCTTTCGAGCGATAGGATCGAATGTCGCGTCCGGTGTAAAAAATCCAATATTCATCGCCGCATTTAATGATGGTGGAAGGATCGTGAACGCGAACGCCGCGACTACCGAGTTTTGCCTGACGCTGCGCTTCTTCCGGTTCAAGCGGTGGTGGCGGACTGAAACGGCTTTGAGCGATGCCGACCAAAGGGATCAGCAGCGCCGAAAGGATTACGAGTCGCCTTCCGTTGCGGGATGGGAGTGCGATCCCCTTTGCTGAACCGACGACAGGCATAAGTCGGTGAACTGGTCATTGGTCTGGAGTTCGCAACTTGAAAGCAAAAGATTGTCTGAGCGTTCACCACCAGAAGCCGGGGGCAGAGCTGGCGCGCTGCTCCATCTGGCGAAATTTTCGCCATGCCACGTGACTATCTTTGAAGGCGATATAGCCGCCGTCGGGAAGATTACCTTTCAAGTGCGGACTGAGATGGGGAATTGCCGTCCCGCCAATCGGAAAACCTCCTGGAATACTGGTAAAGCTTCCGGCGGCCGCAGGTGCAGTTGCTGTGCCCGCGTTATTGGCGCTAATGGTTGCGTCAGCAATCAAAGGTCGGTCGGTAGTTGGAACCGGAGGCAACGTCAAAAATGGGTTCACTTTTACTGGTTCTGAAAGAATCGTGGTGTTCTGATTTGAGAGTGTTAAGCGGAAACTGGTTTGATCGTTCGCCGGCCCGGTGAAAGCCATCACATAGCCCATCACGCGGAAGCCGGTGGCGAAGTTCCAAAGGCTCTGGCCGGTGCCGGGATTGCCGAAGTTTTGGGCATCGGTGAAGCGCGGTGCTGTTCCCGGACAATAAAACGTCTTTTTCTGTAAACCGCTGGCGAGCATCAAATCAGCCGGGCCGTTAGGGAGGTCCCAAGCCCAACTTGCGCCCGTGCCGGTGAAATCGATCACCGGTAACTTATCTTTGTAGTCTCCGGCATAAATGGTAGTTGCAATGGCGAATTGTTTGAGATTATTGAGACATTGAGTTCGTTTCGCTTTCTCTTTTGCCTTGGACAACGCCGGCAACAGCATAGCGGCAAGAATGGCAATGATCGCGATGACCACAAGCAGTTCGATCAAGGTAAAAGCTCTCGAGGTTCGGCTGATGGTGGTTCGCAGAAGTCTGTTCATGTTACAAATTCGAAGATTTATTCGGTGCTGAGGCCGGGAGTTGTAGCTCCCGGCCTCAGCCGTGATTAATTATTGCGGAGCCAAGCCGAAGAAAACCGTCGGCTGATTCGGATCGATCGTGATAACCACCGGGCTGGTGACACCGCCGGGATAATCATACCATGCCCCGGCTTGCAGACCGGTGCTGAGGCTGTTGGTCTGTGCAACCAGCTTGTAGCTGCCCGTCCAGGTGAAGGTCAGCGTATTGCCGGCTTGCGACACGTTAAGCACCGGTGCCGCAGCTCCCACTTGCAATACGCCCGTGCCGGCGAAGTGAACGTCATCAATGTGGGTTGCGCCGGAACCGGTTGCTCCGTAGGTGCCAGCAGGTTGCGCCACGCCAGCGATGGTCAGGCCATTCACAACATCGGTGCCGGCAAAGTTCAGTTGAAGTTTGCCGCTGGCCGCAATGTTGACATTCGCTGTATCGGCGAGGTAGGGCGAAGTGATGATCAATGTGCCAGCGTTAATGGTGGTGTCGCCGGTGTAAGTGTTAGAGGCGGTCAAGGTCAGCGTGCCGGCTCCAAGCTTGGTCAATCCACCGTCTTTCTCCGCGTCACCCGGCTTAACCGAGTGCTGCAGCAAGTGCGGGATGGTTACATCGAAGCCTGCGGTGTCAATGATTGCGCCGCCATTACGCACGTTGGCAGGATCGCCAGCGACGAGGCTGAAGAACGTGGTAGTGTTGCCAATGGCCCGCAAAGTTCCGCCGTTGAAGTTGAACTCGCGCGATCCGGCTGCGTTACCACCCAGAACTTCAAACACGCTCAGCGTGCCCCCGTTCAGGTTGAAGAAGTTTCTTGAAGCGCCGCCGCCTTCATGCATGAAGATCTGTCCGTTTCCTCCTACCGTCGTTTTGTTGTCGCTGTAGAACGTAATCGCACCCGAGTTCAGGTTGACGACATTGGTGCCATTGTTGTTACCGGTAGCGAAACGCAGATCGGTATTGGCATTCAGGTTGAGTTGACCGCCGTTGATGTTAAGCGTTGCATCACCGAAATCCCACTGGCTCATGATGAACCAGCGGGTGACCGTGGTTGCAATGTTCACCGTGCCGCCGGCATTGATATTGAGGACGGCGTTATTATCGGCGTCACCGGCGAAGTCCACGACGATGTCACCTTCGGAATTCAAGATGCCGCCTTCATTTACCGTGACGGTGCCGACGGCGGTGTTTTGAATATTATTGCCACGCGCAATGGTTAATGAACCCACGGACAAGGTGCTGTTGGCGATGGTAACAGTACCGGTAGGTGTGATTCCCAAGCCGTTGATGTCCGAACCTCCGACGCGGAAGTCGCCAGCGAAGTAGTTACTGCCTCCCGTGAAGTTCATCACGGCATTGCCATTCCGATAGCCGACGTAGGACGGACCAGTTCCAAACGCGGTCGAACCTCCGGTAATCTGGAGCGTGCCATCAAGGACGGAGAGACTGCCGGCGGAAGTGCTCGTGCCGCTGAGATTCAGGGTGCCAGCACCGGTTTTGGACAGTCGGGCCGGACCACTCAGCGGGCCGGTAACAGTGGCCGTGTTTCCACCAATGACATCAATTGCAGAAGCGGCCGTGGTGTTGATCTCATGAGAACCGGTGGTGTTTCCGGAGAATTGGAGTGTGCCGCCGCTCAATCGAACCAGGCCACCCGCCGTCCCCAGCGCTGCAGCGTTGGCAACGGTTAACGTGCCTTGTCCCACGATGGTGCCGCCCGTATGGCTGTTAGCGGTACCGAGAACAAGGTTGCCGGTGTTGGTTTTTATGATTGTCGTCGGGCCAGTGATGCTGCCCGCGCCGGTGATGCTGTAATTGATACTGGCATCAACCGTGAGGGTGAAAGGATGCACCGCTGTGGTGAGGTTGATATCGAAATTACCAACCGCAGTGTCGTCAAGGCGCACCGGATCACCGACTGGGCCGTATTCTTTGTAAGTTGCGCCGGGGACTCCGCTGTTTGCCCAGTTGGCGGTGGTGTCAATATTCCAAACGTTGTTGATGTCGCCATACCAGCTCAGGTTCTGGCCGGTGGACGTAATAACGAGATCGAGACTGTTTGGATTGTTAGCCAGGTTCGCCGAGACACCCGGAGGCAGCGGGCCCAGAACAAAATTGGCGATACTGCCAAGAGTAGCACCACTGTAGCTGATCAACGGAATAGTGCCGGGTTGCAGGCCGATGGCCGCAATGTTGATGGTAATCGTTGTGCCGGATGCGGTCAGGCTGCCATTGGCGGAAATCGCCGGATGGCCTGGATTGGAGAACAGTGTGCCGTAATCAATGTTCAGAATCGCACCGTTGCCCAGGGTGAGATCACCGGCGGGAATCGTGCCGGTGCCGGCTGCACCCAATTGAAGGGTGGCGTTGCTCACGACGATGCTGGGGGCAGAGAAGGCCATATTAGGACTGCTCAGATTCAACGTGCCGCCGCGGACAATGGTCGGGCCGTTATAATTGTAACCGCCAGCCAACGTCAAAATACCTGCGCCCATTTTGGTCAAACCACCGCCCAGCGATGGAGTTACATTGTCCTCAAGTAACATGCTGGCGATGGTGACGTCGAAGCCGTTGTTATCGAAGACCAGGCCACCCGCTTGAATAACACCAATAGTAGGTGTCTGGATAAAGTCGTCGCTGGCCGCAGTGGCTTGCAATGTGCCGCCGTTGAAATAGGCGACGGACGACGCGGGAGGCGCACCCTGAATGCGGATCTGGGTGGCTTGAACGAGACCGCCGTTCAAGTAGAGCGCCGCATTGGCCCCGGCGTTTTCACCGAGCCACAAATTGGCGTTATTGAGGATTTGGCCGCCGTTGACAATGACTGTGCCGGAGCCGCCGAGTGAGCCGACGACAAAGTTTCCACCGCCGGTTTTCTCAATCGTGCCGCTGTTCAGGACAAGCGTGCCATTTGCCGCCGCGTTATTGCGGCCGACGACGAACCAGTTATTTGCTCCGATGTAACCACCGGCTACTTCGACGCGACCAGTGGTAGCGCCTTGAGCAATCCAGAATTCTGCCGTGCCCACCGGGATGAACGCGCCGCCGCTGCCGACTACGAGTGTGCCGCCATTGATCTGGCTGGCTGCAATGCCCGCGAGATAGTTCGAACCGGTGATGGTATTTGTGCCCGTTCCAATTTTGATAAAGCTGGGCGTGCCGCCCTGGTTGGTGATGCTGCCACTCCAGGTAGCGTTGATGTTCGCACTGCCGAAGGTGAGAACCGGTGCGCCGTTGGTGGAGGTGATCAGGCCCGCACCGGACAGACTGCCAGCGGTCTGGTTGTTACCGTGCAATTGTACGGTCGCACCGCTCGCAATGTTCAGATTCCCGAGTGAATTGTTCGCCGAGCGGAGGTGCAAAGTACCACTGCTGATCGTGCTGCTTGAGAAGCTATTGACATTAGACAGCACCAGAGAGGCGTTGTTCTGCAAGGCGAGGGTCGCATTGTTGATGGCGGAGCCGGTAAAAGTATAGGCCGCGTTCGAAATCGTCACTGATGAAGGAACATGCGTGGCGCTCAGAGTAACGAGCGGTTGCGCCACGCCCAGAGGATCAAAGCGGACGTGGTCTGTCTCGATATAGCTAAGAAATGAACTGCCATTATCCGTCGTCCAATTGTCCGTGGTCGTGTCCCACGTGTCACCGACGCCAGCCCAGGTCAGAGTTCGTGGCGTATGCAGGCTTAACACCGCGACCGAACTGGTGACAGAACCGTAGGCGTTCCCAAGAATGACATCGTAATTGCCGACATGAGCAGCGGTAGCTGAAGCAACGGAATAGGTAGCGCTGTTCGCGCCGGGAATGTTAGTGCCTGCGTGCCGCCATTGATAGGTGTAAGGAGCAGTGCCGCCTGCTTCAACCGAGAAACTGAACGGATCGCCGATAGCAACCGTTTGTGCTGCCGGGGTCGGACCACTGAGAACAAAAACGTTGGTGGGAAATTTGATAAACTCATCCGGCGTCAAGGCCACATCCGAGAATCGGAGGTTGTCGATCTTGCCATCAATACGATCCACCTGATTGCCGTTGTACCAGGCACGACCGAAACTCCAGGTGAACGTCGTATTGGTGATTGCATTGGCTTCGACGGATTGTGACGACATGTCCAAAGAGCCGATTTGAGTATAACCTGAGCCGTCATCCAACCACATTGACAGGGTCACACCATCACTGACTACCGCCAACGCATACCAGGTATTCGCCTGCGGGTTATAGTCGCCGTCCAGAATCCAACGGCTACCGCCAGCGGTCAGAAAATTGATTCGGAACCGGTCGTCGATGCCATTGTTTTGCAGGTAAAAATCTCCTTCGGCGACCTCAGGGCTGCTGCCATCCCGACCGATCAGACTGTTCCAACCAGCCAGATTCCTCAGGTTGACCATGAGTTCGATCGTCCAGGTGCTCGGCCCCCAGTTAAGTAAAGCGCCCTCACTCACATATCCGTCCTGGGAACCGTTACAATTCATCGCCAGGCCGGTACCGTATGTGGCCGCTGTAAAGCTGGGGCCCACATTGGCACTATAGCCTCGCATTAAAATACCATTCGCGATATCAACCGAGCCTCCGGAGCCATTCGGCTCGCCCACGGGCGTGAATGGCTGACCATCGGCTCCGTCTTCGAAATTCCAGAAAGCGATGGTTTCGGCATGGTTGGTGAGCGAGACCATCATCAAAGCCGTTACGATGGCCGCCAGGGCGGCGAAACGGTTTCGCGGTTTGTGGGTCGCTGGTAGGGTGGGTGCTATTTTCATACAGCGTAGGTTGATTGGTTGTTTGTCGTTTGGGTAAAATCGAACTCTTCTTCTCAATCGGGTGTGCCACTCAGATTATTCATGCAGTGAAGTCGCCTCAAAGCCACTTTGCGTATTGTTATCGCCGTTTTGCGGCGCGCTTTTGGAGACGGCTGTACGCATGGCGAACGATTTGCGATATGCCAACGGACTCATCTCGCGCGCAGAACGGAAGTATCGGGCGAAGTGTTGCACGTCTTCGAATCCCAGCGATTCCGCAATCTGCCCTACCGGTAGCGTCGTTTCGACGAGCATCTTGCAAATCTGTTCAGTGCGGGCTTTGCGAATCTGGTCCAGAATCGATACGCCAATTTCATTGCGAAAACGACGCTCCAATGCGCGTCGCGATAATCCCGCCGCACGAGCAACGTCATTAACACCAATCGCCCGCCGCGAATGGTCACGAATAAATCGCAACGCCCGCGCCAGGCCCGGGTCGCTCACCGCAACAATGTCTGTCGAGCGACGAGTGACGACGTGGGTTGCAGGGACAAAGATTTTCGGGGGAACGCGTTTAGAACCTTGCATCAATTGATCCAACGCCTCGGCAGATTCATATCCGGCGCGTTGAAAATTGATGGCGACGCTCGACATTGCGGGATTCGAGAGACCGCAAACGATTTCATCATTATCCGCGCCGATGACACCGATGAGATCTGGCACGGCGATGTCGGCGACTTTACACGCTTCCATCACTTGCACGCCGCAATCGTCATTGCACGCCATCAGACCGACGGGTTTGGGCAGCGATTTGAGCCATCCAGCGAGGGCGGTGCGTTCGCGCACCCAATCGCGACCGGAAGTGGACGGCAACTCATAGGTCTCGACCTCAAAACCCGCCTGTTGCACGTGTCGAACAAAATGTTCTTCGCGCACACGCGACCACGAAGCGGCTTCCGTGGGATGATCCGTGAAACCGACGAAAGCGAAATATTTGAAGCCGCATTGAATCAGGTGATCCGCCCCCATGCAGCCGATTTGCGGTGAATCGGTGACGACATTGACGAGGCCGGAAACTTCCTTGTGTTTATGGCCGACGACGATGGCGGGAATTTTCAGTGCAAGGACTTCGTCGAGCCGGTCCACATCGCGCATGATGATGCCGTCGGCATCAATGGATTTAAGCATCGGCCAGGCGCTTTCAAGCCCGCCCGGCTCCCAGTAAAAAGACCACGGCCCATGGTAATGCGCGTAATCGGCTACGCCGGCCAGCAGAGCACGGCCCGAAGCGCGCGACGACTCGATTAAAAGGACGACTTTAGGTATTCGTGACACAGGTGGTAACAACTCTTCATGCGCCATGAATCGCCAAAACCCGACAAAAATTTTTATCGTGTTGTCGGAAATGCGGCTGAGGCTTCCGTTCGTGCCGTTTCGTCAATCATTTCGGTCGCTGCCCGTAAAAGAATTCGCGCCAGTACCCAGTCAAACCAATATCCTTCCGATCCGCCGCCCAGTTCCATGCTTTCGGATAAACGCTGTTCAATTACCCGTCGAACCGCCGCAAATTCATCTCTGGCTCTGGCATGATTGCCGGCTTGATGGTGCGCCATGGCCAGAATTACCTGCGCGGTGGCGGATCGAGCAGGGTTGACCGGGCGATGCGCGAGGCAGCGTTCGCTGTAACGCATCGCCTCCTGCGGACGATTCCGGCGCAGTTCCATCAAGCCGACTGAGACGCAACGCCACGGAATCATCCATTCTTCTGCGGTCCGGAGCGCTTCCTCCGATTCCAACGATTTGGCGGAGACCTCGTATAACGGCATCAGCGCCGTCATCAATTCACGATCCGGCGGCGTCAGCAGACAAACTTTCAGCGTGCGTTCGGCAATCAGTGGATCTTGCGTCGCGCCGAACTGGGCGAGTGCTGATTGACGAAATTGTTGATACGCCTCGCGGTCGCCGACTTCCACAAACGTCACCGCACAACGCGAATAATCGAGTGACGAATAATCCCAGCCTTCGAGAATGACCGCGCGCATCAACGCATGAAAACGTCTGGCGGCTTCGGTCCAACGACCTTGTAATGCGTTCCATTCGCCGAGCGTTCGAAACACCGCCGCGCCTTCCAGGGTCGTCAGATTGAGCGGAACTTCGGCGACAATTTTATCGGCCTGTTCAATTTGTCCGGTGTTGAGGAGGAACGACGCTTGCGTGATTTTTTCCCGCGCCTCCGCCTGACGCCGTAATTGCGCTTCGGTTGCGCGACCGCGTTCGGCGATTTCGCGCAGTTCAGCCTGGAGACGTTCAGCTTCGACGGCGCGTTTGCGAGCGTCGCGTTCCCGGAAAAACAGCCACGTAGAAACGGCGAGACCGCAGATTAACACGAGGGTAATCGCCGCCGCTGACGCGAATACCGCCTGGTTGCGGCGTACGAGTTTTTGCAAGCGATACATCCGGCTCGGCGGGCGAGCGACGACGGGTTCGTTGTGCAAATAGCGCTGGATATCCATCGCCAGCGCATTCGCGGTTTCGTAACGACGCTTGCGATCTTTTTCCAACGCTTTCATGACGATCCAATCGAGATCGCCTTTGAGTTGTGAAATCAATCGCGGCGGCTCGGCATGACGTTGTTTGGCGGTCGCGGTGAGTTCGTCGTTTTGCAGCGTGGTGAGAATCGTCGATGGTTTTTGCGGTTCGCGTTCCAGCAACGTGCGACGCATCTGGTCCACGCCGGATTGCATGAGTTGTTTGGGATCGAACGGCGGTCGCCCGGTCAACAACTCATAAAGCAGTACGCCGAGACTGTAGATGTCGGCGCGCGTATCAATATCCAGACCGCTCATCTCGGCCTGTTCGGGACTCATGTAAGCAGGCGTGCCGATGATTTGTGCGTAAGCGGTGAAGAGCGTTTTTTCGGTGAGTTGAACTTCCGTTGCTTTTGCGATTCCGAAATCAATCACCTTCGGCACCGGAACGCTGTCGTGCAGTGTGACGAGAATGTTCGACGGCTTAATGTCGCGATGGATGATGCCCTTTTGGTGTGCGTGTTGAATCGCGTGACAAACCTGCACGAACAATTCCAGGCGCTTCTGCGTATCAAGATGGTTGGTGTCGCAGTATTCGGTGATTTTAAAACCACGCACCAGCTCCATTACGAAAAAGGGGCGACCGGTTTCTGTTGCGCCCGCATCCAGAACGCGCGCGATGTTCGGATGATCCATCATCGCCAACGCCTGGCGCTCGGCTTCGAATCGGGCGATGACCGATTTGGTATCCATGCCCAGCTTGATGATTTTCAGAGCAACGCGGCGGCGTACGGGGCGTTCCTGTTCCGCCATGTAAACCACGCCGCAACCGCCTTCGCCAATGCGCTCAAGCAATTTGTAATTGCCAATCCGCTTGCCGACCTGGTCGTCGTTCCACGGAGGATTGGTTTCGCGATTGGACAATGGCCGCAACTCGCCGCCGAGCGATTGAACTGCGGAACTGCCTTGGGCGAAAAATTCTTCAGCGCCCGCAAGTGCCGCAAGCAATTCTTCCACGCGACGGCGCAAGGCGAGGTCGCCGCTGCAAGCGCGGTCGAGATAAGCCGCGCGCGCGTCGGGATCGCTGATCAACCGCGCCGCGTCAAAAATCTCCTCCTCGTCGCGCAAGGTGGATTTCATGGGTTCAATCGGTCATGAGTCATCGGCTCGTTATCATTTAACAACGCCGATCAAAATTCATTTTGGATGCAGCGAAACATCCACGCTTTGGCAAACGCCCATTGTCGCTCAACGGTGCGTTCGGTGACGTTCAGGCTCTGGGCGACTTCCTGATTTGTCAGGCCGCCGAAAAATTTCAGTGTGACGATTTTTGCTTTATCGGGATCTTCGCGTTGCAATCGTTCCAGTGCATCGTCAATCAACAACACTTTGTCGTCGGGCGTCGTATCGGCGAGTTCGATTTCCTCAATATCCACTCGCGCCTGACCGCCGCCGCGCTTGAGGCGAGATTTGCGCCGCGCGTTTTCAATCAGAATTCGCCGCATCGCTTCCGCTGCCGCACCAAAAAAGTGCGCGCGATTTTCCCAATTGCGATCGCCATCGCCGACCAATCGCAGCCACGCTTCATGGACTAGAGCGGTGGGTTGCAACGTGTGACCGTTCGCCTCGCGCGCCATTCGGGCGGAAGCGAGCCGTCGCAACTCCTCGTAAACCAACGGGAGCAAATCGGAAGATGCCTGGCGTTCACCACGTGCGACCGCCTGCAGCATCAACGTAATGTCACTCATGGGTGAGGGAAATTATGCCAGCGACGGCAAACATGGCCAGACAACAGTAACGGGGCAGGGGGAGTTGCTGAAATCCGTTGTAGCGAGCCGAAGAAATATAACGTGTGTCAACGTCCGGGCGACGAAGCCAATTTAAGTCCAACCACTCCGGCGATAATCAGTACGATGCAAAAAATTCGCGCCAGTTCGCGGGATTCGCCGAAAAAGAACATGCCGACAAGCGCTGTGCCGGCTGCGCCAATGCCGGTCCAGACCGCGTAGCCGGTGCCGACCGGGATGTGTTTCAGCGCCGCCGCGAGCAATCCGAAGCTGGCGATCATAATTGCAATCGTCACCACACTCGGCCCGAGTTTGGAAAAGCCGTTTGTGAACTTGAGACCGATCGCCCACGCAATTTCGAGCAGACCGGCGACAATTAAATAAAACCAAGCCATGCGCTCATCCTTCGGAAATCCGGCGACGGCGCAAGCGCTTTCCCGTGCGAAGACGATGAAGGATTTCTATTTTGCCAATCGGTAGTCGGCTTCGAGAACGGCTTCAGTTCATTTCAACATCGCGCGCTCGAACACATCCACAGGCAGAATCCGTCCGTCCGGCGCGTGACGTAGGGGAGAAAGACACGTTTCGCGATTGTAACCGTTGCCATCGGGAATACGGAAACGATGATAGGCAATCACCCATTCATCGCGTCCGGGAATTTGCGCGATGGAATGATGGCCCGCGCCTTTCACCACGCTGCTTTGACGGAGAATCGGATTTTCCGGCGCTTTAGTGAATGGTCCAAGTGGCGAATCACCAATCGCGTAAGCAACCGAATAACGCGGATCGCGCGTATCGAATTCAGACCACGTGAGGTAATACTTGCCATTGCGTTTGTGAACGAACGGGCCTTCGTTGTAGCCGGGCGGCGTGAGATCGCGCACCTCAGCCAGGTTGAACGAAATCATGTCATCATTCAGCTTCACCGCTTTGCAGCGACCCTGCCCCCAGTAGAGATATGCGGCGCCGTCGTCATCCACGAACACCATCGGATCAATCGCCTGCATTTTTGGGAAATCGGTTTTCGCGACAAGCGGCTTGCCGAGCGGATCTTTGAATGGTCCGGTCGGAGAATCCGCCACCGCCACGCCGACGTTTTGTTGCGCGCTGTAGTAGTAATAGAATTTGCCGTTTTTCGTCGCGATGGCAGGCGCCCACGCGTGAATCGTCGCCCACGTCAAATCGCGAGGCAGATCAAGAATGACACCTTCGTTTTTCCAATTCACCAGATCGCGCGAAGACCACGCTTGAAACGATGTCGAGCGCCATCCTTCCGTGCCGTCGGTCGTCGGATAGAGATAAAACGTGTCGCCGAACACGGCGATATGCGGATCGGCATTCACGCCGGGTAATACCGGCGGCGGCGCGGGGCGATCGAAATTCGGCTCGAGCTGGCGCAATTCATCGCGCGTGATTGCGATAATGCTGCCATGGCGTTGGCCGTTCACTACTGATGTCGTGCGGGTAACATCCTGCCACTGTTTCCAATCGCTCGTTTCACGTGCGCCATAGCGATTGTTTACGTAATAATCCACGTAGAGCAGCGCTTTGCCCGCGACGTTGACCAGGGCCGGACCTTCAACGCGTTCGCCTTTGATAATCGGTTCGGGTAAGAGCGTGTAAGGACCGAGCGGATGTTCAGCAGTTGCGCCGTGAATCACGCCCCAGATGCCGGCCGGTTGATCGTCGGTTTCCTTGAACACAATGTAATACTTGCCGTTCACCTTCAGCATCGTCGTATCAATGTTGTTAAAGCCCGGATCGAAAAAGAGCTTCGGCTCGGTGAACGTCTGAAAATCTTTCGTCAGCACATAATACGCGCGATGAAAACCACCCTTGGGCGGTTCGCTGCCGGGCGTTTCCACGTTGGAAGACCACACGATAAGAAATTGTCCGAGCGTTTCATCGTAATACGTTTCCGGCGCCCAACAGGTTTTTGTGCCGGGCGTCTTTTCCATGAGCGGCAGAAAACGTTGTTCTGACCAGTTGATTAAATCGCGCGAGTTGGCGTAACCGATGCCTTTGTCGTTCCAACCGCTGGTCCAGACCATGTGAAACAAACCATCCGGGCCGCGAACAATGTGTGGATCCCGCACCAGTTTGCTGCCCACTTCCGGTTTGAGAAACATGCGACCAATGTCAGTCCAATGTCGCGCATCTTCACTCCACGCGAGATGCAAACCATCACCACTGCCGCGAAATGAAGTGAAAAGATAAACCGGTGTATCAGACGGAGCGGCAATCGTGCGCAGAGAATTCAACAGCGCGAACAGCAGCAGAACAGTGCGAAGAACAGACATGACGAATGGAGTTGAACGTTAGCGGGTTAATTTCAATCGGACGTAAAGTTGCTGGCTAATTTCCGACGCAAAGGTCGCGCGGACTTCGCTGGACGAAGTGTTCGTCGTGTAGGTGACGCCGGAACTGGACCAAATGCCGCTGGCGAGATTGGTCGTCCACTCAATCACGCCTGAAACTCCTGCTGCGGTGCGATTGAATGGATACGTCACGGACAACAAGTCATCGGATAGCGTCAGCAGGCGATGCGGCGATGCGGCGTCCGTGGGATTCGTGCCGAGAAAATATTCCGCGCCGTTGATGACGCCGTCGCCATCGGCGTCATCTTCAAACGCTGCGCCAGCGAGATTATATGCGTTCAACCAGAGTTCGTAGCTGTTGATGACAAATGCGCCGGGGGTGAGAGCTTTGCCGGAAATAGCGATTTCATCAATCAATCCGAACCAGCGATCCACATGATCGCCGGACCACAGTCCTCGCGCCACCGACCAACCGCCCGCGTGCCAGTCCGAACCGCTCGGCAGACCGATCGCGTGATTCGCCATCGCGCCCATGACTTTGTTGGTGGAAGCGATTAATACGCCGTTCAGGTAAAGCGAAAGGTTCGTGCCATTGAACACGCCAGCGAGGTGATACCACGTCGTGTTGTCTGCCGTGATGGTAGTGTCGGCCACGAGGCGAATGGATTGCGAATTCATGTCGGTGAATTCGAGTAACGGGCGATTGCTGCCATCAATGCCGAAATAGAGAATCGCGTTGTTGGGCGAACTCGCAGAAACGTTGCGGCCATCGCGACCGAGAATTGTGCGGATTCCACTGCCCGTAGCGGTGAAGAGCGCTTCGACGGTGAAGTTCGTCAGCACGACTGTTTCCATATCCGCGTGCGGCGGCAGACTGTGTGCGGGCCACGTGTAAGCTGCGGGGAAACTTCCGCTTGCGACGATGCTGTAATCGCCGCGCAGACTGTTTGTGGACCAGTTGAATCCTGCCCAGGCATGTTCCCACGTGGTGAGATGATTGCCGTTGCCGGATTTGTCTGTGGCCGCGACGCGCCAGACGGTGTAACTGTCGGAATCCGGTAACGCGCCACCATGCGCAGCGCCCAGCGCGACGTCATTAAAATCCCAATGCGCCACTGGTCGAGCATCAAAGTCAATTGGTGGCGCAAGAACGTTGAGACGTAATTCAGCATCGGAACTTGCGCCGAACGAATCGCTGACGCGAACGATGAAACTGTTCAAACCTTCGCTTCCAGCGTTCGGCGCGCCGGAGAGCGTTCCGTTAGCGGCGACTGAAAGCCAGGCGGGGCCGCTCACTTTGACGAAGGTGAGGGGATGCGATTCCGCGTCGCTCGCATATCCGCTTAAACTTTGACCGGTGTAAGCGATGCCGCGTGTGGCGTCCGGATACACGATGAGATTTGTGCTAAACACCGGCGCTTGATTTTCGCTCTGTCCCCAGAGACTCCAGATTTGCGGTCCAGTCAGCGCGTAATTGTAAACGCGAAAATCATCCACCCGCCCATTGAACAGCGGATCGGGGTATTGGCTTTTGCCGATGTAATTTTGTGTTCCGGCGAAATCGATCGGATTCATGAGCACATTGGCAACCGAACCCACGGCCACGCCATTGACGTAAAGCGTCGCATAATCGCCGTTCAACACCGCCGCCAGATGCACCCATTGACCGACCGGCAATGCAGTCGTGTTAATCTGTTGTTCGGCGTTAACGCCATTGACGCTGTCTTTGAAGGCGAGGCGCATCGAGTCGCTGCCGGAGCGCGGCGTGAGAAAGATGTTTTGATAAATGCCCGAGCCGAAATCGAAGATCCGTTGCCAACTGCTGCCGCCGTCCCAGTTCACCCAAGTTGCGATGGTAATGTCTTTGGCGAAACTCGCGTTAGTGGGCAAATGGACGTAATCATCAACACCGTCGAGATCAATCGCTGAGCCGATTTTTCCGGCGACGAATGCCGGCGAACCGAAAGTCGTGCCGTGATTCGTGCTGACGTTGTCGGTGGTGTCGCCGTCGAAGTTCCATTGACCGATCTGTTGCGCGGGCGCGACCCATAATTGTCGCGGGCGACTGTTCAGCGTTTCGCCGGCGCCGGTGATGACGCAGCGATAGCTGCCTTGATCCGTTGCATCGGCGTTAGCAATCCGCAATACCGGACTCGTCGCGCCTGAAATATCACCGCCGTTCGATAACGGAATGCCGTTTCGCTGCCACTGATACGTCGCTGCGACAGGTGAGGTGACGCGGAATTCCGCCGTTTGTCCCGGATGCACCAATTCATTTCGCGCTTCCTGGCTGAATGCGAGGATTCCCATATCGCAACGCATCGCCGCCATGATGCGGATGTGCCAGAGCCGTTCGATGAATCCATCTTCGTTGTCGTAATTAAAGCCGCCTGGCCAGATGGCATGGCTGTCGCCGTGCAAGCCATCGGGATAACTGTTGTACGTGTCGAACTGCGCTTGATTGCCATACGACCCGCCCCAGATGCCGCCAGAAATCAGATTGGCGTAGGCAGTTGTTGTGCCCATGCCGAGCGTGTGCCCGCCTTCGTGAAAAACGACGCGCTCATTTCGCGTTCCGCCGTAACCCATGTAACCGTTGTAATTCGCTTCGGCGGTCGGGATGCCGGGATTGTAATAAACATTCCAATGTTTATTGAACGAGCCGTGTTGATTGTAAATCGCCGCCACGGCCGTTACCGAATTTGCCACCTGTTGCGCTTGGGGCGACGAGGCCGGATCAAAATTAAACGAATAGGTAATGTCGCCCGAAGCCGCAGATTGAAATAAGAGTAACGCCAGAAAACTGAGAAAAGGAACGCGGCACTGCGATTTGTCATTGGTTCCGTCGGCGCGTCCTTTCGGACGAGACAATTCGACAGTGAGCGGGTTCGGCGCGACAGAATACATAGGTTCTATCAAAGATATGCGCTTTTTGAGGAAAGAACCCGCCCGGGAATTTTTGCGCGCAGAAAAGGTTATGGAATGAAGCGGTGTGTTTCAGCGCAACTCCCGCTTCAATTCACTGCGAAAGAGTAAGGTTGAAAGCGCCGGTGTAGCTTTGCGTTGCCCGCGCAATCCAAAAGGCTTCAGGCAACGCGCTGAACTTTGCGAATGCGTGCCGCCAGATCGTCGAGCTCAGCAAGCGATTCGCAACCGACGTTCAGGACGTCCACGCACCCGAGGGTCAGCGCAAATTTCACCGACGCATCGCGTTTTTCATCGTCGTTGCGCAAGCGACCTTCGCCCATGATTTTCATGCCTACGACACCTTTGTTCGCGGCATGAATTTTTTGCAGCACCGGCACTACTGTTTCCGGCGGACCGTCCATGCTCATGCCGTAAGGATTGATGCGCGTGTGAACGGATTCGACCCACGGTTCATTGATGCAGGCTTCGAGGGCTTCGAGCGAATGACACGAGACGCCCAGCGCGCGGATTTTTCCTTGCTCCTTCATGCGCGTGAGAATCTCCATTTGCTTCTGCTGTTCTTCGTTCCACTTGGGCGACGTCACGCAATGCAACAACATCAGGTCGATGTAATCTGTCTCGAGCTCCTTCAGAAAACGCTCGGTCACTACGTCGGCATCGGGGCGTTCTTTTTCGGGAATGCCGCCACTGCGAAACCAAATCTTGGTAATGATGTTAATCTTGTCGCGGGCGATGCCTTGCAGCGCGGGCATCACGTAGGGATGCGTGCCGTAAAGGTCGGCAAGGTCGTAGGTGTTCACGCCGCGTTCGTAGCTTTTGCGGATGAGCGCCGCGAACTTTTCTTTACCGAGTCGTGTGTGATTGGACTCGCGATTGCCGCCTTTCATGCCCGTGCCGAGCACGATGCGGGAAAATTTCAATTTGGTTTTTCCGATCGGCACGCGTTCAAACGGATCGAATGGTTTGGTGGCAACCGGCACTTCGGCGAGCAATTGCGGAGCGACGAGTGCGCCACCGACGCCGAGTGCGGTGCGGGTGAGAAATTCGCGGCGTTGAATTTTCATATCGCGACAATATCCATCCTGCTGCCGAGTGGCAACCGATGGATTTTAGAAAGTGCGGCGAGAAGTGTTGCGCCGGAAGTGTTGCGGTCGCCTTGGAATGACAGAGGAATTCATATTTGAGTTGCAAAAGCTGTTGGTGTGGCGGAAACTATGGCCCGGTCGTCGGTGCGAGCCGACCGGGATTTTCCATGAGCTTTCGAATTAAATTCCTGTCTTGCGCCCTGGTATTGTTGGCGCTGTTGTTGCCTCCCGTTTCAACTCAGGCACAGGGATATTCGGTCGGCGTCACGGCGACGCCGAATCCGGTGGTGGTGAGCAACGGCATTACCTACCGCATTTTTGTTACGAACCAATCAGCTTTTGCGCTGGAAGCTGTTTTTGTTACTAACACCGTCTCTTCGTCGGTAACTCTTAGCAATAGCGCGATCAACAATGCCAATCAGCTCGGGATTTCGGATGTTTTCGTCGATGGTCCTGATATCATCTTTCGTTTCAGTCTGCTGCCGATGAATGTTATCGCGGATCTGACGTTGGTGATTGCACCGCAGGAGACAGGCGAATTCACAAATTCTATCTCGGTCGCGGCGTTTAATTTCCTGCCCATTACAACTAACGTTGTAACCACTGTTATCGCTCCGAAAACAGATCTCGCTATCGGTGTGACAAACGCTTCGACGGTCGTTTTCACCAACGAACTGACGACGTACGGGCTCTTTGTTACGAACCTCGGCCCGGGTACAGCGTCGGGCGTTGTGGTGACAAATCCGTTACCGGCGAGTCTCGTGTTGCAAAATGTTTCGCCCGCCAACGCGGCGACGAATCTCGTCGGCACGAATCTCATCTGGACCATTGGCAATCTCGCCAGCGGCGTGCGCACGCAATTACTTGTTACAGTGCGACCGACGAATTCCGGTGCGTTCAATCTGGCGGCGTCGGTGTTTTCGAGTTCGGACGATACCAACGCAGCGAATAATTCTGCGACGAGCACACTCAACGTCACGGGAATCATTGATGCGAATCTCGGAATCAACGTCATCACGCAACACGTGAGTCGGCAGACCGGTTTGTTGGAAATGTGGGTGGAAGTGACAAACAACGACGCGACCGCTGTGCCGGCATTCCGATTGGTGGCAACGAATCTTCCCGCCAACGCGACGCTCTACAACGCAGTAGGTACGAATGCCGTGGGAACCGCAATCGGCCCATTTGTCGCTTACAATTCATCGCTCGCGCCGGGAGCGGACGTGACGCTGTTGCTTGAGTTTTACGTTGTTCCGCGCGGCACGTTGCCGGGTTATGTGCCGGCTTATGTGGCGTTGACGGATCCGGCGGTGATTCCAACGCCCGGTTCGACGAACAGTTCACCGGTGACGATTACCAACATGCTTTCAGCGGGAATGTTGATTGAGTTTCCGGCAACTATCGGGAAGACCTACACGATTTTCTATGCGACCAACGGAAACTTTTCGAACGCCTTGCAGGCGCAACCGTCCCTCGTGGCTCCGGCGACGCGCGTGCAATGGATTGACAGCGGCCCGCCCAAAACGGTTCGACATCCGACAAATGATCCGGTGCGTTTTTATTGGGTTCAAGAAGCTCCCTGAGTTCCGACGATGAAAGCTAAATACTTCCAGTCATCGGCATGGCGATTTTTGCTGCAAAGCATTCTGGCCGGTTCCGCCGCGTTTTCAGGTTCAGTTACGGCACAGGCGGACGCCACAAGGGATTATACGCGATATCTGGAAACCGATTATTTTGATGAGTACGCATGGCCGCGGCATTTCCGTATCGGCGCGCTGGTGGGATTCAATCTCGAAGCCAGCTTCCGCATGAACGGCACGTTCAATGTGCCTGGCATAAATCCCGGGCCGACCGGTGTCTCCGGCGTGAATCACGAATACGCCGATGGTTTCGTGCGCGTGGATGCTTCGGGAAACAACGATCAATCGACCTGGTATTGGGGTTATCAAAACGCCAATCAATACGATCCCCTTGCCGAAACGCTCACCTTCACTGCCATCAATTCTTACACCGCCAGCGGGCAGGGGAGTGAGAAAGGCGATCCGGAGATTGGTCTCGATGTCGCATACGGCGGGCATCTCTTTCGATGGCGGCGCGCCTTGGTGGGATGGGAATTCGGCTTCGGATATCTGCCGCTCGAAATCAAACAGATGCAAGGCGGAACTTCCACTGTGGACCTGGCGACGCACACTTACGACGTTTCCGGCGTCGTCATTCCTCAAGCGCCATACCAGGGCACATACAATGGTCCCGGCGTTTTGATTTCCGACGTTGCTTCCGGTGGAACGATGCAATCAACGGTAAATCTCCTTTCTGCCCGCACGCTGGACATGACGCTGTTCACGTTCCGACTCGGGCCAACGCTGCATTGGGAATTGCATCCACGTTGGGCGGTCGCCGTCAGCGCTGGTGCGGCGATGGGCGTGGTGACTGGCGACGCGATTTTCGATGATCAACTCGCGCTGGCCTCCGGGCCGACGACCCTTCGCACGACGTTCGGTGAAACGGAATTGATTTATGGCGGATATTTTTCCGCGACGGTCATGTATCATGTGGAAGATCACGGCGACGTTTACGTCGGGTTTCAATATATGCCGTTGAGTGACGCGAATTTTTCCAGCGCCGGGCGAGAGGCGCGATTGAATACCTCTGGCGCGGTTTACTTTATGGCGGGAGTGAATTGGCCGTTCTGAGCAGCGCGGTTTGGTTTGTCGGGTTCTGCTGACCCGGCTTTCAGATTGAATTTCGAAGAAAATTTGTTTCGCTGAAGTTATGAAACGCTTGAAGATTTCCAACTTCTGGTCGCGCGGCATGGTTTTCCTGACTGCGGCGCTGACGCTCGTTCTGGCTCTGGCCGGCTGCAGCAGTGTGCCGGTAACCGGTCGGTCGCAACTCAATCTCATTTCTCCAGCGCAGGAGATGCAGCTCGGGTTGACCAGCTTCGAGGAAATGAAAAAGGAAACGCCCATCAGCAAAGATGCGGCGCTCAATGCGTTGGTTCAACGCGTCGGTCAACGCATCGCTGCGGTGGCCAGCAAAGACATGCCCGATGCGCAATGGGAATTCGTCGTTTTCGAAAGTGAACAGGCAAATGCGTTTTGTCTGCCGGGCGGCAAGGTCGGTATTTACACCGGCATTCTTCCCATCACTAAAGATGAGGCTGGTCTCGCAACGGTGATGGGGCACGAAGTGGCGCATGCGGTTGCTCGACACGGTGGTGAGCGGCTCAGTCGCGCGATGTTGATGCAAACCGGTGGCGAGTTGTTGGGCGTGGGATTGCAGAGCGTTGATCCGCGCTGGCAGGCCGCAGCGCAGGTGGCGTACGGACTTGGAACAACGCTGGGCGCGGAACTGCCGCATAGCCGTGCGCAGGAATCCGAAGCCGATCGGATTGGATTGATTTACATGTCGCGCGCGGGTTATCCGCCGGAAGCGGCGGTGGAATTCTGGCAACGCTTCAGCGCTTACAACAAACAGATGGGCGATAACACCCCATGGTTCTTGCGTACGCATCCGCTGGACGAAACGCGCATCAAACAAATCCAATCGTGGATTCCTGAAGCGCGCTCGCAGGCGAACATGCCGCAGTAGCGAGTTCAGTCGCGAAGTGACAATGCCTCACGCGAAGGATGTGGCGGTAAAAGTGGCATCCTGCTACCTGCCCCGTCCCACTAAAACCGGAAACCCTCTGCCGCCTTCTCGCCATGCCAGTTTCCGGCAATTTTTTGTCTCAAAAGCGCGGAACCGCGTCCCAATTCCGAGATTTGGCGGAGAAAAACGGGCAACCGAAACTCCTTTTAACATTTCCGTAATTCCGATTGTCGCATTCGAAGTTTCGGAAACGGCATTCGGAGTTCCGTTTATCATTTCCGTAACTTCGTTTATGACATTCGGAGTTTAGGTTGCGCCTTTTGGAGTTTCCGCAGACAGTTTCGCCCCTCCCATCCTGAAGGAAGCAACTCCGATAGTGTCTCAAGAAGGAACAAAACCGCATTTCGGACCGCCGACATGCTTAACCGAAACTCCGGAAGTCTTTCCGGAAACTCCGAACGTGACAAACGGAGTTTCGGTTAAGCCCTCGCGAATTCCGAACCCGCCTCCCCCACGAGCGACCTCGCGTCCGGATGTTTCGTTCCCCGCCTTCGCTCATCCGAACCTCTCGCCCCCACCTCCGACGTTCTTTCGGTCAGGACCGAAAGTGATAATCGGAATTCCGAAACTGAGGCGGCAGACGCCTTGCCTCCCAAAAGAGCCCGGCAGGGTATACCGGTGGAGCGAGCGTCCTCGCGAGCTTTGTTGCGCTCGCTGGCGGCTCGTGGAAGTTTTGCTCTCGCCAAACTTTTTCCTTGGCATCACTGAAAATTGTTTTAGAACGGACGCACATCAAGTCGCGGGCGGGAAATTTTTCCCTGGATGGAAAATGAAAATCAGCAGGATCGCGGGAAATTCAATCTTTTCGGGGACAACTGAAGCTTATTCGGCTCTGGTGGGAATCATTTATCCAACGCGACCACTTGATGAATCATGGGGATCGGCGGGAGGAGGTTTTTCGGGATGGCAAAGATCGCGAGCGGTTTCAGGAAAAGGTGTGCGAGACTTGCGCCCGTCTGGGCTGGAAAACTGCGATTGAAAAGTTGTTGCGCTGACCGGCAGGGGTGGTAGAACGACCTCGAACCCGGTTTGCGACCAGTCAGAAAAGTTATGAGAATGAACTGACCTGCGTGGAACGGCTTGATGAGTTATGGGTGAGTTTCCAAAACCAAGAACCGACCCCTTTATATT
>Ga0065721_10049630_pt1 | contig 30035 bp, 24 predicted proteins | sample Mesricmetagenome_FD_59108 | JGI IMG/M metagenome (GOLD analysis project Ga0065721, IMG submission 59108) | Mesophilic microbial community from rice straw/compost enrichment Sample: eDNA_1 v2 (version 2) | ecosystem: Engineered > Solid waste > Grass > Composting > Bioreactor | place: USA: Davis...
CCCTGCCCGCCGATATCAATGACCATGGCGAGGTCGTTGGTGAGAGGCTCTTCGAGGGAACACGCGCGTTCCGCTGGACGCGCCAGGACGGGATGCAGGATCTCGGTGCGTTGTCAGGCGTCGATACGGATTTCTCCACGGCGAAGGGTATCAATCGGTGGGGCCACATCGTGGGTGGCAGCCAGTTCGAAACCGACGGGCTCGTGCATGGGTTCATCTGGACGCAGAAGAGCGGGATGCTGGATCTCAACGACCGGATCCATCCCACCAGCCCGCTCGCCAATGTCCTCGTCGTGGGGGGCGCGGCGGCGATCAACGACAGCGGCTGGATCGTGGGGGACGGATTCATCCCCGACGCGCCGGACCCGCAGCGCGCCTATGTACTTATCCCTCGTCGTGCGGGCGAAGAACCCTGCTCGTGACGTCGTGACGGGCGCGCCATTGATAGACGATCCTCGACCGATCCGCTCGAGCGTGCAAACTTCGGTCGCGATGACGCGTTCACAAACGGCGTTCGCCCTGCGACTTCGCCGGCGGACTCTTCAATACGCGCAGCCCCAGCCGCTGAATGGACTGTAGCGGAAGCTCACCGAAAGAGACCGCTGCCGTAGATTACGGTCGACGAGCAACGCCATGCCAGCCTGAGCTTCGAGCCACGCGGCCTCACTAAGCTAGCTGGACCGGCGACGACCATACAGCGCGTAGATGCACAGCCCGAGCGCGAGCCACACCGCGAATCTGAGCCACGTTGCCAGCGGCAGACCGATCATCATGCAGCCGCATACGATGATCGCGCCGATGGGCACCCAAGGTACGAACGGCGTGCGAAACGCGCGTGGCATATCGGGCCGCGTGCGCCGGAGCACGAGAACGCCGGCGGCGACGGCAATGAAAGCCAGCAGCGCGCCGATGGAAACCAACTGCCCAAGCAGTGTGATAGGCAAGAACGCGGCCATGAGGGCCGCGATGATTGCCACCAGTATCGTCCCGACGACCGGCGTACGAAAGCGCGGATGGATGCGACCGAAGATCGGTGGCACCAAACCGTCGAGCGCCATCGAATAGAGAATTCGGGCCTGCGCCATCAGCACGACCAGCAGCACCGAAAACATGCCGATCATGGCACCGATCTCGACCAGCGGTTCCAGCCAGGCCAGATGGTCGCCCGCGGCGGCCACGGCGACCGCGACAGGGTGCGGAACATTCAGATTCTTGTAGCTGGTCAACCCGGTCAGTACCAGCGACACTGGAATGAAGACTGCCGTGCATACCAGCAGCGAGCCGATGATCCCGAACGGGATGTCACGCTGCGGATTTCTTGCTTCCTGCGCGGCTACGGACACCGTGTCGAAGCCCAGATACACAAAGAACGTTACAGCGGCGCCGCGAACGATGCCGCTCCACCCGAACTCGCCCCAGTTGCCGGTATTCGGTGGAATGAAGGGCGTCCAGTGATCGGGGTCGACGTACCAGAAACCGAAGACGATCACGAGCAGGACCACGCCCACTTTTATGCACGTGATCGCGGCGTTCACGTTTGCCGACACCTGCACATTGCGAGCCGCGACAGCTGTCGCCACTGCCAGGATCGCAATGGCCGGCAGATCGGCGATGCCCGCGCCGATCTGCACGATACCGCTCGCATCGGTCGAAATCGGAGAACGAATGAACTCCTGCGGCAACTCCACGCCCGCACTCATCAACAGACTGGTGAAGTACCCCGACCAGCCGACGCCGAGCATCGCCGTCGCCAGCATGTACTCGAGAATCAGCAGCCAGCCGACAATCCAGCCAATGAATCGCCCGAAGGCAAGACTGCTATAGGCATAGGCGCTGCCGGCGACCGGATACATCGCCGCGAGTTCCGAGTAGCAAAGCCCGGCGAGCGCGCACCCCAAGGCCGCCAGCAAGAATGAAACGACCAGCGAGGGCCCGGCGAACTGGGCCGCCGCCGGCCCAGGTACGACGAAAATTCCAGAGCCAATGATCGCGCCGAGGCCGATGGCGAGCAGCTGTGGCCTGCCGAGAACTCTCGCCAGCTGCGGTGTCGTAGTCTCGTTCAAGCTCAAGCTCGCAGTTCTCTCATCCCACCCGCACGAGCTCGCTACTTCTTTGACGTGAGCTCGAGCGCGGCAGAAGCCGCTTGCAGAGCCATCGTCGGCAGCTCGATCCTCGAAGGATGTTGCGCCGATTGATGGATGCGAATCGTTGCGACCGCGCCCTTCGACTCATCGAAGTTGCGCCCGCCTGTATGCAGGTTGCGTTCGAAGTTCGGGAAGTTGGATCCTGCGACCTCCAGCCGCACGCGATGGCCCGCGGGGAAATGGTTGGAAGTGATGAGCCCGCTGATCTTGACCTCGTAGACCTGGTCCTTCTGCAGCAGGCGCGGCCGATCCACACCATCGCGATAGCGCAATCTCAGAATCGTGTCGTAGAGATTGAAGGCGCGCCCATCGGGATACACATCGACCAGCTTCAGCGCGATATCCGCATCCGGCACGTCTACGGAAACATACAGCGTAGCGTTGACCTCGCCGACGACCGACAGCGGTGCAGTCAGAGCTTCCGTGCTGTAGACCAACACATCATTCCGGGCTTCGACACTGCGTTGGTCCTGGGCGACGCTCGGGTCGCAACAGCCAGCGCCCTTCGAGGGCACCGGATTGAACGGATCCGAACGGAACTCGCTCCAGGGCGCAGCGGATCCGACCTGGTTCGACAGCCGGCCATCGCCGAATACCGAGTTCGCACTGGCCGTGCTCGAGAGGTGATACGTCACCGACCTGGTTTTGGAGAGCGGCCATCGATCCCCGTCAAGCCAACGATTCGACGCCATCACCGCAGCCTTGATGCGGGGCCGTTTCAGGACGTCGTTCTGCTCGCCTTTCAACCAGTAGCCGAACCACTCGATATAGAGCCCGTCGTAATCGAATCGCCCGTCGCCGACCTCGCGATCCCCTACTCGGGTCTGCTCGGTGGCGCGTTCCATGGCGCAATGTGATGTCGGCGCCATGATGAGGAACTGGTTCGGATCGTCCTGCACCTGTTCGAACATCTTGACGGTCTCGTACGCACCCACGTCGTACCAGCCGTTGACGTGCAATGTCGGCACCTTCAACCGCTCGCCCTTGCGCATGTGTCCCGAAGCATTCCAGTCCTCATCCACAGGGGATAAACGAACGAAGCGGTCGAAATCCGACGCGGGAACGCCGGCCGCTTTCAGAATGTCCTGGCTCGGCAGATGCCAAAGTGCGTTCGGCAGCCTGGCCAGGGGATCGACACGTTGCAACGGATTGGAATCGATGATGCGCGCCCGCTCGTCCGCGCTCAGAGAGCTGGGCAGCTTGTATCTGTGCGTCTGGCCGTACACGGCGTACCAGTGAGCCCACGGTCCGATCTGTGGAACGCCGCCTTTGTAGAACAATCCTCGCGAGTCGCCAGCAATGGTGCCGACGCCTGCGCCAGCAGATCCGGCGATAGCTGCTTTGTGCGCCGGATGGCCTTCGCTTGCCAGCGCAAGTTGATTCTCCGCAGACGATGAGCAACCGTAAGTTCCGACGTTGCCATTCGACCAGCGCTGCCCGGCGATCCACGTCAGGGTCTGCCCGCCGTCGCTCTTCACCTGGGGAAGAAAACTGAAGTCGCCTTCGGACCACTGCGTGCCGCGTTCGTTCTGCACGACCACTGCGAATCCGTTCTCGAGCAGTCGATGCACGAAGCCTCGCGAATTCAGCCCAAGCGTGAAAGCGTACGGAGTCCGCATCAACACGGTTGGCAGGCGCCGCCCCTCAGCAGACTTTGGCAACAACACGTAGGTCGACAGACGCACGCCGTCCGCCATCGGCACCATGATCTCGCGATACAGAGTGCCGACATCCTCGATTCCCAGCGCTTCCGGCAACGGCTTGTCGGAGCCCAGCTCGGCAGCCCATGCCGGGACGCATAGCGAAAGCGAAAGAGCGAAAATCGCGGCGCTTCTGAACATGTTGATCGTCCCCTTACCCATCGATAAGCGTCCGCGAGGGCTCCAACTTGCCGTTGTCATTCCGCTCCGGTGTCGCGTCGATAGATGAACGGCTTGGTGGGCAGCGCCTTCCTGTCGATGACGACACCATCGCGCATCACATCGCTGATCTTGCGAATGTTTGCAATGTCCTTGAGCGGATCGGCATCGAGGATCACCAGATCCGCGACTTTGCCCGCCTCCAGCGTGCCCACTTTATCGATCAGATAGGTAGCCTCCGCACCGCGACGTGTTGCTGAGATCAACGCTTCCTTGGGAGACATCCCGGCCGCTACGAGGCCTTCGATCGCGCTCAGGGTTCCCGTGCCCATGTCCGAATAGAACGGCAGGAAGTCCGGGGTCAGGCCGGGCGGAACCATCGGCGTGCTGTCCGTCCCGATCACGATCTTGCACCCGCCTTCGATCAGACGCTCCTGGTTGATCAGCGCGCTCGCCATCGAGTGTCGCTCGGCGCCCGTGGTTGCATTCGTCAACGCCGCAGGCAGACGGCTGGTGGAATCCCGGTCCGCGTTGTCGACTTTCGCTCGCGCCTCCCGGACGGCCTGCTGTGCTCGCACCGACTCGGCATCTTCACGGGTCAAGTGATCGACCAGGTGCTTGTGGTCGGGCGTCCGATTCATGTTGGTGAACGGCGCGAAATACGTGTTGCTCTTGCAGATCTCCGCGAGCAGCGACGGCCGGAACTCCAGGTTGACGAGGTCCGCATGCGTGATGATGTTGGCTCCGGTGGCTACCGCCAGTCGGTGCCCCTCCACCGAACCGGAATGAACGGTGACCGACAGCCCTCGCGCGTGGGCGGCATCCACGATGGCTTTATGAACCTCGGCGGAGAACGTCAGCGAGATCGGCGGGAAGATGTCATGCGAGGTCGTGCCGATCTTGATGAAATCCGGCCCCAGATCCATGTACCGATTCACCGCTTTGACCACATCGTCGGGATACATGGCGGTCAGATCCGTGCCCGTGCCTTGAACGAACCATTGGTTCATCGCGTGCTGGAGCGGTGTCGGCGGCTTGCCGCCATTTTCAGACGCCGAGGCCGGACCGCCCCAGCCGATGATGTTGCCGCCGACGAGCAATCGCGGACCGACGGCTTCGCCACGATTGATACGATCTCGCACCTCCATCAAGGGCAGCAGCGGTCCGTAAGTGTCGAGGATGGTCGTGACGCCATACTTCAGCGCCTCCTGCGCGCCTTCCAGCGAATAACCATACTTGGCGTACGGATCCTGCTCACCATAGGCATAGAGCGCGAACAACTCGCTCTGGAAAAATCCGCTGATGTGCACGTTGGTGTCGATCAGGCCGGGGATCACATACTTGCCACGGGCATCGATCTTGCGAGCGTCCTTGGGCACGTCGACCTTGTGCCTGGCACCGACCGCGACGATCTTTCCGTTCTGAATGATCATGGTGCCGCCGCTGATGGGAGGCGCATCGGTGCCATCGATGATGGTCGCGCCGACGATGGCGATGGGTTGTTGCTGAGCCCAGGCAGCCGGGCCAACGAACGTCGAGGCGACCAACAACGTCGCGATCTTGCCACGCATGGAATTTCTCCCGCAGTCAAAAAAAAGGGCGCGAGACGCGCTTCAGTCAGTTGAAGCTTTTGCCGAGTCGCAGACCGAGCGTCCTGGGCCGCGGCCGCACGTTCTGACCGACGCTGTCCCAGGCATTGCTGTTGCCGGACTCGTTCAGCAGGTTCTCGCCGAAGATCTCGAAGGACCAGCCGCTCCATTCGGCGTGAACGCGCGCGCTGAGAAGATTCATGATGTCCGATTCGCCGCGCGGATCGATCAGCCCGGACGTCCGGTTCGTGGTTACGGACTTGCCGATCTCGCTGTAATCGACTCTCAGGAAGCCGGGCACATCGTTGAACCAATCGAGCTCGTAGGTTCCGGAGACGTTGAAGGTGTAGTCCGGCACCAGATCGAGCGGATCGCCCACCCGGTGCGAGGCGGAGCTCGCCCCTTTCAGGCTGGTCACTTCGGTGTCGGTGACGCTGCCGTTGACTCCCAGGCTGAATGCGTCGGTGACGCGCCACTCCAGTGCTGCCTCGACTCCTTTGATTTCCGCCTCGCCCACATTGGAGATCCTTTGCCCCACGAGATCGTCCGTGAGCACGACGGCAAGCGTTTGCGCCTTCTGATACTCGCTGAAGAAGGTCGCGAGCTCGGCCACCAGCGTACGATCGAAGAATTCGCCCTTGATGCCGAGGTCGTATGAGACCAGATCCTCCGGATCGTACGGCGCCCCTCGGACCTGGCTGAAGCCGCCGCTTCTGAACCCTTTGGCGACATTCAGATAGATCATCGTGTTCGCGTTCAGATCGTAGGATGCATAGATCCGCGGCGTCAGTGCATCGAAGGTTTCCTGTTCCACCGTTCGTTCCGGGCTGGCCGCGTTCGGCAGCCTGATCATCTCGACGTCATCGTAGAAATAACGCAGGCCGGCACCGACCTCCAGGCGCTCGTTCAGTGCATAAGAAACGTTGGCGAACACGGCCGAGGATCTGGACGAGCTCTCGAAAGCGTCCCCAACCGTGCCAGCCGCCACCGCGCCGAACATTTGCGCAGCCACGGTGCGGCTGGTAGTGTCGAGGTCGCGATAGTAGGCGCCGAGATCCCAGGTGAACGGGCCGTCGCCGTTGGAATTCAAACGGATTTCCTGTGTGAACGTCTGGTTCTGGCGCTCGTCCGTGCTGATCAGCCCGAGCGGCGGAAAGCCTGGCGGGAACACCGACAGACGCAGGAACTGATTGGTGACGCTCGCGCGCTCGTCTTCGATGTAGCTGCTGGCGCTCAACAGATCGAACGCCCCGAAGTCGTAGGTGGCGGTAATGTTGAAGAGCTTGTAATCGCTGCCGCCGGCAAGATCCTGGTCCGCAAGCACCGGCGTGAAGCGATAGTGCTCGTCCATTCCCGCCGGCGTACTGTCGAAGTTCTGATCGCTCACGACGGCCGTGCCTTTTATCTCGAGCCGGTCCGTCGGCCGCCACAGCCCCTTGACCCGGACGTTGATGAGCTCGGAACCATTCGCGTCTGCGCGAGATTCGGCGGGAATGTCGACCCAACCGCCCATATTCTCGTAAACGGTCGCGATCCGGAAACCGAGCACCTCATCGACGACCGGCAGATTCACGACGCCACGGATCGTTTGACTCGGATCCCCGCCACGCGTGAAAGATTGCGACAGATCCAGCATGCCGCCAACGCCATCGAACTGCGGATCGTTCGAGATCAAACGAATGGTGCCGCCCACCGATCCTTCGCCATAGAGCGTTCCTTGCGGCCCCTTCAACACTTCGACCCGATTCAGGTCGTAGAGCGGCAAATTGAGCTGGCCCTGCAGACCGCCCTTCGCCACGGGCGTCTCGTCGAAATAGATGCCGACGAGCGCGGAGCTTCCCGACATGTTGCCCACACCGCGCATCGTGTACGTGTTGCCGCCGTTTCCTGACTCCAGGACCGACAACGAAGGCGTGCTGCGCGCCACGGCTTCCAGCGAAGCCATGCCTGCCCGCTCGATGTTTTCATTGCCGAGCACCGAGATGCTCATCGGCACCTCAAGGACTGTCTGTCCGCGACGCTGCGCCGTTACGATGATTTCGGTGAGCACATTCTCACTGGCCTGCGAGAGATCGGAAGCAGTCTCGGATGTCCGCGAAGATGGAGCGGTCACTTCGGGATCGTCGTTATCGGGTTTGCCCGGCGGCGGCGATTCCAGTTGCCGTTGCACAACAATGGTATCGGCCGAGGTGCGACGCGCGGCGAGACGCGTTCCGCTCAACAGCTTTTGAATTGCCTCCTCCACCGTCAGTTCGGCATGAATGGCGCCGGCGCTCAAGCCTTTCACCAGCGCGGGCTCGAAGATCACATTCGTATTGGTCTGACGGCCGATGGAGCGCAGCGCATCGCCGAGATCCTGCGCAGGAACATCGACTTTGAATGCCGCCTGTGCCAGCGCGAGCGAAGGCAGAGCTGCGGCGAGCGCGGCGATGGTGACGCGCGAAGCAGCGCGTCGTCGGCCTCTAAACATGACCAGCTCCCCTGTAATAATAATCGTGGAGCTGTAGACGGCTGGCGATTGCGAAACCTCAGTCGAGTCAGAAAATTTTTGCGAGCTTCGGGTACCAGCGACGCTAGCGCTTCTTGCGCAGGTGTATTTCCCGGCCATCGCGGATGACTTCCAGGTCGTACACGACCGCCACCGCATTGGCGAAGTCCTCGTTGCTCCCCGCTCGGTAGATGCCGCTGATGGGCAGCTGCCCGATACCATCGCCTTCGAGCACGATCTGTTGGCGCTGATAGCGGTTCATTTCCACGACGGCGTCGCTGAGCGGCGTGTCGTTGAGCACGACTTCTCCGCGGCGCCAGGCAGCCGTTGCATCGGCGCGCGGCAGATCAATCGTCGCCGCTTCGCCATCTGAGAACGTCACACGCTCGCCCGGCTCCAACACCAGGACATTCCCAGAATTCGAGGGCAGCGACTGCAGCCGAGCATTGTCGTCGTTGCCCGAGATCGCTGCCTTCAGATTGTCCGTGGCGCCAACAGCGCCCTGCTCGGTGACGGCCACGCGCCCTTCGACGAGCGTCACTGCCAGACGATGCGGATCGAACCGGACGACGAACGAGGTCCCAAGCGCGGTCACCGAGCGATCTCCGGCAGTCACGATGAAAGGCCGGGCGGGATCTTTCGCCACGTCGAAGAATGCCTCGCCCCGCACCAACCGAAGCCGCCGAGCGGTACGCCCGATATCGACATCGATGGTGGTCGCGGAGTTCAGATGAATTCTCGAACCGTCGTCCAGGTTGACGATGCGTTGCTCGCCAATGCCGGTGCTGTAAGTGCCGTCCATCATTGCGAACCACGCCACACCCAGCGCGATAACGAGCGCGCACGCCGCGACCAGGCCGAAATACAGCCGCCGGTGGGGACGATCGAAGCGATCGCGAGGCTCGCGATCGGCCAGCCTCGGCAGGCCCCCCGCCTCCACCTGAGCAATGCAATCCCAGATCTCGGTCATGTGCTCGAACGCACGGGCATGCTCCGCGCTGGCTCCGAGCCAGCTGCGAAAATCTTCCTCGAGCTCTGGCGAACGCTCCGAGCCATGGAGCTTCGCGATCCATGCGGACGCCTCGGCGCGAATCTCGCGAGAGATCTGCGTGCCAGTGCTGGAGGCAGTCATGATTGCTCCTCGGTCATCCAGTCCGAGAGAAAAAGCGCTGCCTTCGCGACATGCTTTTCTACCGCACTCACGGTTACACCAAGCCGCGCGGCGATCTGCGCGTGACTGAACCCCTCCAAACGATGCAGCAACATGATTTCCCGTGTCCTTGGGCTAAGCGCCTCGATGCCTGCTCTGAGCCGCTGTAGACGTTGTTGGGCAGCCAGAACCTCAACGGGCGAGGGTTGCGGGTCGACCAGGTGAATTCGTACCGAATCCGCTTCGACGTGCGTTCCTCGATGCGCCCGGCTGCGCAACTGATCGATGTGCAGGTTCTGAACGATCCTGACCAGGAACGCTTCGGGCTCCTTGACGTGGCGCTCGCGCCGATAGATCTGCAAGCGCAGGAACGCTTCCTGAATCAATTCGTCCGTCTCGTCCAGCGTCCGCCCCCGGCGACGCAGGAGCTTGCGCAGCTTGAGAATCAATGAGGAGACGGAATCCATGAGCGAAGCTTACACGAGCCAGGCGAGCTGACCACTGCGGCGAGAAGGTGCTGAGGTTTCGCAGCTGCCAAACGTCTACAACAGGTTTGCCTGGTGAAAGTCGACGTTAGCGCAATACGACCGTGCGATTGCCAAACTCGAATACCCGATGCTCTGCATGCCACTGAATCGCCCGATTCAGCACCATGCTCTCGATCTCGTTGCCGAGCGTGGTCAGCTGCTCCGGCTCCATCGTGTGATCGACGCGCTCCACCGCCTGTTCGATGATCGGCCCTTCATCCAGATCGTCGGTGACATAGTGCGCCGTCGCCCCGATCAGCTTGACGCCGCGGGCATATGCCTGGTGATAAGGCTGCGCCCCTTTGAAGCCCGGCAGGAACGAGTGATGGATGTTGATCGCCTTGCCCGCGAGCTCGCCACACAACTCGCTGCTCAGGATTTGCATGTAGCGCGCCAGCACCAGCAAGTCTGCCTTCAGATCGCGAAACAGTTTGAGCATCCGCTGCTCCTGTGCCTGCTTGCCTTCCGGCTGGAGGGGCAAGTAGTGAAACGGCAGGCCATGCCATTCGACCAGCCGGCGCTGCGTCTCGTGATTGGAGACGACACCGACGATATCGACCGGCAATGTGCCCACTTCCCAGCGATGCAACAGGCTCTTCAAGCAGTGGCCCTGCTTGGAGACGGCGACGAGTACCCGCTGCCGAGCCGCGGCGTCCTGAATCGTCCAGGTCATGCGGAAGCGCTCCGCTACCTTCTCGAAGTCGCGCGTCAGCTTCTGGATGTCGAGCGGCGCGGTTTCGCCTGTCTCGAAGACGATGCGCAAGATCGTGCTGTTCGACACGGGCTCCCGAAAATGCTGCGCCTCGGTAACCAGCGCACCATGCTGTGCCAGCTCGTTGGTAACCGCGGCTACGATGCCGACTCCATCGGGACATGAGAGGGTGAGGATGTAACTCGGCGTACGCGTGCTCATACTGACTCGTTGGTGAACTCGACTGCGGCATCCGCAAACCAATCGGCCAGATAACGCAGATAGCTGCGGGCCACATAGATATGAAAGCTCGGCGCCGCATCGACGTGCTCGACGATCGCGGACATCTGCGCAAAACGGGTTCGAGCACACCGGCCGACGGGAAATGCGCTCGGATGAAAATCCAGACCGCAGCCCTTCGATAGCACCTCGCGAGCCAAGGGGCCGCAGATCTTCAATGCACCCAACCCGTCCGTCACATTGATCAGCACCGCGCCCTGGCTCGCAACCTCGGTGCCAATCCGTTGATGGGTCGTCGATAGCGATTCCGAATCCGAATCCGAATCCGAAATCAGCATCCATTCGCCAGGCGCCAGCGCAAGAATGCGATAGCCATCGGCCACGATCGCGCCTACCTCGCGCGGTAGCTCGCGGCCTTGGAGACTGAGCGCTTTTTCGCCGTTCGTGAGCTCCGGAGACCACGACCTGATCTCCATCACCGCCCTAGGCTGGTAGCTGTCAAACATTCATTCGATCTCCCGCGGGATCGTAGAACGGCGGCGCAACGACCGTCGCGTGCGTGATCGTGCCACCATCGTGAAGACGGACGAGCGCGCCGATGCGATGCCTGCCGCCACGTAACATCGCAAGCGCGATCGGCTCATCGGTCGTGACCGATCGGCCGGCGGACGTCACCCATCCATCGGTCACTTCGCTGGAACCTGCGAAGCGCACATGACTGCCGATCACAATGTCCGTCGTGGCTTTGAGCCCGACGAGTTGCAAGCGATCTGCGCGCAGATGCTCTGGCAGACTGAGCGAACGTTTGCCGATGTAATGCATGGGCTTGTTCGCGGCCACCTTGCCCCAGCCGACGTCATCGGGCACCGTCGTTCCGTCCGTATCGGTGCCGACGTGCAGGAAGCCTTTTTCGAGACGCATGAGCAGGAGCGCGTCGAGGCCGAAGGGCTGAATGCCGTGCCGTTTGCCCGCCTCCATCAACGCGTTCCACAGCTCCGATGCCGCGCCGGCACGAATGTTGATTTCGTATGCGAGCTCGCCGGTGAAGCTCACGCGGTACAACCTCACGTCGTGGCCGATCAGCTGGCCTTCACACATGCCAAGATGCGAATGCCGCTCCGTCGACAAGTCCATGGTCGAATCGAGGCTCGTCAGAACGTCGCGCGATTTCGGGCCGGCGAGCGAGAAGCACGCCCATTGCTCGGTGACGGGCACGATAGCGACTCGCAGGTGCGGCCATTCGCACTGATGCCATTCCTCGAACCAGGAAGCGACGCGTTTCGCGTTGCCTGAAGTCGTTGTTACCACAAAGCGATCGGGCGCGAGCATGACGACCGTGCCGTCATCGAAGATCACGCCGGTCTCTCGCAGCATCAGGCAATACCGCGCGCGACCCGGCTTCAGCGTCCTGAGGTCGTTGATGTAAAAGCGATTGAGGAAGTCCAGCGCATCCGGACCGTGGACCTCGATCTTTCCAAGCGGCGAATAATCGAGCAGGCCGCAGGCATTACGCACGGTGCGAGCCTCACGCATGACGGCTTGATGACGCGACTCACCCTCGCGCACATAGACGGCGGGACGTTTCCACTCGCCGTAATCCTGCATCAGCCCACCCTGCCGCACGTGCCACTCATGCAGCGGCAGCAAACGCTCGGGCGAAAATCGTTTGCCGATGGCACGACCCGCAATGGCCCCCAAGGTCACCGGGACGAACGGCGGTCGAAAGGTCGTGTGACCGATCTCGCTCGGAGCCACGCCGCGAAGACGCGCGACGGTCTCCAAGGCCGTCAGATTTGAAGTCTTGCCCTGATCGGGCGCCATGCCCGTCGTCGTGTAACGCTTCTGGTGCTCGATGGAAACGAAGTTCTCGCGCAGCGCCAGCTCCAGATCCGCGACGGTCACGTCGTGACGCAGGTCGATCCATTGGCGCGCCCTGTTTCCGACGGGACTCAACCGTGGCCCAAGGTCGGAATTCCCTTCATGGTCGAAAGAGCCCGCGACCATGGCGACAGGATGCTGACTCTGAGGCGCGAGCGCGTTGCTTCGTGCGTCGTAGCCAAGCTTGCCCGTCGCCTGCGAGTACAGATGCAGCGTTGGATTCCAACCGCCGGAGATCGCCAGCGCATCGCATGCGAGCCGGTGAACTGATTCGATGTGTCGCGCATCCCTCGAAAGCTTCCCGAGCGTCACGCCGCGCAAGGCACTGAAGCCCTGCGTATCGATCGGCATCGTGCCCTCGTGCAGCGGGATCGAGAGCGTGCGCATCTCATCCCTCCTCGCGGTCGGAATATCGAAGCGACTGTCCGCCACCGCGAGCACCTGCACGCCGCCGGCTTTCAGGTCACGGGCAACGGCATAGGCGGTATCGTTGTTGGTCGCGACGACAACGCGGCGGCCGCAAGCAACAGCATACTTGCGCAGGTATTCATGGGCCGCGCCGGCCAACAGAATGCCAGGCCGATCGTTGTTGCAAAACACGAGCGGCTGCTCGATAGCTCCCGTCGCGAAAACCACGCGATTGGCGCGCACGATCCAGTATCGTTCGCGCGGCTGTCCGGAACACGCCCCTTCATTGGGCACGCTTTCGAGCAGTGTGATCACGTCCCGATCATAATATCCGACAGCACAGGTCCGCGTGAGGATCTGGACATTCGGCAGCTGACGAAGCCGAGCTATGCCTGGATCACTGCCCCGCTGCTGCCAGGCGTCGCGCCCGCCTAATTCGTTTGCTTGTTCCACGAGGACGACGCGCGCGCCGCTCTCGGCTGCTTTGCTTGCGGCGACAAACCCGGTCGCGCCACTACCGACCACCAATACATCGCAATGCAGGTTGCGAATGTCGTAACGATCGGGGTCCCGCTCGTTCGGCGCATGGCCAAAGCCGGCCATTCGGCGAATGAGCCATTCATAGGTATGCCAGCTCGGCCAGATGAACGTTCTGTTGTAGAAACCCGCGGCCCACAGCGGCGCTGTGACGTCGAGCATCCGGCCGACATCGAAGCGACGTCGCGTCAGTGAGCTCGCTCGCAGGCCGTCAGTCAGTTCAACAAGCGTGGCACGCGCAGACAGGACGCTCGACGCACCCGTGCCGAGTTGCACGAACGCGTTCGTTTCCTCGATGCCGCTGGAGTAAACACCCCTCGGGCGTCGAAACTTGAAGCTACGGGAAACCGTGCGCACGCCATTGGCCAGGAGCGCGGATGCAAGCGTATCACCCCCAAATCCTTCGTACGTTGTATCGTCGAAGCTGAAACGCACGCGTTCATCGCGATCGATCGCACTGCCCACGCCGCGTTCGGCGGGAAGACGAAACGGTCCAACGCTCATGGCGCCCCCACCTTCGCGGTTTGCTGGCACGAGGAGGCTTGTTCGTGATGGAACATCGGCTTCGCCTCTCCCATGCGATACACGGCGCGCACCTCATGCGTTGCCGTGTCTCGCGCGACGTTGAACCAGCGCCCGCACCCATATTCGTGGAGCCATCGTTCGTAGAGCATGCCCTTGAGATTGTCCCGGACGAACAAATAGTCGGCCCACACAGCATCGCTGACCTCAAAGTCCGGACGCGTGATGTGAGATTGACCGCCGAATCGGAATTCCGGCTGATCGCGCACACCGCAGTAGGGACAAGCGAGCCGCAGCATCGGTGCAACCTTTCAGATCAATGGGCAACGCCGGCCGCGGCGCCTTCGTCGATGAGCGCGCCGTTCTCGAATCGATTCAGTCCGAAACGCTCGATCAACGGATGTGGACGGTTGTTTGCAATGGTGTCCGCCATGCTGTGGCCACCGCCGGGGATGGCTTTGAAGCCTCCGGTACCCCAGCCACAGTTGATGTACAGACCTTCGAGGGGAGTCAGTCCCATGATGGGTGTCGTGTCCGGCGTGATATCCACCATGCCGGCCCAATGTCGCATCAGGCGTAAGCGACTGAAGCTCGGGAACAGCTCCAAAACGGCGGCAATCGTCCCCTGCAATACGGGCAGACCGCCGCGTTGCGCATAGGAGTTATAAGCGTCCGCTGCACCGCCGATGACGATCTCACCGCGGTCGCTCTGGCTCACATAGGCATGGATCGCGCCGGAGACCAATATCGAATCGAGTGCGGGCTTGATGGGCTCAGTCACCATGGCCTGCAAAGCCATCGTCGTGATCGGCAGCCGTAAGCCAGCTCGCTGTGCCAGCACCGACGAATGACCCGCGACCGACATGACGACGCGATCCGCCGTGATCGCGCCCAGACTTGTCTCGACCCCTCTGACTCGACCGGCGCTCGCCTGAAATCCGGTGACTTCGCAGTTCTGGATGATGTCGACGCCGAGCGCACTGGCCGCGCGTGCATAGCCCCATACGACGGCGTCATGCCTGGCGATACCGCCGCGCCTTTGAATGAAGCCCCCGAGCACCGGGTAGCGCGATTCCAGATTGATACGGGGAACGAGCTTTTTGATATCGGCTGCGCTCAGGATCTCTGAATCCACGCCGCTCATGAGCGTGGCATTGGCCCACCGGCGATTGATTTCGAGCTCATGCTCGCTATGAGCCAGCGACAGCACACCGCGCTGGCTGAGCATGATGTTGAAATTGAGCTCGCGACTCAGTCCTTCGTACAGCTTGAGCGAATGCTCGTAGAAGGCTGCGCTCGCCGGGTAGAAATAATTCGAGCGGCACACCTGCGTGTTGCGGCCCGAGTTGCCACCGCCGATCCAGCCCTTCTCGAGCACGGCGACGTTGCGGATGCCGTGCTCCCTGGCGAGATAGTAGGCGGTCGCAAGGCCGTGGCCGCCGCCGCCGATGACGATAACGTCATACCCGCGCTTTGGCGTCGGCGTGCGCCACGCGGCCCGCCAGTCCTTGTTTCCCCGCAGCGCATTGCGAGCCAGATTGAGGAGCGAGTACCGCTGCATGCGCCTACGTTATTCCAGACACTTGTGTATGGCAAGAGCTGTGTAGAATACCGGCATGGCAACCCGACCCCGAACATCAACCCGTCGCGCCAAACAAGCTCGCCAGCCCTTGGGCCGAGACGCATGGATCGAAGCTGCTCGCGTCGCCTTGATTGAGGAAGGGACCGCGGGCATCGAAGTCAACAAGCTGGCCAAACGGCTGGGCGTGACCCGAGGCGGCTTCTATTGGTTCTTCGAAAGCCGCGAACAACTGCTCGATGCCCTGCTCGATCATTGGGCCGAGACCAGCACCGTCCTGTTCGAACGAATTCCGAAGGCTCCCGGTCGCAGCGGCGCCGACAAATTCAAGATGCTGGTGGACCTGTGGATCAGTGAGAAAGAGTACGACCCGCGCTGGGACAGCGCGGTGCGCGACTGGGCGCGCACGTCATCCAAAGTGCTCGAGACCGTGCACGAAGTGGACCTCAAGCGCATTGGTTTCATCGAGCAGATATTTCGAGACCTGGGCTACCGCGGCAAGGAGGCACACGTGCGAGCGCGAGTGACCTACTATCATCAGGTGGGCTACTACGCGTTGGGCATCCATGAATCCCGCCAGGTGCGACTCGAATTGATGCCGTACTACACCAAGATTCTTGCGTAATTGTGAGAGTGACCGACCGGCCGCAAAGGTAATCGACGGCAAAGCCGTCGCCGACCATGACTTCATCTTCTTCAAAGACGACTGCCAGCCCCTCGAGGATCTGAAGTACGCATATAGCCGCTGCCGCTGCGTCTTCGAGAAGCTGCCGATCCGCTATCGCGAACCGTATAACGAGCGATACACGTTCATGACGATGAATCTGATGGTCGGCAGGAACATCGTGTGGGTCGCCGATCAGCACGGAGACTCGCCCGAAGCGATGCTGACGACGTACGCGCACTGGCAGCGAGTGCAGTGGCAGAGAGGCGCGACCGAAGAAGATATCGAGGCGATTAAACGAGCGATGGCGAGCGAGGAAACAGCGGCGGCGCGCATCAGCGCGACCCTCGCGTGCCCGCAGTTCCCCAGCGAACTGCCACCAGGAGAGCGGTGGGGACGCCTAAGGCGTCCAAGTTCGTTCTTCGAAGAAATGGCTCACAAAGGAATGGCGGAGCGGACGGGACTCGAACCCGCGACCCCCGGCGTGACAGGCCGGTATTCTAACCAGCTGAACTACCGCTCCGCGCTGGAACCTTTGTGATGCCTTCTACCCTTGCGGGCGCAACTTGCATGTCACCGCAAGTTGGTGGGTGCTGAGGGGATCGAACCCACGACATTCGCCTTGTAAGGGCGACGCTCTACCGCTGAGCTAAGCACCCGTTGGTACTAAAACAGTACTCACGTAACCCGCTCAATCAGAACCCTGGCGAGCGAGAGGTTGGTTAGACCCCCCGTTTCGAAGGCGCGCTAATTTACAGCATCCTTTAGCGCCTTACCAGCTTTGAAACCAGGAACTTTCGTTGCGGGGATTTCGATGGGCTCGTTGGTACGCGGATTACGGCCGGTGCGGGCCGCACGGGCCTTCACCACGAACGTGCCGAAGCCCAGCAGCGACACGGAGTCGCCGGCCTTCAGCGCGCCGGTGACGGCATCGAAAACCGCATCGACGGCACGCGTGGCCTCGGCCTTCTGCAGGCCCGTCTTGCTGCTCACGGCGTCGATCAGTTCCGCTTTGTTCATATCCGGTTTCCTTTTTGTAGAAGCCCGCCCCAACGACTACAGGAGCGGGGGCGCGTTATAGCAGCGGCCGGCGTAGAAAGGAAGCGCGGCACCGCGAACGCTGTCGGGTAATTTTAGACGTATGCGTGGCCGATGCGGGCCGGAATCATGCAATTTGCATGATTCCGGCCGCGATGTCGGACCTTGTCAATGCGCTCTGGGCTGCTTGTTGGCGCGCTTGGCGACGCGCCGCGCACGCGGCTTGTCATTGCCACGCGACGGCTCTGGAGCCGCCGAGATCGGCGCGGGCATGTGTTTGAGTGCTACCTGCAACACCTCGTCGATCCACTTCACCGGCTTGATCTCCAGGCTGTCCTTGATGTTCTGCGGGATCTCCGCCAGGTCCTTGGTGTTGTCGTCCGGGATCAGGACGGTGCGAATGCCGCCGCGATGCGCGGCCAGCAGTTTTTCCTTCAGCCCGCCGATCGGCAGCACCTGTCCGCGCAGGGTGATTTCGCCGGTCATGGCGACGTCCGAGCGCACCGGCACCTTGGTCAGTGCCGAGACCAGCGCCGTGCACATGCCGATACCCGCGCTCGGGCCATCCTTCGGCGTCGCGCCTTCCGGCACGTGAATGTGCACGTCGACCTTCTGGTAGAAGTCCGGGTCGAGGCCGAGCACGGCGGCGCGGCTGCGCACGACGGTCATCGCGGCCTGAATGGACTCCTGCATCACCTCGCCCAGCTGACCGGTGTGCGTGAGCTTGCCTTTACCAGCGACGATCGCGGACTCGATGGTCAGCAGCTCGCCACCCACTTCGGTCCAGGCAAGACCCGTGACCTGACCGATGTGATCCTGCTCCTCGGCACGACCATAGCGGAAGCGACGCACGCCCAGGTACTTCGACAGGTTCTTCGGCGTGATCGTGATGTGATCGGGCTCGCCCTTGGTGAGCAGCTGCTTCACAGCCTTGCGGCACAGCTTCGACACTTCGCGCTCGAGGTTACGAACGCCCGCTTCGCGCGTGTAGTAACGAATGATGTCGATGATGGTGCTCTCGCCCACCTTCAGCTCGTTTTCCTTCAAGCCGTTCTGCTTCATCTGCTTCGGCAGCAGGTAGCGCTGCGCGATGGCGGCCTTCTCGTCTTCGGTGTAGCCCGGCAGACGGATGACTTCCATACGATCCAGCAGCGGCGCCGGAATGTTCAGGCTGTTCGCGGTACACACGAACATCACCTCCGAGAGGTCGAAGTCGACTTCCAGATAGTGATCGTTGAAGGTCGAGTTCTGCTCCGGATCCAGCACTTCGAGCAGCGCGGATGACGGATCGCCACGGAAGTCCATGGCCATCTTGTCGATCTCGTCCAGCAGGAACAGCGGATTGTGCACGCCGGTCTTGACCATGTTCTGGATGATCTTGCCCGGCATGGAGCCGATGTACGTGCGGCGATGGCCGCGGATCTCGGCTTCATCACGCACGCCACCGAGCGACATGCGCACGAACTTGCGGTTCGTGGATCGCGCGATCGACTGACCCAGCGACGTCTTGCCGACGCCCGGCGGGCCGACCAGACACAGGATCGGGCCTTTCAGCGTCTTCACGCGCTGCTGGACGGCGAGGTATTCGACGATGCGCTCCTTCACCTTCTCCAGCCCGTAGTGATCCTCGTCGAGCACTTTCTCGGCGAGGTTGATGTCGTTGTGCACCTTGGTCTTCTTCTTCCAGGGCGCCTTCACCAGCCAGTCGACGTAGTTGCGCACCACCGTGGCTTCGGCGGACATGGGCGACATGAGCTTCAGCTTGTTCAGCTCGCTCATCGCCTTGTCGCGCGCTTCCTTCGGCATGCCGGCCTTCTGGATGCGCTGCTCGAGCTCGGCGAGCTCGTTGGGCGCGTCCTCGATTTCGCCGAGCTCCTTCTGAATGGCCTTCATCTGCTCATTCAGGTAGTACTCGCGCTGGCTCTTCTCCATCTGCTGCTTGACGCGGCCACGGATGCGCTTCTCGATCTGCAGCACATCCATCTCGCCTTCGATCAGCGCGAGGATGTGTTCGAGACGCTTGCGCACGTCCTGGATCTCCAGGACCTTCTGCTTGGCGTCGAGCTTGAGCGACATGTGCGCGGCGACGTTGTCCGCGAGGCGGCCCGGCTGCTCGATTCCTGCAAGCGCGGTGAGCACTTCAGGCGGCACCTTGCGGTTGAGCTTCACGTACTGCTCGAACTGCGAGGTGACCGAGCGAGCGAGCACATCCATCTCGCGCTCGTCGTAGTTCTCGATGTCCTTGAACGGGCTGATGTCGGCGGAGAAATACTGGCCGGTGACCAGCTTCTCGATCTTGGCGCGCTCGGCGCCTTCGACCAGCACCTTCACGGTGCCGTCGGGCAGTTTCAGCAACTGCAGAATGGTCGCGACGGTGCCGAGGCGATACAGGTCCTGGGCGCTCGGATCGTCGACGTCTGCCTGCTTCTGCGCGACCAGCAGAATCTGCTTGCCGGAGCGCATCGCCTGGTCGAGGGCGAGAATGGATTTCTCACGGCCCACGAACAGCGGAATGACCATGTGCGGATAAACGACGACATCGCGCAACGGCAGGACGGGAAGCGCCGCCGGCGGAGTCTTGTCGGATTCGGGAGCGTCAGGGATATCGGTGCTCACGCGCTGTACCTTGTAGTGAGCGCCGGCACGAGGGACCGGCGCTGCAAAAAAGAAAGATCAGGTCGAACCGAAAATACCGGAAGCAACGCGGCCCTGCTAGTTCTGTGCCACGCAAAAGGGCTCGGGTTTACCGATGTATGGAAAAACTGTGAGGCGGTGCGTGTCGCAACGAACGCGAATTGCAGGGTTGGGCTGATTGCGCCCGATTTCGTGTCAGCGGACCCACCGCCCCGCCTGCGAAGCGGTGGGTCGTTTGCTATTTAGTGATCGCTGCCGGTGGGCCGGCGCTCTTCGACCGCAGCGAGACGGCCGTCGTCGGCGTTGCCGTACAGCACATACGGCTTGCTCTCTCCGAGGATGACCTGCTCGTCCACGACGACCTTCTGCACGTTCCGCAGGGACGGCAATTCATACATGGTTTCGAGCAGCACGTTCTCGAGAATCGTGCGCAGGCCGCGAGCACCCGTCTTACGCTGCATGGCCTTTTTCGCCACCGCCTTCAGCGCATCGGTACGGAACTCCAGCTCCACGCCTTCCATGTCGAACAGCTTGCGATACTGTTTGCTGAGCGCGTTCTTGGGCTCGAGCAGGATCGACACCAGCGCCGCCTCATCCAGCTCATCGAGCGTCGCCACGACCGGCAGACGGCCGACGAATTCCGGAATCAGGCCGAACTTGATCAGATCCTCCGGCTCCACGTCGTGGAACACGTCGGAGCCGTGCGGACGCTCGGACGTCTGCCGCACATCCGCGGTGAAGCCGATGCCGGTCTTTTGCGTGCGGTTCATGATGATCTTTTCCAGACCCGCGAACGCGCCACCGCAAATGAACAGGATGTTGCTCGTGTCCACCTGCAGGAATTCCTGCTGCGGATGTTTGCGGCCACCCTGCGGCGGCACCGAGGCGATCGTGCCTTCGATGAGCTTCAACAGCGCCTGCTGCACGCCCTCGCCGGACACGTCCCGGGTGATCGAGGGGTTGTCGGACTTGCGCGAGATCTTGTCGATTTCGTCGATGTAGACGATACCGGTCTGCGCCTTCTCGACGTCGTAATCGCACTTCTGCAGCAGCTTCTGGATGATGTTCTCGACATCCTCGCCGACGTAACCGGCTTCGGTCAGCGTCGTGGCGTCGGCAATCGTGAACGGCACATTGAGCAGGCGAGCGAGCGTCTCTGCGAGCAGCGTCTTGCCGCAGCCGGTCGGGCCGATCAGCAGGATGTTGCTCTTGGCGAGCTCGACTTCGTCTTTGGCGCGCGCTTCCGAGGTCTTGGTCTGCAGTCGCTTGTAGTGATTGTAAACGGCCACCGACAACACCTTTTTGGCGCGCGGCTGACCGATCACGTACTCGTCGAGGACCTTTTTGATCTCGTGGGGGCGCGGCAGTTTGTCGCGTGTGCGCTCGGCGCGTTCTTCGAGCTCTTCACGAATGATGTCGTTGCAGAGCTCCACGCACTCGTCGCAGACGAACACCGACGGGCCGGCGATCAGCTTGCGTACCTCGTGTTGGCTCTTGCCGCAGAACGAGCAGTACAGAAGCTTGCCGTCGTCGTGTTTGCCGCGGGAATCGTCGGACATGCATTACCCTCGAAAACCGGGACAAATCAGAAACTTCTAACGTCCCAGCGTGTTACGAAATCGCGTCACGGTCGCGACACTATTGCGTCCGGGCTATATAGCACGCGCCGCCATCAGGCTGCAAAGACGCCCTTTCCGGCCTTTTTACACGCCCTCCTCCGTTGGAGAGCGCCGGGAAAGCCCTGCCTGCCGAGCCTTTCATGAGGCCGTCGGCGGCGGCCTTCAATGGCCCTCAGCGAGCGGCTGCCGCGGCTACCGCCAGCGCCGGCTCGCCCCGCTTTTCCATGACGCGGTCGATCAGTCCGTACGCCACCGCCGCCTCGCCGCCCATGAAGTTGTCACGGTCGGTGTCCTTGCTGATGCGCTCCACGGTCTGGCCAGTGTGCTTGGACAGAATACGGTTGAGACGCTCGCGAGTTTCCAGCACTTCGCGCGCATGGATGTCGATGTCCGAGGCCTGGCCCTGGAAGCCGGCCAACGGCTGGTGGATCATCATGCGCGAGTGCGGCAGCGCGTAGCGCTTGCCCTTGGCACCGCCCGCCAGCAGCACGGCGCCCATGCTGGCCGCCTGGCCGACGCACATGGTGCTCACGTCCGGCTTGATGAACTGCATGGTGTCGTAAATGGACAGGCCGGCGCTGACCGACCCGCCCGGCGAGTTGATGTACAGCGAGATGTCCTTGTCCGGATTTTCCGATTCCAGGAACAGCAGCTGCGCCACCACCAGGTTCGCCATGTGGTCCTCGATCGGGCCCACGATGAAAATCACGCGCTCCTTCAGCAGCCGCGAGTAGATGTCATAAGCGCGTTCGCCGCGAGCGGTCTGCTCGACGACCATCGGGACAAGATTCATGGTGGCCATCTATGAGTGCTGACTTTCAGTAGTGGATGGGAACGGGACAGCAGTGTGTGGGGGCTAGTTTAGAAGAGGCAAGTGCCCCTGCAACAGCCAGCGCCGCACACCGCTGCCGCTCCTGGTTCAGGCGCCGAAATTCATGATTTCCTTGAAAGTCGACGGCTTCTCGGCCACCTGGGCGCGCTGCGTGAGCCAGTCGATCACCTGGTCTTCGAGCACGGCCGCTTCCATCTGCCGACGGAACTGCGGGTTCGAGCGATACTGCTGCAGCGCCTGGCCCTGGTCCGGATACTGGGCGGCGAGCTCCTCGAAGCGCGCCTGCACCTGGGCCTGGTCGACCTGGATGTTGGCATTGCGGATGATTTCGCCGATCAGCAAGGACAGGGCCACGCGGCGGCGAGCCGGGTCCTGGAAGCCATCCGGCGGCGGAATCTGCGACGCGTCACGGGCACCCATGCGACGCGCGGCGTCGAGCTGCAGCTCGCGCACCTGGGCGTCGACCATGGATTTCGGCAGCTCGATCGGATTGGCTTCCAGCAGGCCGTCCAGAATCTGCTTCTTGACGCGCGCCTTGATCGCCTCGTTCAGCTCGCGCTCCATGTTCTCCTGCACTTCGGCGCGCAGCCGCTCCATGCCGCCCTCTTCCACGCCATAGATCTTGGCGAAATCGTCGTTCAGCTCGGGCAGCTGGCGCTCTTCGACCTTGTGCACAGTGACTGCAAATTTGGCCTGTTTGCCGGCCAGATTGGCGGCGTAGCTGGCCGGGAAGGTCAGCTCGATGTCCTTCTTGTCGCCCGCCCTGGCGCCCCGCAGGCCGGCTTCGAAATCGGCCAGCATGCGCCCGGCGCCCAGGTCGACCGGGAAGTTTTCGGCCTTGCCGCCTTCGAACGGCGTGCCGTCGATCGTGCCCTCGAAATCGATGGTGACACGGTCGGTGTCCTGCGCCTCGCGCTGCACTTCCGAGTAGCTCGGGCGCTGCTCGCGCAGGTTCTGAATCATCGCATCCACGTCGGCCGAGCTGACCGTCGCGGCCGGACGCTCGACCTTCAGGCTCTCGACGCCCTTGATCTCGATCTGCGGCAGGACCTCGAAGATCGCGCGGTATTTGAGGTCCGCGCCCTGCTCGAGGTTGATCGGCTCGATGCGGGGACCACCGGCCGGCGTCAGCTTTTCCTGCACGACGGCTTCGTTGAACGTGCTCTGCATGACATCGCCCAGCACTTCCTGGCGGACCTGCTGGCCGAACTGCTGGCGCACCACCTTGACGGGCACCTTGCCCGGGCGGAACCCCTTCAGACGCACCGTGCGGCTCATGCGCTGCAGCCGCTCGTCGACGGCCTTTTCGACGCGCTCGGCCGGAACCTGCACTTCCATCCGGCGCTCCAGGGCCCCGGTCGATTCAACTGAAACCTGCATGGTCGAAACCTGCCTCAAGTCACAATGAGTAATGTCTGCGGCGCCCGCCTCGATCCGAAGGCGCCTGTTGGTGCGAAAGGAGGGACTCGAACCCTCACGGGGTTACCCACTGGAACCTAAATCCAGCGCGTCTACCAGTTCCGCCACTTTCGCGATCCCGCCGCCCCCAGACCCATCGCCCATACATATATATGAGTTATGAGCCGAGCTCCGGGGCCGGTCGGCCTTTGGCCGACCCTCCCTCGCGGGGGCCGCGGAGTATACCCGAGCGGCCCTGGCTCTTCGAGAACGCCGGAGAATCGGGCCGGATTAGGGGTGGCCCGGGCCCTCCACGACCTGGCGTCCCCCACCGCCCCCTGGACTGGCCTGGGGCCGTGGGTCGAACGATCGCGCCGTAAGGCTTGCAGCGTGCTGCCGACCCGATCGAGACGCCGGCACTGTCGGAACATCGGTGCCGAGACAGGCGGTCACGGTGGTGATACTCAGGCGCCCACTGTGAGAATCATGGGCGATCCGACGCCGCCGAATGAAAATGGCGGCGGCACGATGAGGACGGATGTGACTTCCGGTGGCCCGCGTCGCCCGGGATGGGCGGCGCAGGTCACCGAGCGTTGTGGACTCAAGACGCGCGCAGATTTTCCTTGAAGAAATCGATCGTGCGCTTCCACGCGAGATCCGCCGCTTCCTTGTTATATCGCGGCGTCGTGTCGTTGTTGAACCCGTGCTGCGTGCCGGGGTAAATGTACGCTTGATACTTCACCCCCGCCGACTTCAACGCCGCCTCCGAGGCTGGCCACGCCGCATTGATTCGCTCGTCCGTCTCCGCGAACTGCAGCAGCAGCGGCGCCTTGATCTTGCCGGCCTCCGCCGGGTCCGGAGGCGTGCCGTAGAACGGTACGGCCGCGGCCAGATCGGGCAAGCGCGTGGCAAGGAAGTTGGCAACACCGCCGCCGTAACAGAAGCCGGTCACGCCCACTTTGCCCGTGCCCGCCGGCAACTTCTTCAGATACTCGGCCGCCGCGACGAAATCCTCGCGCGTCTTCGCCTGATCCAGTTTCTGGAACTGCTCGCGCGCCTTGTCCTCGTCGCCGGGATAGCCGCCGAGAGGAAACAACGCGTCCGGTGCGAACGCGATGAAATTCTCCAGCGCGACGCGCCGGGTCACATCCTCGATGTGAGGATTGAGCCCCCGGTTCTCGTGCACGACGAGCACCGTGGGGAGCTTGCTCTTCGCCGACGCGGGCTTCACCAGATACCCCCGCAGCTTTCCATACCCCGGCGCGGGAATCTCGACGTACTCGGCCTTGATCCGCTTGTCCGTCGGCGCGATCTGCTGGGCCTCGGCGAACTTCGGATTGAGCGCATCGAGAATCGCCGCGCCGCTCATGCCGGCGACCGCGAACGCCGAGGCGCCATCGATGAATTCACGCCGCGAGATCGCGCCGTGCACGTATTTGTCGAACAGCTTCCAGATCTCTGGCGGAAATTTTTGTGCTTCTTTGTCGCTCATGTTGCCTTCACCTCGTGGGCTGAATCCCCCGGCCCGTTCTATAGCACAACTCGGTGCCGGGCCGTCGCTCGAGCATTTTTCTGCTGCCCGACCGGGACCCTGGGCGCAATCTTCGTGAGCTTGCCGCCCCTGGCCTCAAAATTTTCCCGCCGACGCGAGCGACCGGAGTAAAGCCTTGCGCAGCGAGCAGGTCGCCCGCCTTGCCGGCGCGGACAGCATGATTGGACACGATCCCTCTCCGCAGGTGTGAGAGGTAACGATGCATTTAGAGATAACGGTTGCGTTGAGTGGCTGACGACATTCAGAAGTCACAAACAGTCGAGAGGCGGCAGTCAACGGCCAAGGCCGCCTGCCACCCACAACGCGCGGCGACAGGCGGACACTGCCATCAAGTCTGTGGCGAGTAGATCTTGTCGAATACGCCACCGTCGGCGAAGTGCGTGGCCTGCGCCTTGGTCCAGCCGCCGAAGTCGGCGATGGTCACCAGCGTGCCGATCTTCGGGAAGGTCTTGCCATACCTGGCGAGGATTTCCGGATTGGTCGGCCGATAGTAATTCTTCGCCGCCACTTCCTGACCCGCGTCGGTGTACAGATATTCCAAGTAGGCTTTTGCGACCGCGCTGGTGCCGTGGCGCTCGGCATTCTTATCGATGACTGCGACCGGCGGCTCCGCGAGCACACTGACCGAAGGCGCAACGATGTCGAACTTGTCGGCACCGAACTCCTTGAACGCCAGAAACGCCTCGTTCTCCCACGCGAGCAATACATCGCCCAAGCCTCGCTGAGCAAACGTCGTGGTCGAACCACGAGCACCGCTGTCCAGCACCGGCACATTCTTGTACAGCTTCTGGACGAATGCCTGCGCGGTCGCGTCGTTACCGCCCGGCTGCTTCAATGCCCAGGCCCACGCGGCCAGATAGTTCCAACGCGCGCCGCCCGAAGTCTTCGGGTTCGGCGTGATCACGGCGATGTCCGGCTTCACCAGGTCGCTCCAATCCTTGATGCCCTTCGGATTCCCCTTGCGCACCAGGAATACGATGGTCGAGGTGTACGGCGAGCTGTTGTGCGGCAGGCGAACGGCCCACTCGTTCGACAGCAACTTGCCATGCGAGGCGATGCCATCGATGTCTGCAGCGAGCGCAAGCGTGACCACGTCGGCCTGCAAACCATCGATCACCGAGCGCGCCTGCTTACCCGAGCCGCCGTGCGATTGCTTGATCGTTACCTTGTCGCCGGTCTTCTTTTCCCAGTAGGCACTGAAGACCTTGTTGTACTCCTCGTAGAGCTCGCGGGTCGGATCGTACGAAACATTGAGCAGCGCAACGTCTTTCGAATGGACAGGACCACCCAACAGGGCGAGCGTTGCAGCTGCCGCGGCCAGCAGACTGCGGCGAATGATGGGGCGTGACATGGAAACTCTCCAAAGGAGCGATATTGAATCGTTACGACGCCTGGCTCAGTCCCTTGGCCGCGAGCAGTGCCCGCGTGTTGTCGAAATAGATCGCTTGACGTTGCGCGGGCGTGAGCGCGGCATCGAGGGTCGCCAGCGCCGGCCCGACGTCACCGCGCTGCCCGCCGCCAACGCCATAGTCCGTGCCGAAGAGAATGCGATCCGCGCCGATCTTGTCGCACGCGTAACGGACCCAACCGGCATTGCGCACCGAGTACGGGCCCGTATCGATATAGATCCGACGCAGCTTCTGCAGCGGGTCCGCAATGCCATTGGCGCGTGCCGCCGGAATGATGCTGTCGAACAAATGAGTGAAGAACCCGCCCAGCATGATGATCTCGACGCTCACATCCGGATAGGGATCGAGAAAATCGGTCAACCCGAGCGTGAGGGCCCCCGCCGCCAGGTGCGAGTTGCTGATGAGATTCCAACGCGCGTAGCTCGTGTCGTCCGGCACGACCAAGGGCGGCTGTCCGGGCACTCGATCGCTCGCCGGACCCCGATGGATGAAGAAATGACTATTGAGCTTCTGCGCGGTATCGAACAACGGCTTCAGCGTTCGCGCACCGGCCAGCGTGGCAAATGCGTTCAGTGGCAGCGAGCCGCCGATGAAACCAAGCTCACGATGCGCGCGAGTCAATTCTTGCGCAGCCCACACGGGATCCGAAGCCGGCAACGCCGCCACCGCAAGAAAGCGCGGCCGATGCTTGACGAGCACTTCGGCCAACTCGTCATTGAACGCGCGATACAACGCGCGCTGTTCTTCGATTGGCAGGCTCGCGTCAAATCCCAACGCGACCGTATGCGTGAGCAGCTGCCGCTGGATGCCGTTCTGATCCAAGTTGCGCAGGCGTGCCTGAAGATCCGACGGCGCAAAGGCGCTCGGCCCGCCGATGGCCGATACCGTTGTGGCGTTATCGAGCTGAGTCGCTCCGTCCGCGCCATTGATCAATTTGGGAGGCTGCGTGCGCGTCGCGAGGAATTTCATTTCGGCGTGCGACACATAATGACTGTGCCAATCGACCAATGCGCGCGGCACGGTCGATTCGTTCGCCGCCATCAGCGGACGTGAATGCAGGCCAGCAGAGAGCGTTGCGGCGGTGGCGAACGCGCCGCCCAGAAACAGACGTCGATTCAGCATGTTTAGATGAGCGCAATCGCTCCGGCGGCGATGCCGGCCAAGGCGACCGCAGACAGCAAGAACTTACCGAGCAACCCAGGGAGACTGACCGTCGGCGTTGAATCCAGCTGCGGCCAGTTCTCCGCCGCCGCCTCCTCGCGCGCCTCCAAACGAAATTTATGCACGTAGCCATCGATCGGCACGCTGCCGCGATAGTCGCGCGGCGCGGATGCTTGGGTAAGCGACTGCATGATCGGCTCGTCAGTGGAGAACGGACCGGAGCAGTTTAATCCTCGCAGAGTCACGAACTCAGTCGAGGGTCGGTTTTATTTTGGTCACCACCGCATTGTGCGTTGCGTGACGCGCTCGGTTCAGTCGTCGACGACCACGTGGGAGCCTACTGCACCGCGCTGCCAGTATCCGGCCGCCTTCACCCAACGCTTGTCGAAGCCACGGCGGTCGACGAGATATCGACGGATCGCTCGCACTGCCTGCGTCTCGGTCGCGGCCCAGGCATAGCAGCCTTCTTTCATTATGGGCAGAGCGTCCAGCGCGGCTGTGAGCAACTCACCGGCAGCCGGGTTTGCGGCGGTTCGCCGCACCCACACGACCTGCAGATTCGCCCGGCTGGACAAGGGCAATTCAAAATCCGGGTCCACCTCGGCAACGACCAGAGCGCTCGTGGTTGCCGGCAGTTCCTCCAAGCGACGTGCGATCGCGGGCAATGCGGTTTCGTCGCCAATCAGCAGGTGCAGCCCGATGCCATCGGTCGGAACGATCGACGAGCCTCGCGGCCCGCCGACGCCAAGGACGCTGCCGACTCGTGCATTCACGGCCCAAGTCGTGGCTGGCCCGTCGTCGTGAATCACAAAATCGATGACGAGCTCATTCGCGTCGGCGTCAAACCGGCGTGGCGTGAAGTCCCGCATGATTCTTTCGGAGGTGCCCTCGGCACCAGGTGGCGCGAGATTCAGCTGACCGTCCGCGCTCGGAAAGATCAATTTCACGTGATCGTCGAAGCCGAGCGAAGTGAACCCACGCAGCTCGTCGCTCTTCACCACGATGCGCTTCATCTTCGGCGCGATCGTCTCGACTTGCGACACGATCGTGTGCCGTAGACGCACTTCGTGCCGCACGCGAGTGACAGTTGGCGGATTACTCATTGCCTCGCCCTTGTGAGATTTCTTCAGCCGCAGCTTCGATGATTTTGCGGACACGCTCGGTCTCTGCTTCGGTCCAGCCGCCGCGATGAAACATCAGTGCGGCGCGTAACGTATGCATGGCGTGATGCAGATCTTCCGGTGGCATCTCGCCTGAAGCTGCGCGCGCAGCCATCGCCATGCGTTTCCTAACGCTGGTCAACATGGCTTCGTTCTCGCGCAAGTACGCCCGACCTTCGTCGGTGATCTCATACAGACGCTTGCTGCCTTCGGTCGTGGTGGAACGAACGTGCCCGAGCTCTTCGAGCAAGGTGAGCGTGGGATAAACGGAGCCGGGACTCGGTGCGTAAGCGCCGCCGAACTTCAGCTCGAGCTCTTTGATCAACTCGTAACCGTGGCGCTGCTTCTCCTCGATCAAAGCGAGCAACATCAATCGCAGGTCCCCCGGGCCAAACCTGCGGCCACCGCCGCCGCCTCGCCCACCCCGACCTCCCATCGGTCCACCGAAAAAGCCGCGCGCCCCTCCAGCACCCCTTCCTCCACCGCCCCAAGGGCCGCAGTGATGAGGGTGGTGCGGGCGATAGGCCTCGTCCCTGTGACCCCGAAACATTCTGTGGAACATGGACTTACCCATTCAGTGCTGTTGAGAATGGATAAACGATATATCGTTCAGATGTATCTTTCAATAGCATCTTTCGTTGCCGCATACCGTAAAGACTCATCGTCATGGCAAGATGCGCCGCCCTCAGCTGCGCCTCGTGACGAGCACTCGTTGAATGCTCACGGACCCGACGTTCTATTTGCTCGCCATACCCGCGGTCATCCTGCTGGGACTCGCAAAAGGCGGGTTCGCCGGCGTGGGTGCCATCGCCCTGCCCTTGCTGGCGCTACGAATCTCACCGGTGCAAGCGGCGGCAATCCTCCTGCCGGTGCTCGTCGTTCAGGACGCGGTGGGCGTGTGGGCGTTTCGACGGAATTGGGATCGCGAGGTGCTGGCATTGATGATCCCGTCTGCG
>Ga0065721_10004561_pt1 | contig 30031 bp, 29 predicted proteins | sample Mesricmetagenome_FD_59108 | JGI IMG/M metagenome (GOLD analysis project Ga0065721, IMG submission 59108) | Mesophilic microbial community from rice straw/compost enrichment Sample: eDNA_1 v2 (version 2) | ecosystem: Engineered > Solid waste > Grass > Composting > Bioreactor | place: USA: Davis...
TGCTTCCCATCCTGGCGATAATTAGTGGCAATACTGCCATGTGGGCTTGGCACCACTTGCAGCAGAAAAAACGCGAAGAGGAAATCCGCTACACCCTTACGCAATATCTCCCTACAGAAGCTGCGCAAAAACTCAGCCGCAACTTCAACAAACTCGAGCAACAGCGCCAACTAGTCCAGGGGGTTTGTCTTTTAACCGATATTCAAGGCTACACGAGCTTGGCAGAAACTTTGCCACCTAACGAACTGCACGGTTTGATGAACCGCTATTACGCAGTGCTGATTAAAGCGGTTAGAGCCAACGGCGGCTTTATCGGCAATCTTGTAGGCGACGGCATGCTCGCACTTTGGACCGCATCGGAAATAACCCCTGCAATTTGCAATGCTGCTCTGCAAACAGTGACCGATATTCAGCAGCGTCTAGCGCAGGGGAAGGATCTGTACGACCAGCTTCCCACCTGCTTCGGTCTGCACGGTGGCCAATTCTCCCTCGGTAACCTCGGCCACACAGGACACTTTGAGTATTCACCCGTTGGCGATATGATTAACACTGCTGCTCGGATCGAACACTTAACCCGTCAACTGGGAACCCGGATCCTATGCTCCGAACCTATTGCTGAACATATTCAGCAGAAGATGCGGTTTTTGGGTAATTTTTCACTGCGCAATAAAGCAGTTCCAGTTGCACTGTATAGTCCGGCGGATTTACCCGAAGCTCTTCTAACGGAATATAAACAAGCGTACGAATATTTCGAAAAGAAACAATTTGGCGAGGCTCTGGCCTATTTTTCCCGGCTAGCCGAAGACCATGCTGACGGACCCAGTATTTATTTTGCCAACGCCTGCCGTCAGGAGCTGAAGCTCAACGATTAACGCCACCGGATCGGGAGAGTTCCATGGCTAGACTTTTTTTTAATAAAACAGAACTGCAGCTATGGCGCGACACACTTATCGCGCAGCTTCAACACCTCCATCAGCCATTCAAAATCTTCCTAACGCTTCTGCTCGCCATCACCATCCCTAATATGGCCTCCGCCGATACTCGCTGTGAAAACCCCGCAGCAATTCTGGAAAGTGCGGAAGGTGCAGTGGAATGGGCCGCCGGAGATAATGACACTTGGCAAAAAGCAGAACGAGGAGCCAGCTTCTGCTACGGCGACAAAGTCCGCGTTGTGGAGCAGCGCGCGGCTTTGCGACTCGCCAATGAAACACTTGTTCGATTACAGGAGAATTCGCTGATCACATTACTGCCGGAAGAAAAAGGCTTCTGGTTCGGCCTGATCGAAGGCGCCGGCCACTTCTTATCTCGCACGCCCAAACAATTCACCATCAAAGCGCCGTACTTAAATGCAGCAGTCGACGGCACTGAGTTTGTGGTAATCGCGCAACCGCAGGAAAACCGAGTTGCGGTTGTGGAAGGCGCAGTGCGTGTAAACAATGATTTTGGTGAAGTCCATTTAAGCGAAGGCACTCAAACCAGCGCCACCGCAAACTCACCTCCCAGTGCGGTGCAAAGTATTCGCTTGCGCGATGCTGCCGAATGGGTGCTTTATTACCCGCCGCTGATCGTGCAGATCTCCGCTCCAGCACAAATAGAAACGTTAATTCAGCAGGAAAATTATGCGGAGGCGCTAGCGCAATTAACCGCCGCTGAGCTTACCCCCGAAACCGCCGCCCTGGCGGCGTCCCTCGCCTACCACATCGGTAATACAAGCCAAGGCGAAGAATTATTGACGCAAATACTCCACAAATCGCCCAACCAAGCCGAAGCCCTTGCTTTACAAGCATTGCGCACATTGATCAATGGCGACAGTGAAGATGCCCTTGCTCGAACCACTCAGCTGATTAGCACTCACCCAAAAAAACCCAGCGTCCTGCTCGCCCATGCCTATGCCCAACAAAGCCACGGCAATATCGAAGAAGCCCTCAAAACCAACCTACAAGCTCAAGCGCTTATTCCAGACAATTTATTCGTATTGGCTCGCACAGCCGAATTGCAACTGAGCGTCGGCAATACCCGTGCCGCACAAAAACTGATTAACAAAGCACTTTCCCAAGCCCCGCAACACAGTCGACTGAACACACTGGCCGGCTTTATCGCCCTCAACCGCTTCGCCACCAGCAAAGCGCAAAACCACTTCCAAGCTGCTATCACCAGCAATAGCAACGAACCCCTAGCACGCCTCGGCCTCGCCCTCGCCCTAATTCAAAAAGGCAAAATCGACGAAGGCCGCGCTCAAATGGAGATGGCCGTATTGCTCGACCCGACCAGCAGTTTATTGCGCAGTTACCTCGGCAAAACCTATGCAACGCAAAATCAAAATGATTGGGCAGATACGCAATACCAGTTGGCGAAAAATCTGGATCCTAATGATCCTACCCCGTGGTTTTACCAGGCACATTTGAAACATGAAGAAAATAAGCCAGGGGAAGCCTTGCGGCTGATTACTACGGCGATTGAGAAGAATGATAATCGAGCGGTTTATAGGTCGCGGATGTTGTTGGATAGTGATGTGGCGGCAAGGAGTGCCAATCAAGTCAACATTTACAAGAAATTTGGTCTTCATGAATCTGCGAAATATTCCGCAGGAGAAAATGCCAGCGAAAATCCAGAAGATTACGGAGCGCGATACGCAACAGTGGTCGCCTTTAACGATGATTCAAACACCCCGGTGTTAATTGCAAGGGAATCTTTCATAGCTCGACTTCAAGCACCTATAGGAACTAAAGAACTTAGCGTTGGAATCAGTGAAACTGGTCTTTTGATTTTACCGTGGGTTTCTCCCAGCCACGTAAACACCCACGAATATACATCTCTTTATTCACCACGAGGAATGCACGGAAATGCCAAGACCTTTCTTGGAAACCAGAACTCCCGAGGTTATCAATGGCAACTACAAAATGTCAGCTCACGCACTTCAATCAGCGCAGGTCAATACGACTACCAAACAGACGGCTACCGTGAAAATAACGATCTAAATGCGCACATTAACGAAATAGTGCTTCAGCACCAGCATAATGATTCTCTCAAGTTATTAATTACCGGAACCACCAGCGAAGAACGATTTGGCGATCTAATAAATGCGGTTAATTCGCCATCATTTGACGACAACATAAGAAAGCATCATGATCTCGAAACAATCCTATTAGGCGGCGCCTACCAACTTCCTGCTCGCACGACCTTATTTTTAAGTGCCGGTCATAGTGACGCTAGCTACGAGACTCAAACATACGTCCCGATATTTCCACAACCTGATAACTGGTACGCAGCAAAACTTCTAAATACCGAAAAGCGATGGGAAATGCGGTTTTTAAAACGCTCGCAGTTATTTCAATGGAGCATTGGGTTCGGAGAAGAAAACATAAGCATCACAGAATCAGAATATGGTTCGCCGTTTTTTGTAGACCCAGAACAAGAGGATCTCTACAGGAAATTAACAGAACAAAAAGCTTATCTTGATGCTTTTTTCAACACTCGGCTTCCGATCCAGTTTGCTGCTGGAGTTGGCATCAATTCAATCGAGGACAGGCACACGAAGCGAGAGAAATCTGTTACTGAGTATAAAATTGGATCCATTGCCCATCCCACCCCAAAAACTAGCATCACGCTAGCCACTTGGCAAAGCTTGGGCTCTTACATTCCAAGAGCAGGCTCCCTAGAAGACCGATTCATTTTTAATATCCCTATGGAAAACAATACCAGTCTGCATACCGAGTCAAGAACATCAGCTGCGTCTTCTGCATGGCGCTCAGATAGAAGCCACGTAGCTATATCTGCGCGAACGAGCGCATTTTTTGTTCCAAAAGAAATTGGCCTTCGAACCATTGAACAAAAAATAGATGAAACCGTACTTTCCTTAGCGGCAGAGCACACACTGTCAAATCAGCTTACAATTACATCAAAAATTTCAGCCCAAAGAGATCATGCAGGAAATCTCGATGAGACTATTGCAATAGAAAACGAACCACAAAAAGCAAATACCCGATCAGGCCTATTGGGAATTAATTATTTACCTCTGAGCAATATTCATTTCGGCCTAACAGTTAATTTTATCAATCAATCTTTGCATTCATATATCTACGATGAGAAAGAAAATATTCCACCCCAAAAAATCAACACAACACACTGGAATGCAAATGCACTATATACGCACAAGAGAAGTGGAGTTTCGATAGAAATAAAACTACACAACATTACAAACCAAAAAGATCCAATATTCCATAAACGTCTTTACGAAGTAGGCGATTTGATAAACACAAGCATCATAGAAACTCCACCACAGCGAACCGTTCTCGCAGCATTAAAATACGCGTTCTAATTTTCGCCATAAAACAACCTTTAATGTAGACGCAAGAACATTGAAAAAGCCACCGCTGGCTGCCAATTGCACGGGCATGATTCAAGTCTCTATGCGCTGAAACTAGATCAATCCTTTTATAGCAATATAGTTTATGCACGGAGATGCAAGATAAATTTTTCGAGCATTATGGGTGGGCAAACCGCAATTCGCTCACCCGTAAACTAACGCTCAATTGGACGCAGTATTATATTTGGCACAATTTGGATCATTACGGTCATACAATAACTTAGTTTTTCCTCCAATCGTGACAGACCAAGTTACACAATCCGGATTAACCTTATGTTTGAACTTAATAATCGTAATCGTCTCGAAATCTACTAAGGTACTATTTTCTTTAAATAATAAGCAGGTATTTCTGTCACCGTCCCCGCACACACCAAGGGGCTCACCATCCTTACCCACTAGAACCAGCTCATTATTTTTATTGAATTGAACGGAAACGCCGTGGCCTCTGCCGTAGTCGGTTTCGCCTCGATCTTTTTTCTCGTGATACGCACACCCGCTCAACCCCAAAGAAATCATTGATGTTAGAAGAATACATTTTTTAAAAGGCATCATAATATCTCGCTCCTAGTTTTAGCGTAAAACCATCTGCAGCGTTCCGCTGCAGCGGACAAAGGACAGAAATATGACGGCAAATTGAGATAGGGCATCCACGCCATCACAACGACATTCTCGCCGCTGCACAATATACCCCTCAAACTTCCATTTTTGTAGCAAAATAGCCGCAACAAAATTCCCATATTAGACAGCACCATGCCCAACCCCTACCAAACACTCTCCCTTCCTACCGAGTTCTGCTACGAAGAAAAACGCAGCCGTTTTATCGGCTACATTTGGCCTGTCGCCACAAAAGAGGAAGGCTTTGCCCACTTTGAAGTCATCAAGCAGCAGCACCCGGATGCGCGGCACCATTGTTGGGCTTATGTGATTGGGGATGCGGAGCAGGCGACGGCGGCGGGGTTTAGTGATGATGGGGAGCCGAGTGGAACGGCGGGGAAGCCGATGCTGAACGTGCTGATGCAGCGCAAAGTGGGGAGTGTATTTGCGGTGGTGGTGCGGTATTTTGGCGGCATCAAACTCGGTGCCGGCGGGCTGACCCGGGCTTANGGNCAAGCGGTTTCTCGTGCGCTCGATNCCGCGGAATTTAAATGGATTACGCCGCGGCAGCAGCTCACTATCGCAACAGATTTTTCGCTCGAACAAAAAGTCCGAAATTTTTTGCAGCGGGAGGATGTGGTGATTACGGACGTCCGCTATAAAGAAGAAAGCGTCACACTGATTTGCGATTGTCCCATGGATCGAATAGAGCCGTTGAAAGCCCTGCTCCAGGAACAGACCTCGGGCAGGGTCCGCTACAGCTGACTTTATCTCGAATTAATTTGAATCGGTCGCGAGTGCTCTTGATCGATTTCGGACTCAATCGGTGCTGTCGCTTGCCCAAGATGTTCCAGAAGTTTTTTGGCCTGCTGACGCCGAGTGTGGCCGTGGTCCCAGGCAATAACACGCTGCAGATAAGGTGTCGCGCGCGACGGTTCCTTGGAGAAGGCCAGCAGGCGCCCCAACTCCATATTTAAGCGGACATCGGTGGGATAGCGCCGGTATAGGTCGCTGAGCAACGTGAGCGCCTGATCCGTTTTTTTCTGCTCGGCATATGCAAGCGCCGCAAAATATCCTGCTTCCAGCGCGCCGCCATCGAGACCCAATGCTTTTCCCCCGTACTCCACCACTCGGCGCAAATGCTCCTCCGCTGCCGGGGCGGCGGATTTTTTTTGCTTTGCCTTATCCCAATACAAATGCGCCGCGTTGGTAAGAACATAGGGATCATCCGCTGCCGTATTCAGTGCCAGCCCCATAACATGAGCGGCGAGATCTACCCTTCCGAGATGTTGCTCAATGATCGCGCGCAGCGACAAAGGTCGCGCCACCGAAGTTTGTTTGGCGTCTATGCGTTTTAGCCATTCCAGCGCGGTCTCCTGCTGGCCAGATCTATAGGCCAAATCGCCGAGTAGATAAGCCGCCTCATTAATAGACAGACGCCGCTCTGTCAGCGCACCGCGATACTGCGGAACTTCCGTCCTATAACCAGACCAGGTGCGCCGGTCTGCGTATGCTTTTAATTGCGCATCCATTTCGGTGGGCGTCATACCAAAATGTTTTTGCACAGAGATACGCGGATCTTCATCGCGATTAATCGCCAATAGCAGAGATGTCATCCCGACACGATGGTCCTTGTCCGTGCTGAGATGACCGAGCTGGAGAAAGTGCATAAACATCCACGCAGATGCGTAATAGCGTGCCCAGTAGCGCGGATTATCGGTGTCCTGCGGTGATAACAAATCCAGAATCGGCATCAACCCTTCTTTATCAATATCGTTCCGCCGCCAGGGGTGGACCAGGCCAATTAATACCTGACGCTCGTCCAACTGTGAGGCGGCAAGCAGATCGGCAAAGCCCTCCTCATACCAGAGCGGATAACGCAGCTGACTGTGTGCCCTCATCAAATGGTGCACATATTCATGAAACAGAATCAGACTCGCGTCTGCTAACTTGGACTCGGCGCCGACCACCATTCTCGGACCTTGCCAGGTATCGCGAAAGTAACCCGCAATCCGACTATCCGGCTGAAAATCCCGATAGTCCCGCTTACGGCTAAACATAAAAATCTGCGCGCTAGTATTTGGCGCAGAAGCCGGCAGGCCCGTCACCGCCAACACCACGCTGCGGAAACGCTCAAAATCCATTAATAGAGCTCTGGCTTCCGCGGGCTTGCGGTCGGAATAGACGACGAAATTTTCTGAAGTGTATTCCGACCACTGGCTGTTCTTTGCCGCGGCGAAACCACATAAAGGCAGTAGAGTGATAAGCAGGGCTAGCATCCAGCCCCAAAAAACATGCAGCACCGGCACATCGACCATTATTCAATTTTTGGAGGTGGCCATTGTACCGGCAAAGTGAATGGCAAAGCAGGTCGGATCAGAATCGGAGCTACTGAGCTACTGCAAGGGGCGCCAATGCTGTTCGGGCTCCAGGTTCAGCGAGCCCTCTTCCTCCAAAGTCGCGTATTGCTTGCCTTCAGGGCTGAGCAGTACCACCGTCGGCATTTCAAACAGAGGTCTGCGCACAAAAGCCAACTGCCAGCCAAAATCCTTCAAATGATCGAGGCTCTCCAGTTGCATGGGCGTCAGATAATGTTCCAGGTCGCGGGGAATAGGTTCCTGGCTGCCGCGCTTATCCAGACTTTGGTAGGCGGTATCATCAATAGCTTCCAGTACTTTTACACCAGCAGGCATTGTCATCACGGGCGCAACTCCTCCATTACGTCTCCTGATTAATATTCGACCAAGAAACCCACCTTGTCAAAAATGCCGACAATACAGAAATGCCTTGATATTCACGCCTTTATCATCCATGCCCATCAATTCCCCTAATTATGATTAGGAACGATATTAAAAGAGCCAAAAAGCCATCAATTTAGACTTGGAGGTTTTTAGTAGTAAATCCCAAATAACAAATTAAACTGTTAAATTTTTTGAGAAGCGTTGCTACTCAACTGTGAATTGGCGCGACTGACAACACATATATTTCTACGCCTGTCGTTCTATCGCTCTGACGGTAGCTCCAACGGATATTTAGATCCCAAAGGCGCATGCCGTATATACGACCGGAATCCAGTGCCTGATATTGCGGACGCGGATCCTGTTGCAACACTTCTCGAATAAGATTTTCTAGGGGCGTTTTGTCACCATGTTTCCTGTCTTCAACAACACAGAATTCAGCAGCCTCATCGGAAAAGCTCACAGGGAGAAGTTGCGGCGCCACAGGTGCGATCTTATTAATGGCATCAGAAATCGCATCCGAGTAAGGCACATAAGGTTTGATATCGAGAATCGGTGTGCCGTCAAGTAAATCAACACCGCCTATATCAATAAAAAATCCTGTCTCTTCTTTAATACATCCGAGAAAGGAAACTACAGAAAGGCCAATTGGATTGGGTCTGTTGGGCGAGCGCGTCGCAAATACTCCAAGCGCTTTATTGCCGCCGAGACGAGGCGGCCTCACCTTTGGTCTCCAAGTGGCCTCGTTCGCATGAAACACGAATTGCAGCCATAAATGACTACAGCCATCCATACCAGCAAAAGCTTCTGCGCGGGCAAATTCGGGATAAATCAAAATCCGCGCCCTCGCGCTGGGCGCCAGCCCCGGCTGCCGCGGAATACCGAATTTTTCCTTAAAACAGGATTGGACTTCGCCTATGGCGGTAAAAGTAAATGCGCGATTTGGCATGGAGAATTGACTATCCGAAACAGAGCTGAAATGCTACGCCGACTGCAAGGCGAACCAAAGAAATCTTATGAGCAAAATAGTATATGGTGTTTCTGGAGAGGGTTCCGGGCATTCATCGCGAGCGAGCCTGATCGCCGCTCATCTTGAAAGACAGGGACACCAAGTCAAAATTGCGAGCTATGACCGGGGTTATCGCAATTTAAAAGATAATTTCGATACCTTGGAAATTGCCGGCCTCACCATCGTCAGCGAAGACAACCAAGTCTCCAAGCTAAAAACTATTACCGCCAATCTCGCCAAAATTCCTTCCGGCACGCGCTCTCTGAAGCTCCTCAAGCAGACCTTCGAGGATTTTGCGCCCGACTTGGTGATAACTGACTTTGAACCCACCACCGCCTATTTAGCCGCTCATTTTGGTTTGCCACTGATCACCATCGACAACCAGCACCGTATGCGTTACATGCAGTACGACATGCCTCCGGCATTGCGACAGGATGCCTTGATCACCGAGACCATCATCCGCGCCATGGTGCCTACGCCTTGGGTTTCTCTTATCACTACCTTTCACTTCAATCCGTTGAAAAATGAGCGGAGCTTTTTATTTCCGCCGATTTTGCGCCAGGCGGTGCTCGACCTGAAGGCAACGGAAACGGACAAAATTCTGGTTTACGCCACCTCGGGATTTGATTCTTTACTAGAGGTGCTGCGCAATTTTAGCCGTGAGACATTTTGTGTTTACGGTTATGATCGCGACCAAATTGACGGCAATCTGCATTTCCGCCCGTTCAGTAAAGACGGATTTTTGCAGGACCTCGCTGAATGTAAAGCCGTGATCGCCACTGCGGGTTTTACCCTAATCAGCGAGTCACTCCATTTAGGCAAGCCCTATCTTGCTTTTCCAATGCAAGGACAATTCGAGCAGCACCTCAACGCATTTATGCTGGAGCAACAGGGTTACGGCGCTCAATGCCATACACCTGATCGCAAAAGCATCGCCGCTTTTCTTTACGAATTGCCGCAATACCAAGAAGCGTTGGAAACATATCCTCGTGCAGGCAACGGTGCAATTACGGACAAACTGGATGAGCTGCTGGCTGATGATCTGCGCTTGCTGAAAGCTTTCGCGCGCTGATCACCAGCACCGTGCATCACAAAGGCTTTTTATGGCCTTGTAGCTTATCGCGGGTTTCCTGTTTTTTGCGCTCGCTCTTGCGCAGCAGCACATAAGTCGCACCGGCTCCGCCGTGGGGTTTCTGGGCGGAGTGAAAAGCCAGCACTTCCTCAATCTGCGGCAGCCAAAATGCCACACAACTTTTCAGCAACGCTGGCTGTTCCCGCAATTCACCTTTGCCATGAGTGATCAAAGCTGTGCGCACATCATTTTGTACACAGTCCTTGATAAACTGATAAACCTCGCGCCGCGCGCGATCCACCGTCATTTTGTGCAGATCCAGACGGGCGTCCAACGGGTATTTTCCTAAGCGCAAATTGCGATATACACCGTGCTGCACGCCGGTGCGGCGAAAACTCAGCTCCGCCTGTGGCTCCACCATTTCCACCGGCTCGCCGGCAAGCGGATCAGCGGTCTGCTCGACCTGACTCTGCGCCATATCGCGCCGGTGCGCCAGAGTTTTGCTGTCGTCCTGGCGCTTGTCGATCACCACCCGCTTTTCGATTTTGATCGGGGTGACATCGTCACCCAACAGTGCGCGGAAACGATCTTCATCTGACATAGCGGAGATCTCCGATAAAATGCTGGCGATCCAAGTGCGCTGGATCAGCCGACGATTCTGTAACAGGGCACATATTCCTGGGTCGGAATTTTCATGCGCTTTTGCGCCACAAAGGAGCGCAATAATTCATCGAGTGGCCCTATGACATCTTTTTCACCGCTGATTTCATAAGGCCCTTTTTCCGCGACGGCGCGTATGCCATGTTCTTTTACGTTGCCGTCGACAATACCGGAAAAGGCCTTGCGCAAATTGGCCGCCAACTCGTGTGGCGCCTGTGCACGATGCAATTGCAACTGGCGCATATTGTCGTGGGTCGGGCGAAAAGGCCGTTGAAAATCATCAGCGACCTCAAGCACCCAATTAAAGTAATAAGCGTCTTGAGATTGCCGACGGAAAGCCTGCACTTCTGCCATCTTTTCCTTCATATAAATCGCCACCGCCGCAGGATCGTCGACAATAATCTTGTACAGCGACTGCGCTTTCGGCCCTACGGTAGCGCCGATAAATTCGTGAATCTGCTTGAAATAAGCCTCTGCCGTTTTTGGTCCGGTAAATACCAACGGAAATGGCATATTCGCGTTCTCGGGATTCAATAAAATACCGAGAATATAAAGAATTTCCTCCGCCGTGCCCGCACCACCCGGAAACACCACAATACCATGGCCGGTGCGCACAAAAGCCTCCAGACGTTTTTCAATGTCCGGCATGATGACCAATTGATTAACGATAGGATTGGGTGATTCGGCGGCGATAATTCCCGGCTCGGTAATACCGAGATAACGCCCGAGACGGCGCTGTTTGGCATGCGCAATGGTGGCGCCTTTCATGGGGCCTTTCATGGCACCGGGGCCACAACCGGTGCAAATGTCCAGACCGCGCAGGCCGAGTTCGTAGCCAACTTTTTTGGTGTATTGATATTCGATCTCGCCGATGCTGTGGCCGCCCCAGCAGACAATAAGATTGGTGTCATTGTTATGTTTAAGCACACCGGCATTGCGCACTACGTGAAATACGCCGTTGGTGATACCGGATGAAGTGTTGAAATCGATATCGCGATTTTCTTTGAGTTCATTGTCGATATACACCAGGTCGCGCAGCACCGCAAAAAGATGCTCTTTAATCCCCTTGATCATTTCGCCATCGACAAACGCGCTCGCTGGAGCATTGTGGATTTCCAGTTTTATGCCGCGCTCCTGCGCAATAACATTGATGGAAAAATCGCTGTAGGCTTCGAGAATTTCACTGGTGTTATCGGTTTTTTCACCGGTATTTAGCACCGCCAGAGCACAGCGGCGAAAGTTGTCGTAGAGCTTGGTGTCATTGACTTTGGCGAGGCGGGAAACTTCTAATTGGGAGAGAACATTTAGACTGTGTTCGGGAGTGATTCTGGCCAACTTTACTTTTTCCACAGGATTTCCTTAGCAGCGAACAGAGCTGCGGTTATGCAGGCAGGGCTTTTTCTAACAGTTTAGATGAGTTCGGGTCCTTATAAGTCATAACATACCAGAGCCACCAATAAAAAACGCGAGCCTGGGCTCGCGTTTTTCGCCGGACACTGCAATTGTTCAGTGAACGTGGCCGTGATCGATCTCTTCAGGAGTGGCTTGACGCACACCTTCAACAGTGACGTCGAAGTTCAATACCTTGCCAGCCAGGGCGTGGTTAGCATCGATGGTGATGCCGTCGTCGGCGACGTCTTTCACCACTACCACTTGAACCTGCCCTTGCGGACCGCGGGCGTGAAATTCCATACCCACTTCGATTTGATCAACTCCGGAAAACGCTTCGCGTGGCAGCGTCTGGATCAGATCCACGTCAATTTCGCCGTAGCCATCAGCCGGTTGAACTTTAACGCTTTTTTGGGTGCCCACATCCAAGCCGGTCAATTCGCGCTCGAGGCCGGGAATAATATTGCCGGCGCCGTGCAGGTAATTCAGCGGCTGACTTTCGCGAGAAGAATCTATTATGTTGCCGTCGTCATCGGTCAGGGTGTAGTGGATGGAAACCACACAATCTTTTGCTACTTTCATCATCGTCTCCTACCCAAACCCTGTACGGCCCGGGAACTGGTCAATAGAACCGGCACCCTACTGAATCAGCCCCGGCTTGTAAAGCTAGCCTTACGCCGCTAAATCGGCTGGCGTCCGCTGACGAGATTGTCCACCACGGATGGGTCCGCCAGCGTCGAGGTATCGCCAAGGGAGTCGATTTCGCCTGCAGCAATCTTGCGCAAAATGCGCCGCATGATTTTCCCCGAACGGGTTTTTGGCAGACCCGGCGCCCACTGAATGATATCGGGTTTAGCGATCGGACCAATCTCTTCAGCGCACAGCGTCACCAGCTCCTTGCGCAACTCATCACTCGGCTGCACACCGTGCATCAGCGTGACATAGGCGTAGATACCCTGGCCTTTGATGTCGTGGGGAAAACCGACCACCGCCGCTTCCGCTACCGCCGGATGCAATACCAACGCGCTCTCCACTTCGGCGGTACCCATACGGTGGCCGCTGACATTCAATACATCGTCCACCCGGCCAGTGATCCAGTAATAACCATCTTCGTCGCGGCGCGCGCCGTCGCCGGTAAAGTAATAGCCGGGATAAGTGGAGAAATAGGTTTGCACCATGCGTTGGTGGTCGCCATAGACGGTGCGTAACTGACCCGGCCAGGAGGACTTGATCGCGAGATTCCCTTCGCCCGCACCGGTGATCTCTTTACCGTCGTTATCGAGCAGAACCGGTTCAACTCCAAAAAATGGCAAAGTCGCGGAACCGGGTTTCAGGTCTATCGCGCCCGGCAAAGGAGTAATCATGTGGGCGCCGGTTTCGGTCTGCCACCAGGTGTCCACGATAGGACAACGGCTCTCACCCACAACCCGATGAAACCATTCCCACGCCTCTGGGTTGATGGGTTCGCCGACACTGCCCAACAAGCGCAATGAACTACGCGCGCTGTTCTGCACAAATTCATCGCCCCTGCCCCATAAGCGCGCGAATCGCCGTAGGTGCGGTATAGAAGATATTGACTTGGTGTTTGTCGATCACCTGCCAGAAGCGGCTGGCGTCTGGATAGGTGGGTACACCTTCGAAAATCAGCGAGGTCGCGCCGTTGCACAAAGGACCATAAACGATATAGCTATGCCCGGTCACCCAACCCACGTCGGCGGTGCACCAATAAACCTCGCCGTCTTTGTAGTCGAAGACATATTTGTGGGTCATGGCAGCTTGAAGCAGATAACCCGCGGTGGTGTGCAGAACGCCCTTAGGTTTGCCGGTGGAGCCAGAGGTATAAAGGATGAAGAGTGGGTCCTCAGAATCCATCGGCTCGGGAGGACAGAAATCCGCCACCTCTTCGATAGCCGCGTGATACCAGACATCGCGGTCTTCATTCCAGGGCACATCACCACCGGTGCGGCGCACCACAATCACAGAATGCACGTTCGGGCACTGGGTCAGCGCTTTATCGGCATTCTTCTTCAAAGGTACAGCTTTGCCACTGCGCACACCTTCGTCGGCGGTGATCAGCACTTGGCAGTCAGAGTCGATAATCCGGTCTTTAAGAGATTCCGGGGAAAACCCACCGAACACCACGGAGTGGGTGGCGCCGATACGCGCGCACGCCAGCATGGCGTAAGCGGCTTCGGGAATCATGGGCATATAGATACACACCCGATCGCCCTTTTTGACGCCTCTGGCTTTCAGGACATTGGCAAGGCGGCACACCTGCAGATGCAGCTCTTTATAGGTGATCGAAGCATCCTGGGCGGGGTCGTCACCCTCCCAGATAAAAGCAATCTGGTCGCCCCGGGTGGCGAGATGACGGTCGATGCAGTTGACGGTGACGTTGAGCTTGCCGTCGCGAAACCAAGTCGCTGTACCTTTATGAAAATCGAACTCGCGAACTTGGGTCCAGGGTGCGTCCCAAGTAAGAAATTCCTCGGCGCAGCGCGCCCAAAACTTGTCTGGCTGAGTGACAGACTCCTGATAAAGTTCGCGGTACCGCTGCGCATCGATATGACTGGCAGCCGCCAGATTCTTATTAACAGGATAAATATGTCGCTCAGACATGGCGCTCCCCTTTTATTGTGTTTTTGAAGAAATCGAATCTAGTGGAGATCTTAGCGGAAAACAACAGGGGGGCGCCGCGCGGGGCGAAAGAGGCCCGGGTTCACTCCCGGGCGCGGTCAGGCGACTTGGACGGGAATGGTGTTGGACGTGCGCTCCACCTTGTTGCGTTCTCCGAGGTAGACCAGCTTGGGCTTGAAATTCTCCGCTTCCGCAGCGTTGAACTGTGCGTAGGCCGCAATGATCACCCTGTCACCTACCTGAACCTTGCGCGCCGCGGCGCCGTTCATGGATATAGTCCCGGAACCGGGCTTGGCCAGAATGACATAGGTGGTAAACCGCTCGCCGTTATCCACGTTGTAGATATCGATCTGTTCGAATTCCCGCAGTCCCGCGAGTTTGACCAGATCAGCGTCTATGGCGCAGGAGCCGTCGTACCAAAGCTCGGCCTGCGTAACCCGCGCCATATGCAGCTTGCCTTTCAAAAGTGTGATTTGCATGGTTTACCTCTATGGTCCGAAACCCGGCATTGATCAAAATTCCACCAACTTATCGGTGGGCGCGCGTATTGTAGCGCAACCTCTGTCAGCTTGCCCTTGCCGTCTTACCGTTCGTCATCAAGAGACACGGAGACATTGTCGATCAATCGGGCACTCTGGGTGTACATAGCACCAAGAATGGTGATTTGGCGGTCGTCATGGGCGGCCGGTTCCAAAGTTCGGCTGTTGCTCACGGTCACATAATCCGGCCGAAACCCCGCCGCTTCGATCTGGCGCTTGGCTTGCAATTCCAGGCTGGTGAATTCGCGTTCGCCAGCGCGGACCTGTTCAGCGATCCAACTTAGACCGCGGTAAAGGCAGTTCACCCTAGGCCGCTCGTCCTGAGTCAGATAGCCGTTGCGCGAACTCATAGCCAGCCCGTCGCTCTCCCGCACTATGGCACCGGCCACAATCTCCACCGGTGTGCACAAGTCCTGCACCATGCGGCGGATGATCGCCAGCTGTTGATAATCCTTGAGTCCAAACACCGCCACATCCGGCTGCACAATGTTGAAGAGCTTGGTGACGACCGTGGTCACGCCTTCAAAGTGGCCGGGGCGGCTGGCGCCGCAGAGGATATTCGCCATGGTGGGGACTATCACCCGAGTCTGGGTATCCATACCGTTCGGGTAGATCTCCTGCTCTTCCGGGCAGAACAGATAGTGGCAGCTGACGGAACGCAATTTGGCGATGTCAGCTTCGAGGGTACGGGGATACTTATCCCAATCCTCGTTAAGACCGAACTGCAGGCGGTTGACGAAGATGCTGGCGACCACCACATCCGCGTGCTCCTGCGCCTGCTTTACCAGGGCCAGATGCGCCTCGTGCAGATTGCCCATGGTCGGCACAAAGCCGATGCGCTTACCCTGCTTGCGCAGCGCCGCCAGCGTCTGCCGCAAGGATGCTATGTGATGAAAAATCTGCATATGGGATCTCCCGTGAGAGCCGGCTCAGCCAGGGCAATGTGGCGGCGCATCATAAAAGCTATGACCACTCTGAACAAGTTTAGGGCCACACCAAGAAGAACAAGCCAAGCGCGCCAGCCGCATAGGCGGGAAAGAAGCATGTAGTTCAAATGTCGCACTTGGAGCCTTGCCGGATGAACCTTTGGAAGCCTCGCGCGCAGGGCAGCCTCCATAGATGGATTTACGGAGATTCCAAAGGTTTAGCCGGCTGGGCTCGTCCCACTTACGAAGCCAAAGCTATTCGTGTGACTGCTGAAAATAATCAGCAGCGAGATTTTCAAAGCGGGTGAATTTGCCGACGAAGGCCGCGCGGCAAGTGCCGATTTCACCGTTACGCTGTTTGCCGATAATCAATTCGGCTATGCCTTTGTCCGGGCTTTCCTCGTTGTAATACTCGTCGCGGTAGATAAACAAAATCACGTCCGCGTCCTGCTCGATCGCGCCGGATTCGCGCAGGTCCGAGTTCATCGGCCGTTTGTTGGGGCGGGATTCCACGCCGCGGTTCAACTGCGACAAGCAGATCACCGGGCACTGGTATTCCTTGGCTATTGCCTTCATGGAGCGGGAGATTTCCGAAACTTCCTGAGTACGCCCCTCGGTAGAGCCGGCAACGTGCATCAACTGCAGGTAGTCGATCATGATCATGCCGGGATTGCCGTATTCCCGGGCGATCTTGCGGGTGCGGGCGCGGACCTCGTTGGGAGTAAGACCCGCGGTGTCGTCGATAAACAGCAGCTTGTCCTTGAGCTTGCGCGCCGCCGCTTCCAGCTTGGGCCAGTCGTCCTCGGTGAGTCGGCCGGTGCGGATATTGCCCTGATCGATGCGTCCGACTGACGACAACATCCTCATCACCAGCGCGTCCGCCGGCATCTCAAGGCTGAAAATCAGCACCGGCTTCGGCTGCGTCATCAAGGCGGCTTCAACAAAGTTGAGCGCCAGAGCGGTTTTACCCATGGAGGGACGAGCGGCGAGGATAATCAGTTCGCCCGGCTGCCAGCCGGAGGTCTTGGCGTTGAGATCGGTGAGTCCGGTGGACACCCCGGTGATATCGCTGTCCGAGCGGAACAGCGCATCGATTTTCTCCACCGCCGCTTTCAGCAACACATTCACATTGCTGAAACCGCCTTCTTTCGGGCGCTCCTCGGCGATCTCCATCACCTTCTTTTCAGCGAGCTGCAACAGATCATCGGCGCCGAGAGGACCGGGGTTATAGCTGGCTTTGGTGATTTCGGTAGCGGCGGCGATCAACTGGCGGAGGGTTGAGCGCTCGCGCACGATGCGGGCGTATGCCGGTAGGTTGGCGCTCCCCGCCACGCTGCTCGCCAGCTCAGTGAGATAGGCGAGTCCTCCCACCGCCGGCAGCTCGCCCAGACGGTTGAGCGCCTCGGCTACGGTAATGACGTCGATCGGCTGGTCATTCTCCAGCAGCTGCGCCATGACCCCAAAAATCTGTCGATGCGCGGCTTTATAGAAGTCGTTGCGCCCGACCACTTCGGCAACCGCATCAAACCCAGATGCGTCGAGCATCAAACCACCGATAACGGACTGCTCCGCCTCTATGGAATGCGGCAATACCGGCTCGTCACCCTGGGGTGGCATGGTTCCGGAGTAGAAGTCGGCTTCCTGTGAGTCAAACGGGTTCATAGGACGATTCGCAACGACTGAAAACGAAAAAGGGCACCCGGGAGATTCCCGGCGTGCCCTATCTTAACCAAGTCTGCTGATGGCGTGTCCGCCGCAGAGACTTATTGTGCTTCGATAACGACCTTGACCGTCTGGACAACGTCATCGTGCAGTTGCAGATCGATGTCGTACTGGCCAACTTCACGCAGGGTGCCGGAGGGCAGTTTGACTTCGGATTTGGCAACTTCAACGCCAGCAGCGGTGATAGCCTCGGCGATGTCACGCGCGCCAACAGAACCGAACAGCTTGCCTTCGTCACCGGCATTGGCAGTGATGGTCACCACCAGATCAGCCAGTTTGGCAGCGCGGCTTTCAGCGCTCTTTCTGCGCTCACCCGCAGCGGCTTCCAACTCAGCGCGACGTGCTTCGAATGCAGCGACGTTTTGTGCGGTGGCAGTGATGGCCTTGCCTTGCGGCAACAGGTAGTTGCGGCCGTAGCCGGAACGCACTTTAACGCGGTCACCTACGGTGCCGAGGCGGCCGACTCTTTCAAGCAATATGACTTCCATTGAGGCACCCCTTATTGATGGCTGTCAGAGTAAGGCAGCAGGGCCAGGTAGCGCGCGCGCTTGATGGCGGTGGAGAGCTGCCGCTGGTAACGGGCTTTGGTTCCGGTGATGCGGCTGGGAACGATCTTGCCGGTTTCGGAAACGTAAGCTTTCAGGGTTTCGAGATCTTTGTAGTCGATCTCTTTAACGCCTTCGGCAGAGAAACGACAGAATTTACGACGACGGAAAAAACGTGCCATGGATTATTCCTCCTCATTCTCTAATTCAGCGTCTTCTTCGGCACCATCATCGAGTTCAGCTTCCGCACGGGCGGCAGCTTCTTCTTGACGGCGCTCAGCGCGCTGCTTGCGTTCGCGGCTTTCTTTTTCCGCTTTCATGATGGCGGACTCTCCGGTCACGGCTTCGTCGGTGCGCACAACCAGGTTGCGCAGAACCGCGTCGTTGTAACGGAAGTTGGTGGTCAGCTCTTCGAGGGCCTCATCGGTGCACTCGATGTTCATGAGCACATAGTGGGCTTTGTGGATTTTGTTGATCGGGTAAGCCAGTTGACGGCGACCCCAATCTTCCAGGCGGTGTACCTGACCGCCGGAGCCGGTCACGGTAGAGCTGTAACGCTCGATCATGCCAGGCACTTGCTCTGATTGATCTGGATGAACCAGAAAAACGATTTCGTAATGACGCATTTTTGCTCCTTACGGGTTAATAGCCTCCCCCGGATTGGAGTGAGGCAAGGAGATGCCGGCGCCTGTGAGGATGCCGGCGGTTTTAGGGCGCGCAATTCTATGTTCCCGGCGGTGGAAAAGCAACGTTAGCGCGAAAAAGATTCTGTGCTACCGCTGCGTTAAAGGCTGTCCATTCGCGCACAACGACCGCTCGTCGGCTGGCATATAACTTTTGGTGCTCATTTCTTCTCCTTATGGCACGCAATTTATCTTCCTTGACTAGACTCAATTCAACATAAACCTTGGGGGGAGCTAGGGTTTCATATGCAGCAGAAGAATAAAAAGAATCTCATTCTGATCATCGATACGGACACTGAAGCACTGCGTAATCTTGGGGAGCTGTTAAAGCCACTCGGCAATGTCATCTTCGCGACCTCGGGCAAGGCGGGCCATTTTATGGCGTGCCATCGCAAGCCGGACCTGGTAATTGCAGTGGATGACCTGGGGGACATCACCGGCCTGGACCTGTGCAAACGGATCAAGAGCCACCGGGAATCAAAAGAATGCAGCGTAATCATGATTGCCGATGCCCGCCATCGCGATCTCGAGCTGACTGCCCTGGAGGCGGGCGCGGTGGATTTCATCACCCGCCCCTTCCAACCCCAGATCTTGCAGGCGCGGGTGCGCACCCATCTGGTGTTGTCGCGCCGGCAAAACCTGCTGCAGGTGTTGGCCGACCGCGACGGCCTCACCGAGGTGTACAACCGCCGCTACTTCGAGAATCAGGCGCGGGTGGAACTCAAGCGCCACTTCCGCCAACAGCAAGCCCTCACCCTGGCGCTGCTCGATATCGACCATTTCAAAAGCTATAACGACGCTTACGGCCACCTGCAGGGCGATCTCTGTCTGCGCGAAGTGGCCCACGCCATCGGCGGCGGCTCGCGGCGGCCAGGTGAATTTGTCGCCCGCTACGGCGGCGAGGAATTTGTCGCGGTTCTGCCCAACACCAACGGCCCGAACGCGCGCAAATATGGCCAGTGGATCTGCCAGCAGGTGCACTCCCTGGCGATTCCCCACGCCCACTCGAGCACGGTGCCTTTTATTACCATCTCCGCCGGCATAGCCACGGTTGTGCCGGGGGCCCGCACTACCCTGGAACATTTGATCGCGACGGCGGATTCAGCTCTGTATCTGGCCAAAGAATCCGGTCGCAACCAGTTCAAGGTGGCCACTATCGAACAAGAAGCCATTAAGGAAGCCGGTTGACCCCATGACACCAATCAATCACCTGCCCCTAAGCTCTCCCAACACGGTCTTCGAACCCAGCCGGTTGGAAGTCCATATCGCCAAGAGTGAATCCCGCGCTGGCGCGGTTCTACAGATCGTCCAGGACCTGGTCGCCGCGGGCGACACCCCCATCCGGGAAGCCCGCGCCGCTATCCGCCGCCAGCAGAATCATCAGGCCGCTCATATGCTCCACACCCTTAATGGCAGCGTCGCCAATCTCGGCGGCCGGCGGGTATGTGAGCTGGCGGGAGAGCTGGAGATGTTGCTGGATCGAGATGGCGCCCCGCAGCTTATCGACCAGTTGATGTCTTGCTTAGAGCGGGAGTTTCAGCATTTTCTGAAAAGCGCATCCCAATGGCTGGAGCTGCAACAGGCGCAATTCGAGCGCCCGGGTCGACGCAGCCGCGCCCGCGAAGAGCGCATGTTGGAGCTGTGTGAATGCCTGGCTGGCAATGATCTGCGCGCGTTTGACTTGTTCGACGAGCTGTATGCCCACCTAGAGGCGTGCATGGCGGAACAGGATTTCGCTGAATTCCGCACCGCGCTGCAATCCCTGAACTTCAGCATCGCCCTCGGTTACGTGCAGACCGCCACCGGCATCTGACTCTTGCCGATATCCGGACATTGCAGATATCCGCCTACTGCGGATGATGCAACCGGTCCCCCGGCAGCGGGGTCCGGCCAAATCCCTGAAATTGAAACGGCACCGATACCAGTTTGCGCCCCTGATTGGCTTGTAAAACAAAGTGCAAATGCGGCCCGGTGGAAAAGCCGGTGCTGCCCGAATAGCCGAGCAACTGGCCGCGCTGCACGTTTTGTCCAGCGACCACCTCCACCCGATCCGGCGCAAGATGAGCGTAAACCGCCATGGTGCCGTCCTCATGCAGCACCCGCACATAGTTGGCCTCGTCGGCATAATCCTCGCTCCAGCCCGAGCGGCTGAAATTGCGCTCCACCTCCATAACAACACCGGCTTTGGCGGCAATGATGGCGGTGCCATCAGGCATCGGAATATCCACCGCGAAATGTGATTCCGGGTGTTGCTTGTGCGATGCCTCGCCCATAAACCCCTGGCTGATCAGGAAAGGTCCGCCACGGAAAGGCAAGCCCAGCTCCGGGCGCCCCAAATCTTCCAGGCGCACCGGCGCTCCGGGCACAAAACGATAGGTCCACTCATACACCCAGGAGCGGTTGGCCACCGCCGGTTCCAGCTGCAGAACAAACTGCTCGGTAAACCCGGGCACCAGCCACTCGTAAGGCGCAGGCTGGCTGAAACGCAGATTTTCCTGGCGAGTGAATTCGACCCACACCTGCGCCGGCCCCGCCGTTTGATTGACGGCATAAAGCACCGGCCGCTGCTGGCTGCCGCGGTTGACAACGCTGATGCGACTGGGGTGCTCGGTATAAACCAAGCGGCTGGTTTCCAACTCGGCTGCAGTATTGCCCGCCGGCGGTCTATCGGTAATGACCCATTGGCCTTTGGCGTCCTTGTACTTGTAGACATTGGCTGCCTGCCCCCAGTGGCTAGTCAGGGCGATGATCAAAAGCACAGCCAAACGGCTCAGCCGACTACCCATGGCGCTGCTCCTGAATACGGGACCACTGGCGCGCCTGCTCGGCATAGGCGGCGAGATGCTCGCGCAACTGCGCCACGCGGTGTTGCAGTGTGGCCAGAGGCGCACCCGCATCCAGTTCCGCTTCCAACTGCACAATCGTCTCCGCTACCTGCTCACCGCCGTAATTGGCAACCACACCTTTGATCGCATGAAACTTGCGGCGGGCTTCCGCCATATCACCACGCAACATTAATTCGAGCCCCTGGTCCAGATCCGCAAAGCTGGCGCGCTCGATCTCCGCCAGGGAACTGGCCACACTGCGCACCCGCTCCTTGCGCCCGCGGGTGAGTTTTTCCAGGCGCTCCCAGTTGAATACCTTGTGGCGCACAGTCACCGGTTCGGGTTGCAGATCAGGGGTCTTGCCCGAACACGCCCGGGTGATGGCCTGCCAGAGTTGCTGGGCATCCACCGGTTTGGGCACTAGGTCGTTCATACCCTCGCGCAGATACAGTTCGCGCTCGGATGGCAGCACAGCGGCGGTCATGGCGATGATCGGGCGGCTATAGCCCTGCTCGCGCAGATGGCGCGTGGCGGTGAGACCGTCCATCACCGGCATCTGAATATCCATCAAAATTGCATCCACCGCAGTGGGATTGGCAGCGAGAAAGGTCAGCGCCTCCTCGCCGTTATTTACCGTCACTACTTCAGCGCCCATATCGTGCAGCATTCCCTCGGCCACCATCTGGTTGAACGGGTTGTCCTCCACCAATAGCAGTCGCAGGCCTTCCAACTGTCCCTGAGTAACCAAGCTCCCACCCACAGAACTGCTTTCACCATTAGCTTGGCGATCTGCGCGGGCGATGGCGCTGCAGAGCGCCGCCTCCAGAATCGGCTTGATCAGCACAGCGGCAAAGAGGGACTGAGTTTTCTGCGCCAGTGTCAACGCGCGCTGGTTATTGCGCAGCAATAAGATACGTCGGCAATTCTCGGCCAGAGGGAAACCAGCCAGTCGCTCTTCTATATCCCTACATTCTTCCAGTTGGCTGCACGAAAACAGCAAAACATCAGCCTGTTGACGCCCGGCGAGTTCACTTTCAAGCACATCATGACTATTGCAATAGATGCTCGACGACCAGCCCCAGCAATCGAGAATCGCTTTGATAGCGGCCTGGGATTCCGCGTTGTCTTCCACCAGCAGTACGTGGCGCGGCACCTGGGTCATGATGCTTTTGGCTTTGCTACTACCGACAAGGGGGAAAGTCAGCTCAAAGGAAAACTCCGAGCCTACGCCCGGATCGCTGACCACTCGCAAGCGGCTGCCCATCAGCGCCACTATGCGATTGCTGATAGTGAGGCCGAGGCCGGTGCCGCCAAAGCGGCGAGTAATGGATGCATCCGCCTGGGAAAAGGCTTTGAAAATACGGGTCTGCTGCTGCAGCGTCATGCCGATGCCGGTATCGCGCACGGCAAAGCGCAAGGTCTGGCTGCCATGCTGTGCCGGTGCACTGGCTTCCACCGTTAGCACCACCTCCCCCTCCTGGGTGAATTTGATGGCGTTGGACATCAGGTTGAGCAACACCTGCTGCAGCCGCAGCGGGTCGCCCAGCAGATTGCGACTGACCTCCGGCTCGACATGGATCACCAGTTCGATGTTCTTTTCGCCGGCGTTGACCGACATCATCACCGCGACGCGGGCGAGCATTTCGTCCAGGTCAAAGTTCGCTGGAGTCAGCTCCATGCGGCCGGCTTCGATTTTGGAGAAGTCGAGAATATCGCTGATCACCCCGAGCAGCGCTTCGCCGGAGCTGCGGATCATGCGGATATAACGCGCCTGATCCTCGCTGTGCAGGGTGCGCTCCAGCAGTTGCACAGCGCCGAGCACCGCATTAAGTGGCGTGCGTATTTCATGACTCATATTGGCGACGAATTCACTCTTGGCGCGACTCGCGCTTTCGGCCTTTTCCCGGGCATCTTCCAGGGTCTGCTCCACCTGTTTCTGCTGCGACAGATCCAACACCACCGCCACCACATGAGCCTCTTCGCGCAGCTCCACAGGCACCAGGCTGATAGCCGCCGGAAACAGGCTGCCGTCCCGCTTTTTGGCACGGAGTGCCGAGCCGGCGCCACCCTGGGTGCGCGCGGTGGGCGATTTAAAATATTGCTCGCGCAGCTCCACATGGTGCTGCTGCATATCCTCCGGCAACAGTTCCTCCACCCGTCTGCCAACCAGAGTGCCCATCTCGTAATCGAACAGTTGGTGGGCGGAGCGGTTGGCGCGCACGATCAAGCCGCGCTGCGACACCATCAGAAACGCCGCGGGCGCCAGTTCAAAGAAGGTGTTCGCTTCGCGCTCCATCGCTTCCACCAGATGGGTTTTTTCCGCCAGGCTGCGCTGGTTCACCTCGAATTCGCGCTGCAATTGGCGCTGCGTCCGGCGGGCGTGCCGGTTGATGTAATGCAGCGACATGATCACGTAAAACAGCAGGACATCGACAATGATCCCGGCGATAAGCACATAGAGCGGCTGCTTTTCGTCATGGCTGTAGCGCAGCGCTTTTTTTGGCGCGTGCAGACTGACCGTCCAGGTGCGTTGGAATACGGTCAGGGGGATACGGGTGTGGAAATAGCCTTCGGCTTCCTCGGTGATGGCGACACCCTCTGCATTTTCTGCGCGCAGCAGCAGAGTGTCTTCATTGACGACCTCGGAGTCGTGGATGGAAAAACTGATGTGGGCGTCGGCAGCGCCGAGCACTCCCATCACCAGGTCGCCGGCGCGGAACGGCGCATACACCCAACCCACAAGGCGATTGCGTCGCTCCTCTAAATTGGCGGGATCTTCCAAGCCGCTGTAGACGGGAACATAAATGGCGAAACCGCGCTGCACATTGCGGTTGGTCTCTTGTACGAGAGTAATAACGCCGGACATAACCGCTTCACCGGTGTCCCGCGCTTTGGCCATGGCTTCCCGGCGGATCTCGTTGGACCACATGTCGTAGCCGAAGGCGCGCCGGTTGCGCCAGTCGAAGGGCTCCAAATACACAATCGCGCTATACAGGTCGCGCTCGCCTTCAGGCTTCACTTGGTAGTCCGGAAATCCCTCCGCGCGAATAGCAGTCTCGTGGCTCGCCAACTCTTCCGGCCGCAGCACCTGGGCGAAGCCGATGCCCTGAATCCCCGGCAGCCGCTCTTTCAGATGCAGGGAATCCACATACCTCTGCCATTCGAGGCGGGAAACCTGGTTGGACGCATTAAATAGTCCGCCGCCACCCTGCAGCGCCTGTTCGTACAACATGAGGCGCTGGCGAATGGCAAGGACGATTTCGTTGGAGCGAAACAGAAAATGTTCTTCCGTGCGCGCCAATACCTGGCGACTGGTGAACCAATAGGCGGCCAAGGTCAGCAGAAGGGAAAAAAACAGGATCACCCAGCCAGAGACAGGGTTGTGCACCATATTGATGGAGCGCTGCAGTTTATTGATCAGCGCCACGGCACTGTTCTGCATCGGATTTACACTCCATCAGAATTGCGGAAGTCACCTCTAAGGTCGGCGATTCCGTAAGTGTAGCCAATGAATTCTGTTGACCGTCTTTTTATATGCGGCGATCAGCGCGCGAAAATCCAAAGTAAAACGGGGCGAAACGCCCCGTTTTTTCCTTAGCCGTAAACTGCTGAACAACCACTACATTTTGCCAACACCCGCATGGGTTTTAACGATGGCCGGAACATTGGCGGCATCATCCAACTGCACACCGCTCGCACCACTGACACTGCAACCCGCGACTGTGCCGTTCAGGTCGCCACTCTGCCAGTTGGCCGGCACATAATGCGCCCCGCCATTGCTGGGTGTGCGGGTATAAGTGCCACCTTCCCAGGTGTTGCCATTGGCAACCCAACAGCCGGGCACATCGGAATCCGTCGAGGCAATCACCGGGTTGTTGACGTTTTTGAAGTAGTTGTTTTGCACCAGCGCCTTACCCTCAGCCCGCGCGTTCATATAGTGAATCTGGTTCACCGAATTGCTGTTCTCCCAATAATTGTTGAACACATGAATCGTTGCGCGGCGCAACAGCGGAGTGCGCTGCTCAATGTTCTCGTAGTAATTGTGGTGGAACACTATGTAGTTATTACCGTCCGGACTGTCGTTGGCGCCAATCAACCCACCGCGACTGGAGTTGCGGAAATGGTTGTAGGAAACCGTTACGTAAGTCGTGTCGTTTTTCATATCGAGCAGAGAATCGTAGCCGTCTGACTCACCACCTGACGCCTCCAGCGTGTTGCGATCGATCCAGATGCGCGTCTGCGGGCCGCCTTCAAGGGCGATGGCGTCACCGCCGTTGGAGGTCGGTGAGCCGGATTTTTTCACATTTTTCACATGCACATTGCGAATGATGATGTTCTCGGCATCGCGAATAAAAATGCCCAGTTGATCAAACACCGCATTTTTGCCGACGCCAATCAGTGAAATATTCGATACACCTTTAAACTGAATGCGGTCGGAAGCGGTATCGCAACTTCCCGTCACCTTGGTGGTATTACCGTGATTAATGGTGCCGTTCACCATGATGATCAGCGGTGTTGTCTTGGAGGCACGCTGACAAATGGCGCGGTGAATTTCGGTACCCGTGGTCGCTGTCACCACCTGACCGCCTTCACCACCCGTCACCGCGCTGCCGTACCCGACAAATTGAGAAACATTCATGCGCGGCGTATTGCTGCCCATCCCACCGGTTGAGCTGGACGAACTGGAGCTGCTGCTGGAACTACTGCTGGAGCTGCCAGTACCGGACGACGATGACGAAGAGGATGAGGACGAAGATGAAGATGATGAGGACGAACTGGAACCAGAGCACGATTGCGCCGTCGCCTGCGGGCCGGCAATCGTAATCGAATCGATATTGGCAAAACTGTCAGCCGAAACCCCACTCAACACCAAGCGGTTGGTGCCGGCGTTCAAGGATATTTCAACACTCTCCTCCACCCAGCTGGACCAGGCGCCGGTGGGAGCAAAAGTGAAGTTAGCAGCACTGCCGGCATTGCCGTTGGCCGTTAAAACACCTGAACGCGCCGCACTGGCGCCGTTGGCGTAGCGGATTTTGACGGTATAGACATTGGTTTCCGACGCATCAATCTGCCATTCAATTTTGGAGTTGAGCGCGTTCTGCACATCGATATATCCGCTGCCGGTATAGCCCGCGTGCTCGGTGTCCACGCCGGCGGAAGCAGCGCTGTAATCCGCGTAACAGAAACCGGTTGTCGCCTCCTGGATGGTCAGCGCATTGGTGGCGTTACCACTTGATGAACTGGAGCTCGAAGAGCTTGAACTCGAAGAACTGGAACTTGAACTGGAAGAAGAATTGGAGCTGCTGGAAGAGGATGAAGAACTGGAGCTGCTGGAACTCGAGGGATCTGTTCCCCCGCCGCAGGCGACCAGACCTGCAGCCATGATCCCCACAATCATGCACTGTAATTTGTTCATTGGATTCACCTATGTATTTTTGCTGAGGCTTTACGCGACTGCCCGGAGCGTCATAGCCGAGCCATAGTATTGCGGAATGCGGTTGCCAATTCGGTGACAAGCAACACAAAACTGTTTTACCAAAATAAAAAAATTGGTCAGGCAGGATTGCGACCCGCTTACCTCATAGAAGAATTCAGGGTTGGGGTAGCGGCGCATGACGTTTAAGATACCGGGCTCATTTTTATTTCGTACCCGAGGACTAAGTGAAAGATCTGCTTTTTACATGGCTGGAATCCATCGGCCTGGAAATCACGCCTCTGGTGGCCACCGCCATCGTTATCACCATCATCCTCCTGACCGCTCTGGTCATTCACCTGATCCTGCACCAAGGCGTACTGCGGGTATTGGAAGCCTATGCCCGCGGATCAAAACGCATGTGGCAGGCCGCCTTCTTCCGCCACAAGCTGTTTCAGCGTCTCGCGCTAACCCTGCAAGGCGTCATTCTGCTCGGGCAGGCGCGCCTTTGGCTCGGCCTGGATTCCCCCCTGCTGCCGGGCATCGAAGTGGTGATTTATCTGTGGTTGGTGCTGTTTGCGACTCTCTCCCTGTTCTCTCTGTTGAACACGGTGGAGGACATCAGCGTCAATTCTCCCCATAGCCGCCGCCTGCCGGTGCGGGGCATTTTTCAAAGCATCAAACTGATCGCATCCATACTGGCGATCATTTACGCCATCTCCCTGATCATCGGCAAATCCCCGGCCATATTGCTCAGCGGCCTGGGCGCCATGACGGCAGTGCTGCTGTTGGTTTTCAAGGACACCATTCTCGGCTTGGTTGCCGGCATACAACTCTCCGCCAATGACATGCTCGCCGTGGGCGATTGGTTGGAAATGCCGAAATACGGCGCCGATGGTGACGTGATCGATATCAACCTCACCACCGTAAAAGTGCGCAACTGGGACAAAACCATCACCACCATTCCCACTTACGCGCTGATTTCCGACTCATTCAAAAACTGGCGCGGCATGTCCGAAGCAGGTGGCAGGCGTATCAAACGCTCCATTTATATAGACGCGACCAGCGTGAAATTTTTGAACGATCAGGATCTGGAAAAACTGCGCAGAGCGCAGCTGTTGAGCGCCTATATCGAAAACAAAGTCGCGGAAATAAAAAAATACAACGAAGAAAACAACTGCGACCCAACCTCACCCGTCAATGGCCGCCGCCTGACCAACCTGGGCACTTTCCGCGCTTATGTCACGGCTTACCTGAAAGCGCATAAACAGATCCATTCCGGACTCACCCAAATGGTCCGCCAATTACAACCCGGGCCGGATGGCATTCCCCTTGAGGTTTATGCCTTTACATCCGACACCGCTTGGTTGGTTTACGAAGGCATACAAGCGGATATTTTTGATCACATATTTGCCGTCATTCCCGAATTCGGCCTGCGCGTCTACCAGCATCCAACCGGCCACGACGTGCGCGAAGTGCTGAGCGCGGTGGGTGCGAAAACCGTGGCGACTTTGGAACAAGCGGCGCATAGCCTGCCAGCGCATACTGGTGCTGATACTGCCAATTAACAGTGGTTGAGTAGCCCGTCCGTTGCACGCGGACGGGCTTTTTATTTTCTTGTGCCTGTAACCGAACGTTTATTTTGGGAGGAGCGAACTACACTCAGCGATGACTTTTTATACAGGTGTTATCGCTATGCTCGCCACAACACTCACCCTTATCCAGCAACACTTCCCGCCAGCAAATCCCAACCACATCCAGCTCTATTCGATGCCAACCCCAAATGGCCAGAAAGCTTCGATTATGTTGGAAGAACTGGGAGTGCCCTATGACCCGCATTTAGTGAATATCGCCAAAAACGAACAATTCCATCCGGCGTTTTTGGCGGTGAGTCCGAACAACAAAATTCCCGCGCTCATCGACCCCGACGGACCGGAAGGAAAACCTTTGGCGCTGTTTGAATCGGGTGCGATTTTGTTGTACCTCGCGGAAAAAACCGGGCGATTTTTGCCGGCGAATCCAGCGCTGCGCTATCAGACGATTCAGTGGCTGATGTTTCAGATGGGTGGCATCGGGCCCATGTTTGGTCAGCTGGGATTTTTCCATCGCTGGGCTGGTCGCGAAATTGAAGATCCGCGCCCGCGCGAGCGTTATGTCGATGAAAGCGTCCGCTTGCAGCGCGTACTCGATCGGCAACTGGTCGATAAATCCTGGGTAATGGGCGATGACTACACCATTGCCGATATCGCCATTTTTCCCTGGGTAAATGCATTGATCGAAGTTTATGGGGCGGGCGATTTAGTGGAAATCCAACAATTTCCCGAGGTCCTGCGAGTTCTTGAAAAATTCCTGGCTCGCCCCGCCGTGGCGCGCGGGCGCCATATTCCATCGGCTTGATTCTCTGGAATTTGAACTAAAATTAAAGACGACTAAAATTATCGGCGATTTAAACAAGAAAGTTGGCACTTACTGCAACACGGAGACAATCGCAAAACGACGAATCAATAAATATGCGCCCCAACAGCGCTTTCCGATTACCGGGAGAATCCAATGAAAAACCTTTATCCCGCCTTACTTGCCACTTTTTTTCTCTGCTCGTGCAGTTCCTTCTCGCAGTCAAAAGCCGATCGCAACGTGACTTTTTCCTGCATCAACGGCGAAACCGTTTCCGTGCGTTTTTTGCCCGCTGATGACATTGCGATCTTGTCGCGTAACGGCACCGACTTAGAGCTACCCCAACAACGCAGTGGCTCAGGTTTTATCTACAGCACCGGCCGCAATACCATTCGCGGCAAAGGTGACGACATGACCATCGAAATCGGGCGCATGGCACCGATTCAATGCCGGGCTAAATCAAAAGCCTAATTCCCAAAATCCCCGGACTTTCCGGGGATCTTAAGTATGTTCGCAATC
>Ga0065721_10049631_pt1 | contig 30006 bp, 21 predicted proteins | sample Mesricmetagenome_FD_59108 | JGI IMG/M metagenome (GOLD analysis project Ga0065721, IMG submission 59108) | Mesophilic microbial community from rice straw/compost enrichment Sample: eDNA_1 v2 (version 2) | ecosystem: Engineered > Solid waste > Grass > Composting > Bioreactor | place: USA: Davis...
TATATAGAACACTGCTCATAAAAACCTCCTTTTTTTAACCAGATATAGGTTGGTATGTTTGGTAAACAGAAAAAAAGAACAACGCCTCAGGGCTTGAAGCGTTGCACTAATTGTTATATCTGCAAAAATACAGGAATTTTTATAAACATTCAAAGTCATCCAGTTAGGAGCCCTGCTGAACCTCAAAAAATTCTGCGCTGAAAGCCGGTTTACTGACGCATACGGCCCCCTGTCATCATATCATTCACCATTTTATACGATATTATATTCCAAGCTTTTCCATCACCACCTGTGCCATCTTTAAATAAGCTTCATGACTATAACCCGCAGTATGGGGCGTTATCACCACATTTGGCTGGCTCAGCAGCCAGTTCAGCTCTTCCTTTTCTTTGGCCGAATAGGTAGCCAGTTTTTCATTCTCCAGCACATCGAGCCCCGCCCCGGCAATGCGGCCATTTTGCAGGGCCCTGATGATAGCAGCGGTGTCCTGCACTTTTCCCCGGGAGGTGTTCAGGAAAAACGGTTTGCGTTCCAGCGTATTGAAAAATTGATCGTTGGCAAAATGAAAGGTCTCTTCGGTGAGCGGCAAATGCAAACTGATCACATCGGCATAACGGGCTATCTGCTCCACGCTGGCCTCCCTGATATAGCCCTTTGCAAAACCAAAGCGGTATTTATCGCAGGCCAGTATGGTAACATCAAAACTCGAGAGCAGTTTGGCAAAAGCGCTGCCGGTATTACCAAAACCAATAATGCCTACGGTTTTACCGGTAAGTTCGGTGCCACGGTTGGCATCGCGTATCCACTTGCCTTCCTTTATTTCCTGCATGCTGCTATCGATCTTATTCATCAGGTTCAGCAACATGCCCAGCGTTTGTTCGCCTACGGCATTGCGGTTGCCCTCGGGGCTGCTTACACATTGTATACCCTTGCTTTGGGCATAGGCCACATCAATCAGTTCCATACCACTGCCCAGGCGGGCGATCCATTTTAACCGGGTGGCTTTATCGAGCAGTGCTTTATCTACTTTTATGCGGGTGGTCACCACCAGCCCTTCCGCCTCATGAATGGTATTCATCAGGTCTTCATAGGTTACCGCGGGCACATATTCTACGGTGAATCCTTTTGATTGCAATCTTTCCGGTAGCCAGTTATGTACTTTGGCTGTGATAATAACTTTCTTCATTCATCTTTTTTATTAATGCCGCCTGAACCGGCCATCCTGTATGTTAGCTGGGCAAAATCGTTTACTGTTAACTGTTCGGCCCGTTTGTCAAATATTGGGTCCTGCAGTTCCTCCGGTGCAAACAGCGAACGCACGGCATTGCGTAATGTTTTTCGCCGTTGGTTAAAAGCGGTTTTCACCAGTACAAAAAACTGTTTTTCGGTTTTCATGGGAGGCGCGGTCACCGGTGTAAACCTGATCACAGCGCTTTTTACTTTGGGTGGGGGATTAAACGAGTTTTCATGCACCTCGAACAAATATTCAACAGCGAAGAAGGCCTGCACCAATACACTCAAAATGCCATATACCTTATTGCCTTCGCGGGCGGCAATACGCTGGGCCACTTCTTTCTGGAACATGCCGGTCACAGACTGCACATCTTCTTTCCATTCAAGTATTTTGAAAACGATCTGGGTAGATATATTGTACGGAAAATTGCCTACTACGGTAAAAGGCCCGTCGAAAGGTTTGGCAATGGTGAGAAAGTCCTGGTGAATGATCTTCGATTGCAGACCGGGATAGGTTTTCAGCAACCAGTTTACCTTTTCATCATCCAGCTCCACGCATTTGAAGTCGATGTCAGGGATCTGCAACAGGTGTTTGGTAAGGGCGCCGCCACCCGGACCCACTTCCAGCAATCGCTGAAAGGGTTGATCCTGCAGCGCTTGAACTATTTTACGAACGATGTTCTCATCTGTCAGAAAATGCTGCCCCAGTGATTTTTTCAACGTATACACGGGGCAAAAGTACGTTATTTAAGATCGCCTCTTTGCAGGGCCTCTATTCTTTTGCGGATCTGTTCCCTATGTATGGCATTCACCTGTTCATTGGTAAGCCGGGGTTGAACAGACATCCTGCGCATTGTGGCTTGCTGTGTCAACTGCGGGTACCGTTGCCGCAACCGCTCCATAAGGTCCTTCGCGGTATTAACAGAACCAGCATGCTGAGTTTTTGAAAAACCCGCCGGCCGTATGTTATTTGTCCTGTTTGGGCCCACCGAGAAATTGAATTTTTTAGCAAAATCAGGGTATTTTCTTTGAATTTCGGCCAGGTACCAGGTATAGTCTTTTTGTACAACCGGCTTTATATGTTTGATGGGCCGTGGCGCCTTCCACGGTATGGTGCGTTGTACGGGCGCCTGCGCGGCTGCAGCATACGCTATGGTATACAGGCATACCATCAGCAATAGTTTTTTTAATGTACAGCACATAACCAGGTATTTAGGGATTAGCAGTCTTGTTTTATTTTATGCTCACCAGCACATTGATCTTTTGAATGCCGCTGCCGTCATAATCCTGCAGGGCTTTACCAATCACCTGGCCGATTTTTACTTTATCGGGATCTGCTTTCATGGCCACACCGGGAATGCTGGAGGTCACGATCAGGTCGCCGCGTTTGATGGCGCCGCCTTCCATACAAACCTTAGTGGGGATAACGCCTATAACACCCATGGGCACCCCGTTTTGTACACCCGATTGGGCAACGGTTTGTTCGGTGAGCAATACACCCGGTTTGGTGGCATATACACCGGCTACCAGGGTAGAATAGGGTTCGGCCGATTTTTCCACGGTACGGTCGCTGCTGGTAGAGATCACCAGTACATCGCCCGGTTCGTAGGCATTGCTTACGCCTTCTACTTTAAAATATTCTGCTACGTCGGCGCCACTCGCGTTTACACCGCCATTGAAATAACCGGCGCCATCCTTATCGATTCGAGCCATATTTACGCCGTCATTTTTAAACACGGCCAGGTTACCCGATGTCCAACCCACCGACTCGGCTACGAGGGCATCGCCAAACACCTGGTCGCCCATGGTGCCATCGAGCAATGCATACACACCCATGCCGTTAAAACTGTTATTGCTATTCCTTGCGGTACCTTGTATGGCTGCATGTCCAGCCATCTGCTCACCTAAAATAGCCGGCTGATCATCACCCATACCAATAGCATGAAATACCTTACCGCCGCCCCAATGGCTACCGAGATAGGCTACTGCAGTCGGGTCAGCGGCAAGACCTAACACACCTGCCCCATTGGGACCTTCCGATGAACCTACCACACCATAACCCTGACCCGTTACGGATCCGTAAAGAGCATCTCTATCGTTGGCATAATTGTTCAATATGAATACGCCGCCGGCGCCGTTTTCAGATGTTCCGTATACAGCAGTCTGGTTTTCACTTTCGCCATATACACCAACACCTTCCACTGAATTACCATATACACCATGGCCTTTACCATTGTGCTGGCCCCATACACCATATCCATACATGAAGCCGGAAGAGGCTGTAGATTCGTTCACACCTTTGATGGCGGCAGAAGTACTGCCACCATTGGTATGGCTAATTCTTCCCAGGATACCAATGGCACTGGTATTATTGGTGCTGTTAACACCTTCGATGGCCGGGCCGGCGCTGGTGTTGGTAATGTTGAATAAACTGGTAAGCGAAGCGGCTGAGCCTGTATAGGGTAATGAAAATACATTTTCGTTGGCGGGCGCCCATTCGGTACCGTTGTATTTTAAGATCTGGTTATTAGTGGGCGTTGTTGTGCTTACGGTAACCCCCTGGATCTTAGCAACCTCCGGGTTGGGGAAGGTGCCACTGAGGTCGCCGCCGGCTGCACCGCTGGGGGCGCCTGATATGGTGGCGGGTTCCCAGGAGGTGCCGTTGAAGGCAAGTACCTGGCCGCTGGATGGGGTGGTGGTGCTTAGGTCTACGCCCTGCAGTTTGTTTACGCTGGGGTTAGGGTAAGTACCGCCGAGATCGCCACCGGCTGCGCCGCTGGGTGCCAATGAAGTGGGTATCACACCGGGAGCCAGTTTGGCGGCGGTAACTGCACCGTCTGTGATCTTCGCTGTAGTTACAGCGTCATCGGCCAGTTTTGTTGTACCAACAGCACCGGTATTAATAGTTGGGTTAGGATAATTTCCGGTTAAATCGCCACCAGCGGCACCACTCGGTGCTAATGATGTGGGTATAACACCGGGAGCCAGTTTGGCGGCAGTAACTGCACCGTCTGTGATCTTCGCTGTAGTTACAGCGTCATCGGCCAGTTTTGCCGTTCCAACAGCGCCGTTATTGATAGTTGGGTTAGGATAATTTCCGGTTAAATCGCCACCAGCGGCACCACTGGGTGCTAATGATGTGGGTATAACACCGGGAGCCAATTTTGCCGCGGTAACTGCACCGTCTGTGATCTTAACGGTGGTTACGGCATCAGCGGCCAGTTTATTGCTGTTCACGGCGCCATCAGCCAGTTTAGCGGTGTTTACGGCGCCGTTATCGATCTTGCTTACTGTTACTGCACCGGGTGCAATAGAAGGATTGGGATAAGTGCCGGATAAGTCTCCGCCGGCTGCACCGCTGGGTGCCAGGGAAGTCGGTATAACTCCAGGCGCCAGCTTGGCTGCAGTCACTGCACCGTCTGTTATCTTAACAGTAGTTACCGCATCAGCGGCCAGTTTGTTGTTTGTTACTGCACCATCGGCAATTTTAGTGGTACCTACAGCACCGTTATTAATAGCTGGGTTAGGATATGTTCCGCTCAAATCGCCACCGGCTGCGCCACTGGGTGCCAATGAAGTGGGTATAACACCAGGGGCCAGTTTAGCAGCAGTCACTGCACCGTCTGTAATTTTAGCTGTAGTAACAGCATCATCAGCCAGTTTTGTGGTGCCAACAGCACCGTTATTAATAGCTGGGTTAGGATATGTTCCGCTCAAATCACCACCGGCTGCACCACTGGGTGCCAACGAAGTTGGTATAACACCAGGAGCCAGCTTGGCTGCAGTCACAGCACCGTCTGTTATCTTAACAGTAGTTACCGCATCAGCAGCCAGTTTGTTGTTGGTTACTGCACCATCGGCAATTTTGGTGGTACCAACAGCACCTGTATTAATGGTCGGGTTAGGATATGTTCCGCTCAAATCACCACCGGCTGCGCCACTGGGTGCCAACGAAGTTGGTATAACACCAGGGGCCAATTTAGCAGCGGTAACTGCACCGTCGTTAATCTTAGCAGTAGTTACGGCATCATCAGCCAGTTTTGTGGTACCAACAGCACCGTTATTAATGGCCGGGTTAGGATATGTTCCACTCAAATCGCCACCGGCAGCACCACTGGGCGCCAAGGAAGTTGGTATAACACCGGGAGCCAGTTTAGCTGCAGTCACCGATCCATCAGCAATCTTCGATGTAATAATTGCATTATTAGCTACAGAAGGATTTGGATAATTGCCGGTCAAATCGCCACCAGCAGCACCACCCGGCGGAATAGAAGTCGGTATTACACCGGGAGCCAGCTTAGCTGCAGTCACTGCACCGTCTTTGATCTTAGCAGTAGTTACGGCATCATCAGCCAGTTTTGTGGTACCAACAGCGCCGTTATTAATAGCTGGGTTAGGATATGTTCCACTCAAATCACCACCGGCTGCACCACTGGGTGCTAAAGTTGTGGGTATAACACCAGGAGCCAGTTTAGCTGCAGTCACCGATCCATCAGCAATCTTCGATGTAATGATTGCATTATTCGCTACAGAAGGATTCGGATAATTGCCCGTTAAATCGCCACCAGCTGCACCACTCGGCGCCAACGACGTAGGTATTACACCAGGCGCCAGCTTAGCAGCAGTCACCGATCCATCATTGATCTTAGCAGTGGTTACCGCATTATTAGCAAGCTTATTATTATTTACTGCACCATCGGCAATCTTGGTTGTACCAACAGCGCCATTATTAATAGAAGGGTTAGGATATGTTCCACTCAAATCACCACCAGCGGCGCCACTAGGCGCTAAAGATGTAGGTATCACGCCCGGAGCCAGCTTGGCAGCAGTCACCGATCCATCGGCAATCTTCGATGTAATAATGGAATTATTAGCTATAGAAGGATTCGGATAATTGCCATTAAGATCTCCACCAGCTGCACCACTCGGCGGCAAAGAGGAAGGTATCAAACCCGCCGCCAGCTTATCGGAAGTTACTGCCCCATCCGCGATCTTCGCCGTACTCACCGCTCCATCAGCCAGCTTGGCTGTATTCACAGCCCCGCCGGCAATCAGCGGATTCGGAAAATTCCCCGTCAGGTCCCCTCCTGCTGCACCTGTACCCGCCAACACATCGGGCGCCAGCTTGCTTGCCGTAATGGCGCCATCAGCCACCTTATCGGTAGTGACTGCCCCGGGAGCAATAGAAGGACTGGGATAAGTGCCCGTCAAATCTCCCCCGGCATGACCGGTAGGTCTTGCCTTATGTGCATGTAATGCAAAAGGTACGCTCAACAATTCTGCAGCCCCCATATCTATAAAGCTGGTCTTCCCCTTAGGATCCATTTCCACCTGCAAATATTTTCCACCACCGCTCGACCAGTCAATTTCCGTAATGGTACCGGTAACATTGGTAGCACCGCTGCTGCCAATAGCCACAGTAAACAAACCAAACAGGTTTGTTTTTAATTTACGGGTTTCCTGGTACACAACCGGGCCATTTGCACTACCATCGTGAATGGTCAGCCGCAAACTGATTTCCTGGTTGGGCAGTACATTACCCACCGAATTGCGCGCAACGCCCTGGTAGTTGATAGCGCCGGGCGCCTGTGCCATTAAACATACAGTGAAAAACACGTTAACCAGCAGGAGTAAAGCTTTTTTCATAACACTTGGATTTAGGAGGGGGGATGCAGTCTATCGTTTAGTTCAGTTTTACAATTTTATAACCACCGGATTTTTTGAATGCGCCGGCATCGATACTGTTTACGCTTATATGTAACATATAGGTACCGGCCTTAAACGAGGTCATATCGATACGCTCGATAAAACCGATCCCATAACTGTTGGTTTGTTTTTGATACATCAGGCGGCCCGTAACATCAAACAACCTGAACAATACAGGCCCACGCATAACAGAAAGATAGTTTACCTCCAGCACATCGTGTGTGGGGTTGGGAAGAATACGAATCTCTTCATCGGAAAAATTCCTGCTGTAATTTGTTTTTTCGGGGTGGTCTGTAAAAGGCTGGATCAATCCATTTGTAAGCACCAACAATCCGTCGTTGGATTGTAACTGGCATACCAGGGACAACTCTCCTACGCTCCAGTCGACATTATAATAACCCTGTTTATAGCTGCCGCCGGCAATGTTGATGGTTTGCGGAGTAATACTTTGGCCCACGGCATCACCTTCAATTATTGAAAAGATCAATAAGGCAAGGATCAAATTTTTCATAAAAGGGATATTGGTCTAGCTATAACGCAACTATTATAAAATTATTGGCGAACGTTTAATAATAAACATTTACCACTAGTGGGTTCAGGTAGTGTGCATACCTACAACTACCTAAATACAAAATTGATTGTCAAAAATTTGAATAATTTACCTGGCCAGCAATACCCTTTCAGTGAACATGGTTTTACCGGAATAAATTTTTACGGTGTAAATACCTTTCGCCCAGTTCCTGAATCCATCGATGTTTACCACCGAGCTGCCTTTGGGCAAATGCCTGGTAGCGGTCTTCATCAAGTTACCGGCCATATCATATATAAGCACCTGTATGCTGTTATCGCTTTCCATATAGATACTGAATTGCAACACGTCTTTTACGGGGTTCGTCAAAAGCGTCAATTGCGACTGGCTGTCTGCGGTCAATAAAACCCTGGCCACCTTGCTGTATTGCATGGTGCCGTCCTTTGCAGTCACTAGTATGCGGTAATAAACATTGGAAGCATTCAACTTAAATACATTGTCGCTATACTGGTAACCGGCATGCTGGCTTATGCCCTGCGTGCTGTTTATGGTGGCAATACGTGTATAGTGTACACCATCGGTGCTGCGCTCGACCTGGAAATTTTTAATGTCGTTGTTTTTAGTTACCGACCAATCCAGTTGCACTTCGCCTTTATTGTATACGCCTTTCAGGCTCACCTGGTGATTGGCCAGCAAACCACAATCAGCATCATAGGCAATTACAATGGTATCGTTTGAATAGGCCGGACAACCGTCTTGCAGCAACTGGGTAACAATATAGGTACCGGGCGAATCAACATTGATATTGATACCGGTAGTACCGCCCGCAATATGCCCGTCGATGGTGGACCAGGTATAAATAGAGGTGGGGTAAGGATTCACCACTGCCAATTGGCTGATACCATAGGAACCACAAAAAACCGGTATGTCGGCCGTCACTTCTGCGGGTGGTGGCAGGAAAAAGTCAAACGGACCTACAAAGTCTTTTAATTCTGCGCTGAACGAAGTAGAGGTTCTTGTTTTAACCAATACGCGGCTGAATGGCAAGCCACAGGAGTTGCTGCCCAGCAGGTTCACCGGGTCAAGCCCCAGTACCGACAGGTTTACGCCAAACTCCATAAACTGCCTGGCCAGGTAGTTGGTCTGCACGCTTTCATCGGCTCTTATCAGTCTATACGGACCGGCAAACCGTGAAGCGCTGTTTTCGGCGCCATAGTAAAAAACAACATTTCCTTTGGTGCGTATGCCCGCATAACCATAGGGCGCGCCTGAGTAGGCGCCTTCGAATGTACCACTCCAGTCGAAGCCGGCGGGAATGGTAAGCAGGGCCGATTCATGCACCCAGATGCGTGCTTCTATACTGGTAACCGTAGAACTGCCATACTCAGCCGAAAAAATAATATCACCGGGAACAGTTACGTTGCCATCGGCATCAAACTGCCAGGATGTATGCCCCATATCAGGGCCATACCCATAAAATTTTTGGGTGGACCGGTCGTAATAGATATCTGTCTGATACAACTCGAAATCAAAATAGCGGTTGCCGGTAGCGCCTTCCAGCCCCAAACCGCCAAACAGCCATAAGGGGTCGCTGGCGCTTTGCCCCTGCCGCCTGATATGGATGAACATGTCGAGAATGTCGTTTTTGTCGGGCACACTTTGCCAAACAGGGCAGGCCCAGTCTGCCGGGCTCATACCATTTTTATTGGAGCCATTGCCAAATACGGTGGAGTCGGCGCCATGATAATCGCGTATAAACACTGCATCTATATAGGTCCTTGGCGAGCCGCCGTACTCAACATAATAAGAGGGATAATTTTGTGTACGGAAAAAAGGGATCCTGCGCGAGGCGGGATCGGCCAGATAGGCGGCGACAATTGCGTCAGCACCGGTGGTATCGATAATAAAGTTACCGAGGCCTCCGGGTGTTCTGAACCAGTCGTCGTTACCCGAGCCGGGCAGGCCGTTCATAAAGTTACACTGAAGGTCTCCATCAACGCCAAAACTGGCCCTGATTCCGGGCGTATTTACCTGCGCACGAGATATAAGGGCGCCCGCAATGAGCAGCACAAAGGGCAAAATGAATTTCATAAATACGGATTTTCAGAACTGTTCTAAACAGGACCATACCCGTACACAAAAGGTATTGTTCAGGTTTACAACGTTTAAAAGCTGTTATTGGTATTTTTTGCCTTGGGAATGTGCATGGTGGCGATCTGAGCTGTTCGCCTTAAATACTGCTTTACCTGGGGGAATATACAGGCAGGCAGGGTACTCGATTAATAGTTCTTTCATAAGGATTTGAATTTGGATAAAACAAAATTAGAAAAAAAAGAATAAGATGCAAATATCACATGATCAATTTCACATATTTAACCCATCTGCTTATTATATCGTAAATTAGCCGCTTCAATAGAATACACAAAATGAGCGCACAACAACAAAAACCTGTAATAGGTATCACCATCGGCGATTTGAATGGAATTGGTGCAGAATTGATTATCAAGACGCTGAACGATCATCGTTTGCTTGAAATGTGCACCCCAGTCGTTTTTGCTTCCAATAAAGTGATCAATTTTTACCGAAAATCGGTGCCTGATATCAACTTTAGTTACCAGAGTATCAAGGAGCTGAACCGCATTAGCTATAAGCAGATCAATATTTTCAACTGCTGGGAGGAAGAGGTGAGCATCACCCCCGGCCAGCTTACCGAAACCGGCGGTCGCTATGCCATCAAATCACTCACAACGGCCGTACAGGCGCTGAAAGAAAACAAGATCAACGGGCTGGTAACCGCCCCTATTCATAAAAAGAATACCCATTCTTCGGAATTCAATTACACCGGTCATACGCCTTACCTGAAACATATGTTTGGCGTACAGGATGTAACCATGCTGATGGTGGCTGGCTCGTTTCGCGTGGGCCTGGTAAGCGAGCATGTGCCGGTAAGCGAGGCCGCCAGATACGTCACCCGCGAAAACATTCTTTCCAAACTGAATATCATCAACAATTCATTGATCAGGGATTTTGGTATCGATAAACCCAAGGTGGCCGTATTGGGCCTGAACCCGCATGCCGGTGACGAAGGACTGATAGGCCGTGAAGAAGAAGACATCATTAAACCGGCTATCAAAGATGCCAAACATTTTATGCTGGCCATGGGTCCCTTCAGCGCCGATGGATTTTTTGCCCGCCGCCACTACGAAAAATTCGATGCCGTGCTGGCCATGTACCACGACCAGGGGCTCATCCCCTTTAAATCGCTGGCCATTGGCGAAGGCGTGAATTATACAGCCGGTTTAACCGCCGTACGTACCTCACCCGATCATGGTACCGCTTTCGACATAGCCGGTAAAAACAAAGCCGATCATTCTTCTTTCCTAACCGCCATTTATGAATGTATCGATATCATCAACCGCCGGCAGGTATACCATGAAAGCCATCGCAACCCGGTGAAGAAGGTTACACCGGCCATACTGGCCAATGTGGAAGATGAAAAGATCGAAGATCCTTCAGGTGACTAAATAAAAAATACCCATTCAACTCAAAGAATGGGTATTTGACAACAACAGATCACTTTCACATCACTTATTTAATAGCATTGCCTCATAGTAGTGGGCGGCCTTTATTAACAAAATAAATGCCACTTCTACCTGCTAATGACCAGCTGCCTGGTGATAACCTGCCCGTTCATAACAAGCCGCATGGTATATACACCGGCCGACAAGGACTGCAGTTCGTTCAGTGTTATTTGATTAACACCCGGCTGTACCGCTTTTTTGAGTTTTATCAAAACTTTTCCACTATTATCCATCAATTGTACTTCGGCATCTGCAGCAAGGCCTGTGTTAAACTGTATGGTGGCATAACGCGTAGCAGGGTTAGGCCACAACTTACATTCCACCTTGGTATCGCCCGCCAGTGATGCCGATGGTTTCTGTTCCTTTTCTAAAATGGCTCCTATCACTACGGGATAGTCTTCCACTTCGCCATTCGAAAACCAGCCGTTCATATCACCGGTACCCATGCCATTAGCGGTGCTGGTTATGCGCAATCGTAAAAACGTGCGCAATGCCGTTGTGATGGGTACATTGATAGCATTCCATTGTAAGTTTACCAGTTGCTGGCTATTGCTGCTGGGTATGGTTACCATAACCCCCTCCCCAGCTTCGAATGTGCCATTGAAGTTGTAGTCGAGCCAGCCCACCAGCGTGGCGGTACTGCCGGTATTATTATATATGCTTATATTACTCAACGTGTAATTGATGTTGCTGCCAATATTAAGCGCAGGCGCTGCGCCTATTGCATCTTCATCCGGCCCGTCGGCATCGGCTATCGATGAGCTCATGCCATCCCATTCTTTATCCATGGCCGTTCCCAGCCGCAGGTTATTATCGGTTTCATGGGCGGCTGCTGTAAATGGCAGGGGCGAATAAGAAGCCGGCGCATCACCATAATCGCTGGGCGGCCGGTAAGCTTCGGCGGCATCGCTCAGCTCGGGAATAGCAGGAGTAAACATAGGCGTAGACGTTATGGTTCGTTTGGTACCAATAGAACCATTTACCGGGTTGTAAGGAGCCACATAGGCCTGCGTACTGTTCGATGCATTGGCATACAACTGGTAAATAGTACCACTCCAGTCTACCGTTACCTGGCCGGGTGTAAACGACGGGTTCGAGAAAACCGTTGCTTCACCGCTTAACAGGTTATACTGGTACACATTGGCCTGGCTGCCCGAAGCGCCATCAAAATCATACAACACGCCATTGTTGATCACCAGGTCGCCAAAATGATGCTGCAGGGTGCCGGAACCATTATCGGCCGGTACAGCAAATACCTGGCTGGCCCGGTAAGGAATACCGGAACTATTAAAATCGATACGCCATATCACCGATTCACGGCCCGAGCGGTGGTTGCGGCTGGTAGCCTCTATACCCAGGTACAGGCTGCCATTATAAAAGGCGGCGCCGCCCGATTCAACACCATAATCATCACTCACCGGTAAACCCAGGTTGGTGATATCGTTGAGCACCGTACTGATGGCGCCGGTATTAAAATTGTATTTTTTCAGGGTCTTTCTGCCGCCTACAGTTCGCGGCGGCCCCTGGCTGGTATGCGAATATGTATAATACAATAACTTGTTGTACGGATCGTAGGCCATGGAATTGATATAACCATTACCGGGAATATTGTCATCGGAAAATATCAGTTGTGCATTACCGTTGGCAGGGTTCAGGGCGTACACCTTATTGTTCAGCGAATGTAAAACATAGGAAGGCTGCCCGCTGATGGGACGCGATACTTCATAATAATTATCCGGAAAGCCGCCCGGCGAACAGGCCGAGATCTTAGATAACCAGAAATCGCCTAACAAACCACTGCATGAAAGGTACACGGTTTTCACCGGTCCTTCTATCGATACATGCACGGCGCCTCTTTTATCGGAGTTGCCATAAAGCGTAAAGGGAGCACGGGCCTCCGGACTGGTACCGGGATTATCGCTTAGCGTAAGACCCGAATTGGATACCAGCTTGCTTAAGGCAACATTGGTGAGGTTACCGGCTGCATTTACACCCGAAACGCCCACCCGTTGGCTGAGGTCCAGGTCATAGATATTAAATTCCAGGTTGCGTACTTCCTGTTCAAATATCAGGGTAATCGTTTCTGAACCCAGCGACAGCGTGGCAAATTCCAGGTCGTCTCCGGGATCCACATCATTGTCGCCGTTTTCCCCGCCTTGTATGATACTTAAAAAAGGCACACTGATAGTGAGGCGGTTGGTGCCAAAAGCAAAATGCTGGGTCAATGCCCAGTCATTCGAAGGCAAATACCCGTTGCCATTGGTATAGTTGCCGGAATAGGTAAAATAATCCAGGTAATCCCAGTTGAGGGTTACCCTGTTATATCCGGCAGCACATTGGGCGGTAGCATGTTGTGAAAAGCAGCATAATAAATACAGGGGTAGCATCAAAAGAGTACAGATCTTTTTCATTGTACGGTTTTTTAAAGGATGATCGGGGGTTATTGATTGCTACTTAGGGTGCGCTGTAATGCATGAACCTGTGAGAGTAACGGTATGCAAAGTATTCACTAAAAGCAGTAAAGTCAATAGAAAATCGACGGGGAAAATATACCCGTGTTCAGGACATGAAGGGCCCGTATTTTTACTGAAACACGCTGTCGGCAATACCCTTGTTGATGGAATAGGCGGAATACGAAATTTCTATTTTTCCTTTTTGATTACCATTGGTATTTGGCTGTTTAGGTGTGCTGCCGGTTTCGTAATCAAAGGCCAGACCTTTGGGAAGTTTATAATCTTTAGTGGCGAATATAAACAGGATGGTATCGGGTAACCCGCGCGCTTTGTATTTTCCATACCGCATTTCCATTTCATAGGTACCGTTCTCGCGCGTGGTGATCACCGATCGTTTTACCAGTGCCTCTTTTTCATCGATGTATAAGGTAGACACTACCACATCGCTGTTTTCGTCGAGCGGCAGCAATTTAATAATGGTCACTTCGGCCCCATTCACCTGTCCTTTGCCGGCAGGTACGGCGGTATAATTGTTACCGGCAAACAGGGCGCTCATATTGATGTTCACACCGCCTTTAGGCACTATGGAAATGCCATCCTGTTTTTTGATCCGGAACTTATCGGGCTTTTTATACCAGATGGTTACTTTCGATTCAGGCACTTTCATAAACGGCACATCGGTCTTCATCACACCTTCGGCCTGGTAATCGTTTATTGCGGCTAATTTTTCTTTCACCCTTTTTAACAGGGCATCGGCATCCTGCGCCTGTGCCGCCAGGCTGCCGCCTATACATAAAAGGCCCAATGCCCATGCAACAAATTGGTTCATGATACAAATGTAGCACAAGCCTATCGGCCCAAAACCTATTTAACGAAGCCTTAGAGGAAACTATCCGATTCGCGGTAGGCCTTTATCAGGGCCAGTTCTCCTTCCTTACCGGGTTTGGCATTTCCATGCTCCATACCCAGTATACCCTTAAAGCCCTTACTGTGAATATGTTTGAAGATGTTTTTATAATTCATTTCACCGGTGGTAGGCTCCTTGCGGCCGGGGTTATCGCCTATCTGCAGGTAACCGATCTCGTCCCACGATTTATTAAGGTTGTTGATGATATTGCCTTCATTGCGTTGCATATGATACATGTCGAACAGCATTTTGCAACTGGGGCTGTTTACAGCCTTGCATATCATATAGGCCTGGTCGCTGTAACGCAGGAACAGGTCGGGATTATCGCTGAGCATTTCCAGCACCATCACCAGTCCATGCGGCTCCAGCACTTCGCAGGCTTTGCGCAGGGCAAGTATCACGTTGGCTGTTTGATAATCGAGCGACAGGCTTCTATCGAAATTACCGGGTACCACGGTCATCCATTTGGCGCGGCAGCGTTTGGCTACTTCTACTGCGGTCTTACAGTCGGCCAGCATCTTATCTATCCACTCCTGTTTGCCCGTGGTAAGCGTGGTGCGCCAATGCCAGTTATCGCTGGTGATCACAAATACACCCATGGCCATGCCCAGCTTTTCGAGGGTATCGCCGATCTTCTTTTGCATTTCGGGCGAGCGGGCCATCATGCCATTGTCTTCAATAGCGCGAAAACCCTGATCATAGGCGAATTTTATCTGGTCTATAATATCTTCACCGGCATGGTTCTTAAACATGCCATGATGAAAGGCATAATTCAGGTTAAAGGGTTTTTCTGCAGCAGGCAATTGATCGCGTTGTGAAGTTTCAGCAGCAGCAGCCGTCAGGCCATTAAAACTAAATACGGAGGCACCGGCCATAACCGATTGTTGCAGGAAATTACGTCGCTTCATAAGTGTTGTATGTTTGGGCTTTAAATTTATAGGAGACTGATGCACAAAACAAATTTTTGTGAGGCGAAGCCTGCCACAAAGACTGCTTAAGGGTATCGAAGGTTGTAACCGACTATAATAAATAGGTAATTAAGTACAGCAGGAATGGCGCTAAATTTCTTAATTTTCGATTTTATACAAAATAGACTGAAGTGAAATTATTGCGATTTGTACCGGCTGCGCTGGTATTCCTGCAACAGGGATTTGCACAAACCAACAGCGAGGCCGGGTTTCAACCGTACGAAGAAACCATACCCGGTTCCACTGTAAAATTCACCATGACCCCCATTCCTGCCGGAAGTTTCACCATGGGCAGCCCCGAAGGCGCTCCCAACCGCAAACCCGATGAAGGCCCCGCTACCACCGTACGCCTCGACGCCTTTTGGATGGGCGCCCGGGAAGTGACCTATGATGAATTTTTATTGTTCTTCAACGACGAAGGCACCAGCCGCGATTCGGAGGTAGATGCCGTTACCAGGCCCACGCCGCAATACATCGATTTGAGCTGGGGCATGGGTAAACAGGGCGGTTTCCCGGTCAACAGCATGTCGCACCGTACCGCTATGATGTATTGCCGCTGGCTGTATAAAAAAACAGGGCATTTTTACCGCCTGCCTACCGAAGCCGAATGGGAATATGCCTGCCGCGCAGGCAGCACCACCACCTACTATTTTGGCGACGATGAAAAAAAGCTGGGCGACTATGCCTGGTTTGCCGCCAACAGTAAAAACAAGTACCAGAAAACCGGCCAGAAAAAACCCAACGCCTGGGGCCTGTACGATATGCTGGGCAATGTAAGCGAATGGACGCTGGACCAGTACAAAGAAGATTATTTCAAAACCATAGGCAGCGATGCCGCCAACCCGGTTATGGTACCCACCGTTATCTATCCACGTTCGGTACGTGGCGGCGGTTATCTCGATAAGGCCGATGCACTGCGTTGCGCCAGCCGGCAAAAATCCGATCCCTCATGGAACAAACGCGACCCCCAGATGCCCAAGAGCAAATGGTGGCTCACCGATGGCATGGCCGTGGGTTTTAGATTGGTTCGTCCTGCAAAACAACCAACACCCGAAGAAGCGGAAGCCTTTTATAAAAAATACCTGGAGAATTAAAAGGCTTTTGCCTATTTTAAACGTCTACCATAAAGAATTCCTGAATCATCATAAAACTGATGCATATGAGTACTGAAAAAACGAACCAACTTGCCAATTCGCGCAGGGAATTTGTAAAACAATCCTCCCTGCTGGCGGGTGGGTTGCTGGCCGCTCCCCTGCTGTCGAAAGCCAATTATTTTTCCGGCGCCGACGATACCATTAAGGTAGCTCTCATCGGCTGCGGCGGCCGCGGTACGGGCGCTGCCATGCAGGCCCTGCTCAGCAAACAAAATGTAAAGCTGGTGGCCATGGCCGATGCTTTTCGTGATAACCTCGACAGAAGTTATAAAAGACTAACGGCGCCACCCGAAAGCGCCGACAACGATGTGAGAAGCCGCATCGATGTACCGGAAGAAAGAAAATTCGCCGGTTTCGATGCCTATCAAAAAGCCATAGCGCTCGCCGATGTAGTGATACTGGCCACACCGCCCGGTTTCAGACCCATTCACTTCGAAGAAGCCATCAAACAAAATAAACATGTGTTTATGGAAAAACCGGTGGCTACCGACCCTGCAGGCGTAAAACGCGTGCTGGAAGCCGCCGAGGTGGCCAAACAAAAAAAGCTGAACGTGGTAGTAGGCCTGCAACGTCATTACCAGAATTCCTACCGCGAACTGTTCAAACGCAAAAACCTCATTGGTGATATCACTTCGGCCCAGGCCTGGTGGAACAACGATGGCGTATGGGTGCGTAAACGCCAGTACGGCCAAACTGAAATGGAATACCAGATGCGTAACTGGTATTATTTCGTATGGTTATGCGGCGATCATATACTGGAGCAGCATATTCACAATATAGATGTAGTAAACTGGTTTAAAGGCGCCTACCCGGTAAAAGCCCAAGGTATGGGCGGCCGCCAGGTGCGCAAAGGCAAAGACCATGGCGAGATATTCGACCATCACTATGTTGAATTCATCTATCCCGATGGATCGATCCTCAACAGCCAGTGCCGTCATATTCCCGGCACCATGAGCAAGGTAGATGAACTGCTGATTGGCACCAAGGGTAAAATACAGGCCGGCGCTGCTAACATCGTTGACTATAAGGGTAAGGTATTGTACCAGTTCGACCGCAAAACCGAAAACAATCCCTATCAATCCGAACACGATGAATTGTTTGCCGCCATTGCCAAAGGCGAATTCAAATTTGCCGATGCCGAAAACGGCGCTAAAAGCAGCATGACGGCCATATTGGGCCGTATGGCTACTTATACCGGCCAGGTGGTGGAATGGGATAAGGCCTTAAACTCTGGCATCAACCTGCAGCCTAAGTCATACGACTTCAATGCTGCACCACCGGTAATGCCCAACGACGAAGGTTACTATCCAGTGGCTACACCCGGTGTTACCAAATACGGTTTCTAACAAGTTGAGATAAATCGTTTTAAAAGCGAGGTCCAGTAAGGGCTTCGCTTTTTTCATTATCTTGTATGCACCCAAACCATTTTACCAAAATCTCCAGGCATGAAAGGCATCTCCATTTTCAAATGGATTAGAAATGTATCCATTGCCAGAAAGCTGTATTTTACTGTAGGTATCATGGCCACCCTGATTGCCATTGAACTGGGCGTGCTGGTGTTTTCCATCAATACCCTTTCTTCGGTACGCGCCTATGTAAATGGCGAAGGCCTTTGGTCGAAGGCGCAAAAAGATGCCATGTACCACCTGCTGCAATACAGCCGCCGCCACGATGAAGCCGATTACCTGAAATTCTACGAGTTTATGCGGGTACCACGCGGCGATCATAAAACGCTGGTGGAACTGGATAAACCCAACCCCAACATGGACACCGCGCGGCAGGGTTTTATTGAAGGCCGCAACCATCCCGACGATGTAGACGGCATGATCAGTTTGTTCCGCCGTTTCAATTCCAACGAATACATCAACCGGGCCATCGTAGCCTGGACCAGGGCCGATCCATTGATCTACCAGTTTTATGATATTGCCGATCAACTGCACCGCGAGATCAATTCACCCAATCCATCGCAGGATACCATCAACCGTATTGTAGAACGCATCGATCCGCTGAACGCAGAGATCACGATATATGAAGATGAATTTTCCAGCGCCCTGGGGGCGGGCTCGCGCTGGCTCGAAAACCTGGTGCTGAAATTATTGTTTATCGTGGCGCTTAGCGTGGAAGTAACCGGTTTAACCCTGGCCATACTCGTTAGCAGGGGCATACAAAAAGGACTGGGCGAAATACTGCAAAGCGCCAAGGCCGTAGCCAAAGGCGATTTCACACGTAAAGCAAAGGCCTTTTCGAAAGACGAGATCGGTATACTGGCCAATAACTTCAATTCCATGTCCGATGAGTTGGAACGAAGTATACGCGGCCTGGTACAGGCCCAGCAAAAATTCAGGGCCCTGCTGGCATCGGCGCCCGATGCCATTGTGATCGTAAACGAATCGGGCGATATTCAACTGGCCAATAACCAGGTGGAGAACGTGTTTGGCTACCAGCAGGAAGAACTGATCAACAAAAACGTGGAGCTGCTGTTGGGTACCCGGCAGTTGGCCGTGGGTCACGAAGCAAATAAACTGGCCGGCACCAGTATTGAGCTCACCGGCCGGCGGAAGAATGGTGACAAATTTCCCGTGGAGATCACCCTCAGCTCTTTTGAAACAGAAGAGGGCAACCTGTTAACTGCGGCCATGCGTGATATTTCGGAGAAAAAAAGGCTCGAAAACCAGATCAAGGAAGCCAATATCGACCTGGAGAAAAAAGTATTACAACGTACAGCCGAACTGGAAAGCAAAAACAAGGAACTGGAACAGTTTGCCTATGTGGCCTCGCACGACCTGCAGGAGCCGCTGCGCACCACCTCCAGTTTTGTAGAGCTGATCAGGAAACAATATTATGGCAAGCTCGATGCCACGGCCAACAAATACATCGATTATATCATGCAGGCATCCGACCGTATGAAAACCCTCATCAAAGACCTGCTGGATTACTCACGTATAGGCCGCGAAAAAAACACCGAGCAGGTAGATTGCAACGTGGTGCTCGAAGAAGTGCTGGCCGATTTGAACAAGGTGATCAGGGAAAACAAGGCCCGCATAACGGCTGGCAGCTTACCGGTAGTAACCGGTTTCCCTACCGAACTGAAACTGTTGTTCCAGAACCTCATCAGTAACTCTATCAAATTTCAAAAACCCGGTATCGCACCGGTGATCGATATCAGCAGCAAAAAAGAAAATGGCCACTGGCATTTTTCTTTCAGCGACAATGGCATTGGCATCGACAAACAATACCAGCAAAGGATATTTGTGATCTTCCAGCGGCTGCACAACAGGTCGGTATACGAAGGGTCGGGCATTGGGCTGGCGCATTGTAAAAAGATCGTGGAGCTGCATGGCGGCAGAATATGGGTGGAAAGCAATGCAGGCGAGGGCAGCACTTTTCATTTTACACTGGCCGAACGGGAAGGTTAAGACAATACATCTTTTTTTCTGAAGATCACGATGGCCGCGCCCACAAACAATACAATATGACCCAGCAATATCATTGCAGAGCGGATAATGGCCGGCGTATTTTCAATGCTGCCCGGTATAGCGCTGTTACCCGGTGTGGCCTGTATATCAAAAAATCCTTTCCAGCCCAGCATATGCGAGGTAAATAAAAAGGGTTTCATAGATACAAACAGCGGCAGGTCCATGGTAGTGAGAATGGTAAACACAATGATAATGCTCATGGCTGCCACAATGGGACCGATGGAATTTTCCGCAAACAACGATAACAGGAAAGACAACGCCGCCACGGTGGTCATGGCAATAGCCGCAAAACCAAAGGCGGCCAGGTAACGCCAAAACACATCCGATGCGGGTATCTGTACGATCACCTCACTTTGAAACACCATCAAATCGCCGGGGCCAAATAACATTAAGGAAACCAGCAGTGATAAAAAAGCCATCCATATCAATAATAGCAAAGTATATACAGTGGTGGCCAGGAATTTACTCAATAACAAATGGCTGCGGCTGATGGGTTTGCTGATCAGTAAACGCAGGGTGCCCATATTGGCTTCACCGGCAATCATATCACCGCCTACCAGCGCAATCAGCAGCGGTACATGTATAAGCAGGGTTTGCAGAATAAAATAACATACAAAATAACCGTTCAGTATTTTACCTTCCACGTTAAAACGTTCGATGCTGCGCAGTAAAAAATTGATATAGGCATCACCATCGAGGTAAAGGGCCAGTTGAATCAGCAGCACAATGGCGGCAATGGCCGCAAAGGCAATATAGGTACGGGGACGTTTGAATATTTTGAACAGCTCAATTTGTAAAAGCGTCCACATGCTGGTTTTCGGTTGTTAATGACAGAAAATAAGTTTCCAGGGAATGTTGCGGCTGAATGGCCAGTATACCGGCGCCGGCCTGTACCAGTTGGCTGGTGAGTGCAGGTATATGGTGTTTGTCCATTTGCAGTACGATGGTTTGATGGTGGTGTTCGAGCACCTGTTCTTTCCATTGGCTGTTGTTCAGCCAGGCAATTGTGTGTGGCAGGTTGGTCACCTGCACATGTACAAGGGTACGTTTGGGATCGAACAGTTCCTGTACGGCGCCTTCCACGATCTTGCGGCCTTTGTCGATGATGAGCATGCGGTTGGCGATCATTTCTATTTCATGCAGCAGGTGCGATGAAACCATGATGGTTTTTCCCTCGTGCCGGCTCAGGTGTAATATCAGGTTACGTATATCGGCTATGCCCTGGGGATCGAGACCGTTGGTGGGTTCATCCAGGATGATCAGCTGCGGGTTATGTATCAGGGCCACCGCAATGCCCAGCCGCTGTTTCATACCCTGCGAATAAGTGCGTACCCGGCTATGCGCCCTTTCGGCAAGCCCCACCCTGTCCAGTTGGTTCATCAACTGGCTTTGGGTGACCGCCAGGCCGCTCATGCGGGCAAAAAGGCGTAGGTTTTCGTACCCGGTAAGGTATTTGTACAGGTCGGGTTTTTCGATCACCGCCCCTACCTGCTCCAGTATGGGCCGGCGGTGGGTAAACAGGTTATACCCAAACATCTCAATTGAGCCGGCCGTGGGCGCTATGAGGGTCAGCAACATACGGATGGTGGTAGACTTACCGGCCCCGTTCTGCCCCAAAAACCCATACACATCTCCTTTATTTACAGTAAACGAGATATCGTTTACTGCTTTTACCGACCGGTATTCCTTGCTGAGGTGGCTGACCTGGATAATTGCAGACATATTAAATATAGTGCTACAAATGTCACGCAGAAATGGTTTATCCCAAATGGGAAAACTCCCAAATTAGGATGGATTTAACCAAAACATTTTTATGGCTACATGCTTGCAAAAACTAAAAGCGTTGACTACTTTTGTAGCACACTCCTCTACATCCTCTGATAATCCGTAAGCCGCAGGAAATTTCTCCTGTACAGTTCCAGAAAATCCTGATTCGTTCACTATAACCCGTAACCCTTTCGTCATTGCATATTCCTTCCTCTGAATAACCCGGAGAATCCATATTCATTTCGTGCTTTTATCTCGTAACTCTGAAAATTGAAACAATGAATTGGAATGTATGTAAATGGGTTGTACCGGGCATGCTGGCTGTACAAAGCCTCAGCGCACAGGTTACCGAAAACTTCCATCCCCGTAATGGCGTGGCCATTGCCCACCTGAAAGGATATTTACAAAATCAATGCTGGACCTTCTCCGGTCTCGATATCAGCCGCAACGGTTTTAATGCAGGCAATGAAACAAAAGGCGTATTGGTGTCGGGTGAACTCAATGCCCGTACAGGCATTTATACACCCGTGCTGGATGTACCGCAGCAACTGAACGTATCATTCTCTTACCAGTTCAACCAGGCCATTGAAAAGGGCGCCAGCCGCTGGGCAACTATTTATCTTACCGATGCCAATAACAGCATCGTACAAAAACTGGACAGTATTGCTTTTTCCGGTATAACCGCCGGCCAACTGTATCAATACAACAAATCGTTTACCGGTCTTCGCGCCGGCGCTTATAAGGTATTTATCAACCTGCAGGGCCGGGGCGGTACCACACGCATGGCCATCGACCAGGTGTCGTTTTCTGCGCCCTTACATTATGCCAACGGATGCAACACATCGCCCGTGGCTAATAACGATGTGATCAGCGGCCTTCCCAATCATATGGCCAGCGGCCGGGTAACCGCCAATGACCAGGATGCCGACCGCGATGCACTCACCGCTTACCTGGTAAACAATTCGCCCGATGGTAACGTAAGCCTGCAGCCCGATGGCAGTTTCACCTTTACACCCAACCCTGGTTTTAAGGGTAAAAGCACTTCTTTCACGTATCGTGTTTGTGATGATGGCTCCGGCAAACTCTGCTCGCCCGATGCAAAGGTGACCCTGCACTTTCCTTCCGAACTGGCCACCCTGAGCGATTTGAAAGGCCTCTATGCCGACAATGGCCGTGTGTCACTGAGCTGGGCCACCCCCTACGAGCTCAACAGCAACCGTTTTGACATTGAAAGAAGCCTGGATGGTATCAAATGGCATAAAGCCGGCAGCGTAAAAGCACAAGGCAATAGCACCGTAAAACAGGCATACGATTTTACCGACGAGGTAGGAAAAAATGCAGCTCATAAAAAAGACCTGTATTACAGGCTCAAACAAATAGACCGGAATGGCAATGTAGCATTGAGCAGGTTGCTGGTAGTGCGCGTATACAATACCCGCACCTTAAAAATGGTTAGCGTTACACCCAACCCGGCGCAAAACGACATTGCGGTAACCACGCAGTTGAATGAAACCTCCTTTGTGGCCATGAGAATTACCAATGCCGATGGCGCCATCGTAATGAACAAGGCCATCAAAGCAGGCGCTGGCGCCAACAGCTTTATCATGGAAGGCAGCAGCCACCTGCAGCCCGGCAGTTACACGCTCGATGTAACGGTAAACAGCAAAGAGCGCATGATGGTAAAACTTATCAAGGAATAAATTTCGATCGTTTAGTTTTTTCATGTACCACCCCGTTCTGTTAACAGAGCGGGGTTTATTTTTTTACACCCAGGTACGATTGCAGGTTTTTTACATACTCCTCGAAAGCGGCCACCCCGGTGGGTGTGATCCTGCAAATGGTTTGCGGGTAATTATCCCTGAACTGTTTGATCACTTCAATATAACCCGCTTCTTTCAGTTTATTGATCTGTACGCTCAGGTTACCGGCGGTGGCGTTGGTTGTTTCCCTGATATGGGTAAATTCCGCCTCTTTCTCACTCATCAGCAAAGAAATAACCGCCAGCCTGAGTTGTGAATGTAATATTGGATCGAGTTCTTTAAACTCCATTTCTACGTTGTTTTAGTTCCCTCCGACGCCTCAGAAATATTATTTACAACCTGCCATTAACTCTTCTGTTCGTGATTTGCCCCAGTTGGGATGCATGTTGGAAGCAGGTTTAAAGGTCTCGAATTTTTTTAAGGCCTGTTCAAACAGGGGTTTGGCCGCATTACAGCCGCCGCCAAACTGCTCGGGTGTAAACCGCAAACCCTGGCCCTGCAAATAATAAGGACGGGGATTGGTGCTATCCTGCGCTTTGGCTTTGTCCAGTTCCTGCTGGCTTACAGGGCCATATTGCTGCCAGCGTTGCTGGGGATTCACCATCAGCCGCAAACTGGCGATCATGGATTTTAAACAGGAGATCTCTGAATTATTGGCCTCCAGTTCGTCTGCTTTAAGCGCCAGCTTTTCGGCCTTATCGGCATATACATCACCGTTTGCCAGGTCGTTTTTCATAAAGGCATAGGTCACCTGGCTGAGCCCTGCATAATAATAAGGCAGCCATTGGTTTTTTTCTGCCTCGGCTATGCGCTCAAAAGCAGCCGACAGGGCCAGTACATCGTCGGCGTTTTTAACAGAATCAAACCTTTGCAAATTGCTGAGCATGGCATTGGTGAACTTTTCGCTTTGGGCAAAACTGCCTGCGGCCATAAAAAGGATAAGCGTGGCCAGAATGAAATTTTTCATGTGTTTTGATTTATAAATTACTGTTGATGATGTCATCGCTTCTGTCTACACCAAAGCTCATAAAACAACCGATAAAGAAAAAGCGCCGCGCGGTGGGCAATATGGGTTCCCTGCGCAGGCCGTTGAACGAATAATTATAACCAAATACCTGGTCGTTGCCCAATACATTGGTTACCGACAACACCCATACGATAAACCGTTTGGAGGTGGTTTTGCCAATATCGGGCAGGTAATTTACGCTAAAGCTCAGGTTGTGATAAGGAATGGTTTTGCCCTGGTCGGCAATTCGAAATTTGCCGGTATTGTTATCGTACCGGATATTATAATAAGGCCGGCCGGTGGCAAAGGTGTAGCTGCCGTTGAACTGCGTTTTTAGTTTGGTAACAAATCTTTTCACCACCAGGCTGGCCGTATGGTTGGCGGCAAAGTTGGGTTGAATGGCATAGGGATAATTCATAAAATCCCTTTTGGTATCCAGCCAGGAATATGAGACCCAGTAATCTAAATTCTTGAATGTTTTGCGGTCGCGCCAAAACAATTCGATGCCCTTTGCATCTCCATAACCACCATTGCCTATACTGTCTATACTGCCGTTGCCGTCTGCATCATAGGTTTTTACCAGGTGGTGGTATTTTTTGTAGAAGGCTTCCAGGCGCAATGTAAAATCCCGGCTCACGTGCTGGTAGTTGGCAATATAATGCGTGGCCTTTGTGTACAGGAGATCGTTAAAAAGATAACCGCGCAGGAAATTATCTTTCTCCGGCTTTTGGTAAAATACACCATAGGCCAGTGAAGCCTGCGCCTGTTGGCCCGTTTTATAGGCCAGGCTCAGTCGTGGCGCCAGGTTGGTTTTTTCCAGTAAAGAAGAATGTTCCAGGCGGGTGCCCATTTTAGCGGCCAGGTCGTTGGTAATATAGATATCACCTTCGGCAAATGCCGCCTTGAAATGATCATCGGTGTTGATGATGGAGTTGGTCACATAATGATTGGTAAAATCATTCCTGTCGGTAAAGTACATATACTCGCCGCCAAAACGAATGGCGCTTAACCCATACAGCCTTCTTTCCAGCACGGTTTTTATTTGCGCCAGGCGGCCCGTTGTTTTTAGGCGGAAGTTTTTCAGATCATAGGGTTCATCGGCTATCTGCTGCGGTTTATTGTCTGCATCCTGCAATTCATTACCGATCTTATCGGTATTGCTGCTGTAAGATGATCCGATATACAAACGCCATTTTTTACCGATCCGTTCTTTCCACGAAAGGTTGGTGTACACATTAAAATTGGTAAGACGAAAAGCATTCTTTAAACCCGCTGAGTCGATATCCTGCCGGCGCACACCCAACTGGTTGTAGTTGAAATACCCGTAAAATTTCAGCATGCCCGTTTTGGATGTTTTGATACGGAAGTTGGCCTCGCCGTTATGAAACTCGGGTATTTTGAAATTATCAGGTCTTTGTTTGATCACCGCAAAATAAGCCGCCAGGTTGGTATAGTTATAGTTGATGCCCCAGCTGGCTTTTTTGTTTTTTGATAATTGCTGAAAACCGCCACTCAGTCCTACCGTGCTCACACCCAGGCTGGCCGATGACTGTTCAGGCAGGTCAACCGATTCCAGTATCAAGGCCGACGACAGGGCCTGGCCATACAGGGCCGAATAACCGCCCGAGCTGAAAACGGTGCCCTTGAAAATAAAGGGAGAAAAACGGCCGCGCTGGGCAATATCGGGCACGCTGCTGAAAAAGAAATTATTGACCAGGGTGCCATCGATAAATACCTTGGTTTCCTGTGCCGTGCCGCCGCGCACAAAAAGGCCTTCGCTCTCCCCCACCTGCTGGGCGCCGGGAAGGGTTTTGATGGCGCCGGTTACATCGGCATTGGCGCTGGCGGTAGTCACAATATCGATGGGATCCAATACCGTAGTGCGTTTGGTATCGCTGGCTTCAAAACTGCCGGCGGTAATGGTAACAGCGGTTAGCTCGTTGGGCTCCTGCTTCAGTACCACGTCCAGTATTACAGGCGTGCCGCTGAGCGTGAGTTTTTGTTCGAATATCTTAAAACCTATAGAACTTACCCGGACGGTTTGACCGCCTTTTTCAGAGGATTGAAACATGAAGGCGCCCGATGAATCGGAAGTGGCGCCATCGTAGGTATCAACCAGGCTAATGCTGGCGCCGTAAACCGGCCTTCCCCTGTTGTCTTTCACAATTCCCTTTACAGTTGTTTGACCCATGGCTGCCAGCCCGGATAAGATTAAAAGCAGAATCGGCAGAAGCGGTAGCATGGTGTTTTAAATTTATACTAAAATAAACTGGTTTACATCATAAACCAAATTTAAGGTAGCCGCCATCGTATAAATAAAATTCTAATGCGTTTCAGCTGGCTTCTAATATGTTTTAATATTATTAAAATAAATTATGTTAATAACTCGTGGATGCAAAAAGGGTATCGTAGTTTTCCATGCTGCATCTCCCTTGCATAATCCAATAAAAAGCGCTAACTATCGCCCAAATTCCAGTATCATTAATCAAACACTATGAAACCATTCACTACTTTATTCTGCCCATCGCCTGTTTACCCAATTGAGCATTTGCCAAAAACAGTTTTGCTTATTTAGTAAGTAGCGAGTATTTATTTAAGATAAAAGTTCACCCTATGAAACCATTTAGACGTACCATCCTCATCATGCCATTCTTTATACCGGAAGCATTACCCAAGCGTACCCCGTACAGTAAGGTAGTGATCATTCCACCGCAAGGCTTTACCAGCCACCCAAAAGCCGGCCTGCATACAGGCAAGCTTTTCCGGGCCGGGAAGAGGTCTGCTGTATAGGAATAGTTGTGATTGAATTATGTATTATGATTTTGTAAGTTATGAGAAGTAGATTTTATATACTACTTTTCTGACGTGTAAATCCGGGACCTATGAAGCTAAAATTCTACCTATTGAAAACCCTGCTTATACCCCTGTGTCTTGTGGGTATGTTGACAGGCCTGAACGCGCAAAACCTTGATCTGTCGAAATCCGTAGCCAATATTACCACCGGCATAGACGGGTCCGTTGCTGCGCAAACGCACATTCTGGAGTATACCATTGTTATCAGGAACTTATCGCCTGCTAACATAACCGGCTCCACCCTGTACGATAATATCCCTGCCGGGGTATCGTATGTTGCCGGCTCCACCACCCTCAACGGGTCGTCGATAGCCGATGTAAGCGGTCGGATGCCATTTGCCGCTTCGGGTGGGTTGATCAACTCACCGTTACATGGGCCGGGTATCCTGGCAACCAACAACCCTGTTACTGTAAAATTCAGGGTGCGTGTAACCGCTAATGCCGGCAATGTAACCAACCACGCCACCATACAGGGCAGTTACAACGGTAACATATTTTACCAGAACACCAATACGGTAACCACCAACCTGAGCGAGGATTCGCAGTGTAGTACCATCTACCAGTCTACAGCCAGCTCTGTTTCGGGTTTGCCCACCAGCAACCCCTACCGTTACATCAAAACGGTAAGTACCACCAATGGTACCGGCGGTTCTGTATTGTTCAATGGCGCCACCGGCTCCTGTTTTAATGCCATTACCGGCGGCGGGTTATCCAGCGGCTCTGTGTTGCAATACGCTTCGGCCATTGCATACGACAAAAACACCAACCGTATTTATTTTATCAACAACTTCGACAACAACCCGCCCGAAGAGCTGTGTTATGTTGACCTGAATACCAACAAAGCAGGCCGTTTCGTGGGTTACCCGCTCGAAACCAATACCAACTACGGTTATAATATCAACCGTATGGCATTTGCTTCTGACGGGTATGGTTATGCCGTTACATCGAATGGTATGGACCTGATCAGGTTCTCTGTTAACCCCGTCACCAACATTCCAACCATCAACCGACTGGGGCCCCTGGTCAACGATGCTACCAATGGTTCCAACAACAATGTATTGAATGAAAGTGGTGGTGATATATTTGGCGACGGCTCGGGCAAGTTGTACATGGTAGCCAACTCCAGCAAATTATATAAGATCAACCCGGCACCTACCAGCCGTGTGGCTACTTACCTGGGCAGGATCAGTCCCCTGCCTTCGGCCAACTCCAACTCCATCGCCATCGACCTGGCAGGTAATGTATATATCAGCGGCGCCTACAGGCATGTGTACAAGGTAAACCTCACCACGATGGAGGCCACACGAATTACATCGGCCACCCTTACCAATGTATGGACCAACGGTGATTTTACCAGTTGTGCCTTCCCGGTACTGGCCCCCATATTAACGGCCAGCAAAACCTACCGGAATATCAATGGCAGTGAATTTGTAATGGGTGGCGATACGGTTGAATATACCATTGCCGTAGAGAACTCAGGAAATATCAACGCAGCGGGTGTGAGATTGTATGACGGTATTCCTTCTGCCTCGAACTATATTCCTAATTCAACGTACCTGAATGGGTCACATGTATCCGATGTAGGAGGGGTTATGCCTTATTCGGTGGCAGGTGGCAGGTTAATTCAAACCGCCGATGAAGATCCAGGTATCATTCGTCCCGGATATGCCAACAGGGCGGTAGTAACCTTCCGGGTAAAGATCAGCCCGCTGAGCCAGATCTGTAACCAGTCGCGCATCACCCTGATAGATGGCGATGGCAACACCATCTTCATCAACAGCGATGACCCGAATATGCCAGGTTCGCAAAACCCCACCTGCTTTTTCTCAGATGGCGTATTGCCTGCCAACAACCTGAACTTCCGTGGTAACTTAAACAACGACCGTTCGGTGCTCACCTGGGCAATGACCGATGAAACGAACATATCGCATTACGAAGTGGAGTATTCCGATAACGGTGTAAACTTTACCACAGCAGGAAAAATAAATGCCAACGCTTCAAAAACATACCAGTTCACCGATTTGACCAATATCCTGGCAGGCAACCGCTATTACCGCCTGAAAGTGGTGCAAATGGGTGGCAGCCATACGTACTCGGCGATCATTCGCCTGAATTTACAGGGGCTGGAAGTACAGGTGCAGCCGAATCCGTTTGAGAAAGACATCAACCTGCAGCTGAAGATCAAAACGGCAGAGACGCTGCGAATACGAGTACTTGATCTTACTGGCCGTGAAGTGTATCACTCCATAGAGAAACTATCGGCAGGTACACATTCATTAAGCGTTCAGTTACCGGCCAACCTCAGTGCAGGTATGTATGTACTGGATGTGCTGGCAGGAAAAACACAGTTATTCCAACAGAAACTAATAAAACGATAGGTAGCAAAAAAAAGAGGCCGTCTCAAAAATAAGAGGCGGCCTTTTTTGTGATTTTTGGCGATGATAAAAATTTATAGGGGGTGTTGTCTTTAATCGGTTTGATTGATATCTATAGAAGCAACCCAGGGGAGGTGTTGCTGATTTTTGGCAATAGGTTGCCCTATTTTTATGCGGATTTCTTCCTTAAGTTATGTGCCAGGGCCAGTAAACCGGTTTCTACTGCTACTTTTTCTTT
>Ga0065721_10002105_pt1 | contig 29995 bp, 27 predicted proteins | sample Mesricmetagenome_FD_59108 | JGI IMG/M metagenome (GOLD analysis project Ga0065721, IMG submission 59108) | Mesophilic microbial community from rice straw/compost enrichment Sample: eDNA_1 v2 (version 2) | ecosystem: Engineered > Solid waste > Grass > Composting > Bioreactor | place: USA: Davis...
GTTGTCAGAAAAACTTAAAGTGCAGGCGTGAATGTAATCGTAATCAGGAAAATTTTTCGTCCTGTGTGCTTCCGTTTTCATGCAACAGCGTAGAAAATGGCGGAAAAACTGCACATCCTTGATCATATTGCAGGTTTTCAGGTAGCCAGGCGGCGCCGCTTTCGTTACTATTTCGAGCATCAGATTCAGAAGCATGTCACCACAAAAAAAATAGCTGACATGCCCAGGCGAGACTTCAGATGTCCTCGCTGTTGTACCGGTCTCTCACCGTCGATGTCTGGTTGATGCATCGACGTCTCCCTCTGCCCTCCACATTGTGGAGGGCTTTTTTTTGCCTCGGTTGCTCCCCGTGCGATAATTTTTGCGAGTCTGTCCCGCAGCGCGATGGCCCTCGACCAGCGCCGGACAGGGCAGTAATTACGAAGCGCCAACACCAATAATGTCGCACCTCGTGGCTAGGTTATTTGCGGCATAGCTGGCATAATCGACGCCCCCGAATTTGCTGGCCTTTTTGCGGATACGTCAGATCCGTCCCGCTGGCTTTTTTTGGCAGCGCCTCCGCGTTATGTAACGGCGAGTTATGTAATACGTACAACTTGGTTCAGGTTGTGTGGCAGATGTTGTTTATCTCGGGTGCGCTCACCTTCATTGTTTGAATCAGAGGATTAACATGCAACCACAGGTAAAACCCCGCAACCCCAATTTCTCATCCGGTCCCTGCAGTAAACGTCCGGGTTACGACCTGACCAAACTGGATATTTCCACCCTTGGCCGCTCACACCGTTCAACCATTGGTAAGGCTGCCCTGCAACGCGCCTGTGAAGACACAGCTGCTATCCTGGGTCTGCCGGCTGGTTATCGTGTCGGTGTGGTACCAGGATCAGATACCGGTGCAGTGGAGATGGCAATGTGGTCGCTGCTGGGCGCGCGCGGTGTAGATATCCTGCAGTGGGAATCTTTTGGTAAAGGCTGGCTGAACGATGCCACCAAAGAATTGAAACTGGTGGTCAACGCCCACGAGGCGGATTACGGCCTGCTGCCCGACCTGTCCAAAGTGAATTTTGAAAACGATGTGATCTTCACCTGGAATGGCACAACCTCCGGCGTGAAAGTCCCGAACGGTGACTGGATTCCGGATGATCGTGCCGGCCTGGTTATCTGTGATGCGACCTCAGCGGTTTTCGCCATGGAAATGCCCTGGGAAAAACTGGACGTGATTACCTTCAGCTGGCAGAAAGTGCTGGGTGGTGAGGGTGCTCACGGTATGTTGATCCTCAGTCCGCGCGCCGTAGAGCGTCTGGAAACCTACAAGCCTTCCTGGCCGATGCCGAAGCTGTTCCGTATGACCAGCGGCGGCAAGCTGACTGAAGGCATCTTCAAAGGTGACACCATCAATACTCCGTCCATGCTGGCGGTAGCTGATTACCTGGACGCGCTCGACTGGGTGAAATCCATCGGTGGTGTTAAAGAAACCATCGCACGCTCCAATGCCAACCTGGCGGTGCTGGAGAAGTTTGTAGCGGAAAATGCCTGGATCAACTTCCTCCCGCAAACCCCCGAAACCCGTTCCAACACCAGTGTCTGTCTGACGCTGGATGCTACTCCGGAACAGGTGAAGGCCATGGTTAAACTGCTGGACAAAGAAGGTGTTGCCTACGACATCGGTGCCTACCGCGACGCTCCGGCCGGTCTGCGCATCTGGTGTGGTGCTACGGTGGAACAGGCTGATCTCGAAGCGCTGATGCCCTGGCTGAGCTGGGCTTACCAGGAAGTGACCAAAGCCGCCTAAGCAGCCGTGCTGGCTGTCACCGCACAGCCAGCCTCCCATCTTCTGCCCGAACAATAGAAGGAAGGATCATGTACAAGATCAAAACCTACAACCAGATTTCTGTAAAAGGCCTCAACCGCTTCTCACGCGAAAAATATGAAGTGGCCAGTGAGATTGGCCATCCTGATGCTTATATCCTGCGCAGCCACAAGCTCCACGGCGAGCCGCTGCCGGAAACGGTGAAAGCGGTAGCGCGGGCCGGTGCCGGGGTAAACAATGTGCCCGTGGCCGAGTACACCAAGCGTGGCGTCGTTGTATTTAATTCCCCGGGTGCCAATGCCAACGCGGTAAAAGAACTGGTGCTGGCCGGTATGCTGCTGGCTTCACGGGGCATCCTGCCCGGTATGGAATATGTGCAGGGACTGACGCACATGACCGACGCTGAAGAAATGTCGAAACTGTTGGAGAAAGAAAAGTCCAACTTTGCCGGCAGTGAACTGCAGGGTAAAACCCTGGGTGTAGTAGGGCTGGGTGCTATCGGCTCTATGATCGCCGAAACTGCTCTGGCACTGGGCATGAACGTGGTCGGCTTTGACCCGGCCCTGTCAGTGGAAGCGGCCTGGCGTCTGCCGAGCCAGGTGGGCCGAATGGAAAACCTGCAGTCGCTCCTCGCCCGTTCCGATTACATCACCCTGCATGTGCCCGCTATCGAAGCGACCCGGCACATGATCAATGCCGATACCCTCAAGGCAGTGAAGACAGGCGCCGTCCTGCTGAACTTCGCCCGTGAAGCCATTGTTGATGCTCAGGCGGTTATCGCGAGTCTGGACGAAGGCAAACTGCGCAAGTACGTGTGCGACTTCCCGGAGCCTTGTCTGTTGAAGCGTCCTGACGTCTACGCCATGCCGCACATCGGTGCGAGTACCGAAGAAGCGGAAGAGAACTGCGCCATCATGGCGGCGGATCAGCTGATGGATTATCTGGAAAACGGCAACATCAAAAACTCCGTGAACTTCCCCGCCGTATTCCTGGATCGCAATCCGGGCACCGGCGCACGTATTACCTTCTCCAACGAGAACGTTTCAGGCGTTTTAGGCAATGTGCTGACGCTGCTGGCGGATAAAAAAGTTAACGTCGTGGACATGGTCAACAAAAGTCGCGGTGAGATGGCTTATAACATCATTGATGTTGAGCAAGCGCCCAGCGAAGAAGTGATTGCAGCCATTCGCGCCGTTGACAGTGTGATTTCTGTCCGCGTGATCTAAAAAATATGTCGCCACTGGCGACATATTTTTTGCTGGCACCGGGAGTTGATGGTGCTGAAGCGGGCAGGTAAGGGAAGGGAGAAGTGCAATGTATAAATTGGTATTTTTCGTTCCTGAAACCCACGTGGAGGCCGTCAAAACAGCAGTGTTTGCGGCAGGTGCCGGACGCATCGGCAACTATGATTGCTGCGCCTGGCAGACGCTGGGCGAAGGTCAGTTTCGGCCTTTGCCCGGCAGCGATCCTTTCCTTGGCAATACAGGTACGCTGGAGACAGTTGCTGAGTATCGCGTGGAGATGGTGTGTGCTGATGAGCGTATCGCTGATGCGCTCAAAGCACTGCGCCAGGCTCATCCCTATGAAGAACCTGCCTTTGATATCTGGCGCTTGGCCGATATTCCGGCTTGATGGTAAGGTTGGGGCTTCTCGTGTCTGGTGCCGGAAAGAAATCATGAGACCCCTGTGGCAGTATCTACAGAATTATCTCCAGCCTAATCATGCCCTGACCCAGCAAGTGGGTTTCTTCCCCGCCCAAGCGGCGGTGATGATACTGTTTACTGACACCGCAAACTCCGAACTGATCTTTACCCTCCGCGCCCAACATCTGAAGAATCATCCCGGTGAAGTAGCCTTCCCCGGAGGTATGTGGGAAGCGGAAGATAAAACTCTGCTCGACACAGCATTGCGCGAAAGCCACGAAGAAATCGGGTTGCCGCCGGCGGCGGTAAAGGTATTGGGTGCCTGCAAGCCCCGCGCAACCCGCGCCGGGGTCCGGGTAACGCCTTTTGTGGGCGTCATTCATCCTGATGTTGAACTGACACCCAGCCCCGATGAATTGGATGCGGTTTTCCGTGTGCCGCTGTCGGCGTTTCGTTCCGGCATCCAGACGCGCACCGACGTTTTTTCTTTCGCTGGAAAGTCCTGGCGAATTCCGGCCTATCACCATCAGGGATACGAAATCTGGGGATTTACAGCCGCCTTAACTAACGAAATCATTACGGCTGTTCTCAATGCAACGGATGAAACCCTGCCAATCGAATAATGTTGTTTTTCACAGTCAAGGAGTCTGNATCATGAAAAAAATACTTACCGGTTTAACTCTGCTCTGTCTCAGCGCACTGGCGCAGGCAGAAGTGCAGACNAAGGTTATCGAATACAAGGTAAATGGCGAGAGTTTTACCGGCTACCTCGCCTATGACGACAGCATCAAAGGAAAGCGGCCGGGCATTGTGGTGGTCCATGAATGGTGGGGACACAATGACTATGTGCGCAAACGGGCCGAGATGCTGGCCGAGCTGGGCTATACCGCCTTTGCGCTGGACATGTTCGGTACTGGCAAAACCACTGATCACCCTGAAGAGGCGGGCAAGTTTGTGCAGATGGTGATGAGCAACATGGCTGCAGCCGAAGCGCGTTTTGAGGCGGCCTACAATCTGCTGCGCAACCAGCCGACCGTGAATTCAGAAAAGATCGCCGCTGTGGGTTATTGCTTCGGCGGTGCCACGGCTCTGCACATGGCGCGCCAGGGGCTGGATCTGGATGGGGTGGTCAGCTTCCACGGCGCGCTGGCAACCAAGACGCCGGCGCGTAACGGCGAAGTCAAGGCAGACCTGTTAATCCTCACTGGTGCTGCAGATCCCATGGTCCCGGCTGAGCAGGTAGAGGCGTTCCGTCAGGAGATGACGGATGCCAATGTTGCCTTCCGTATCTATTCCTACCCCGATGCCAAGCATGGTTTCACCAACCCCGGCGCTACTGCCCTGGGTGAGCGCTACAATCTCCCGCTGGCCTACGACGCGGCCGTAGATGCAGACTCCTGGGAAAAAATGCAGGTATTCCTGAAGGATGTGTTTGCCCGGAAATAACATTATTCAGCGGCGTAGCCCCAGGAATTGCGCCGCTGATACACCATAACTCGACTGCCCTTCAAACGCTGTTGCTGCTGCGTGCGGTAGCGGTGAAGGAGCGGTCGTTTTTGGAAGTGATCTGCTGTCTACGCGCTATGCGCCGCAGCGGACTGATAATAAGGTGATTAAGGATGACTGGTTTTCAAGTGCCCCTGCGCGACATCGATTTTATTCTCTACGACCTGTTTGATTACGAGGCTCACTGTCAGGTGCTGCCGGGCGGTGGCGATCTCAATCGTGAACTCGCCACGGCCATCCTGACTGAAAATGCCCGTTTCTGCCAGGATGTGCTGGCGCCACTCAATGCTCCCGGGGATACCCAAGGATGTCGCTGGGAAGCGGGACAGGTCCATACGCCAGAGGGGTTTAAAGAAGCCTACCACCAATATTGTGAGGCCGGCTGGCCTTCAATGACCCACAGCAGTGAGTACGGTGGACAGGGATTGCCCTTTTCGCTGGGGCTGGTGCTGGGCGAGATGCTCGGCTCTGCCAACTCCGCCTGGTCCATGTATTCCGGTCTGTCTCAGGGAGCCATGCATACCATCGAAGCCCATGGCACTGAGGATCAGCGCCAGACATACCTGCCTCCGCTGGTCTCCGGCCAGTGGACCGGCACCATGTGTTTGACGGAGGCGCACTGCGGCAGCGACCTCGGGCTGCTGCGCACCCGGGCCGAGCCGCATGCCGATGGCAGCTACCGTATTACCGGAACCAAGATTTTTATCTCCGCAGGCGATCATGATCTGGCGGAAAACATCGTTCACATTGTTCTCGCCCGCTTACCCGATGCGCCTGCGGGTACTAAAGGGCTTTCGTTATTCATCGTCCCCAAGTATCAGGTAAATGCGGACGGCACGCCGGGCGGCCACAACCATGTACATTGCGGCTCCATCGAGCACAAGATGGGGATTCACGGAAACGCCACCTGTGTGCTCAATTTTGAAGGGGCCACAGCTTCCCTGCTGGGTGAGGCGAACAAAGGGCTGAGCGGCATGTTCACCTTTATGAACCTGGCCCGACTGGGAACCGGCACCCAAGGACTGGCACTGGCGGAATCGGCTTTGCAGAAGGCGGTTGCCTATACGCGGGAACGCCTGCAGATGCGCTCTCTGACGGGACCAAAGAATCCCCAGGGCATTGCTGATCCCATCATCGTTCACCCGGACATCCGCAGGCTGCTGCTTACTCAGAAAGCGCTGGTCGAAGGTGCGCGAATGCTTGCATACTTCGCGGCACTGCAGATCGATATCAGCCATCATGGAGCGGAGCCCTCCGCACGCAGACAGGCAGATGAGCTGTTGGGTATTCTCACCCCGATTGCCAAAGCATTTATGACGGAAACGGCATTTGAAAGTGCGAATCACGCACTGCAATGTTTCGGGGGGCATGGTTACATCCGTGAATGGGGACTGGAGCAGATTGTGCGGGACGTGCGCATCACCAGCCTCTACGAAGGCACCACCGGTATTCAGGCTCTGGACCTGCTGGGGCGCAAGGTGCTGATGAGTCAGGGGCAGGCGCTGCAGGGACTGTTTCGGCTGATCGAAGACTTTTGTGCGGGACATGCCGATAATCCTGCTCTGGCACATTTCTGCAGGTCGCTGGTCGAACATAAGAACGAATGGACGGAGTTGACCTACACTATCGGTGAGCGCGCATTACATAATCCTGATGAAGCCGGGGCGGCATCAGTGGATTACCTGATGTACTCAGGTTACGTCACGCTCGCCTATTTGTGGGCACGGGCAGCGGCCCGTGCTCAGCAGGCCATGGAGCAAAACCCTGAGGAGCAGGCTTTTTATCAGGCCAAGCTGCATACGGCAGATTTTTATTACGCGAGGGTATTGCCGCGCACGCGTTCGCTGGTGCAATTCATAAATTCTGGTGCAGCAAATCTTATGGATTTGCCGGAAAGTGATTTTATGTTTTAGGAAACCTCCAAGAAATGTTCAAGAGGTTTGATCTTCTTTTTTTCAAGGATTATCACAGGAGTCAGTGAAGCATGTCATCTAAATATAATCAGATCATCACCGATGTTTTTGAGGCGTCCTGTAGAGAGTATGCCGATAGCCCCGCATTTACCTGCATGAACCACACGCTGACCTTTCGCGATCTGGATCAGTATTCCGCCCGTTTTGCTGCTTACCTGCAACAGTTTACCTCGCTGCAGCCCGGCGACCGCATCGCTATTCAATTGCCCAATATCCTGCAATATCCGGTGGCTGTGTTCGGCGCTATCCGCGCAGGCATGGTCGTCGTCAACACCAACCCGCTGTACACCGCACACGAACTGAAACATCAGTTGAACGACTCAGGTGCAAAAGCCTTGGTTGTGCTGGCGAATATTGCCAAAAATGCGGCCTCCATTATCGAGGAGACCAAAGTGGAGCAGGTGATCGTGACGGAACTGGCTGATCTGCACCCGCCGATCAAACGCGTGCTGCTGAACTTCGCGGTCAAGCATATTAAAAAGATGGTTCCGTCATTCTCGTTTCCTGTGCAGATCGGTTATCGCGATGCGCTGAACAAACCGCAAAAACCCTTTCAGCCAGTCAAGCGCGATCCCGAAGATGTGGCCGTGCTGCAATATACCGGTGGTACCACGGGTGTGGCCAAGGGTGCAATGCTGACCCATCGCAACCTGGTCGCGAACATGCTGCAGGTGAACGAGCATATGAAGGAGGTATTCCGTAAAAATCAGGACACATTCATTACACCTTTGCCGCTGTACCATATTTATGCATTTACCATTCACTGCATGTGTGCCTTTTCACTGGGAAATCACAATATCCTCATCCCCAATCCGCGCGATATCAAATCCTTTGTGGCGACCTTAAAAGGTGTGCGCTTTTCCTGCTTTGTAGGGCTGAATACCCTGTTTAATGCCTTGCTGCGCAACCCGGATTTTGTGAAGCTGGATTTCAGCCAGTTGCGGCTGACATCATCCGGTGGCATGGCTTTAACGGCGGAAGCTTCGCGGCATTGGACCCAGGTTACCGGCAGTGTCATTGCAGAGGGTTACGGTCTGACTGAAACCTCTCCGGTGGTTGCCATTAACCCGCCGAAGCAGGTGCAGCAGGGTACGGTAGGTGTGCCCATGCCGGATACTGAGTGCAAGGTCATTGACGATGCGGGCAATGCTCTGCCCACGGGCGAACCCGGTGAACTCTGCATTCGCGGACCCCAGGTGATGAAGGGCTACTGGCAGCGCCCGGAAGCAACTGCGGAAGTGCTTGACGCAGAAGGCTGGTTCAAGAGCGGTGATATCGCTATTATCCAATCGGACGGTTACATCAAGATCGTGGACCGCAAGAAAGACATGATCAATGTGTCCGGCTTCAAGGTATTCCCCAATGAAGTCGAGGACGTGCTGGCCGGCCATCCCGATATCGTGGAAGCGGCTGTAATTGGTGTTCCGGATGAGCAGGGCGGTGAGACTGTTAAAGCATTTGTTGTCACCAACAACTCATCGCTGACAGTGGCGGATGTACGTGAGTATGCCAAGACTAAACTGACTCCCTATAAAGTGCCGCACCTGGTGGAATTCCGCAAAGAACTGCCCAAAAGTAATGTGGGTAAAGTTCTGCGTCGTGAACTGAAGGACGAGGAATCCAAGGGGGCTAAACAAAAACAATGATCTCAATAATGCAAAGGAAAAAATATGTTCGGTATCTTCAATGAAACCATTCTGATTCTGGTCGCACTCGCGATTGTTATCGTCATCAAAGGTGTAAAGAGTGTGCCCCAGGGGCAGAACTGGACCGTGGAGCGCTTTGGAAAATACACCCGTCTGCTGGAGCCGGGGCTTCATATTATCGTTCCCTTTATTGATACCATCGGGCGCAAGGTAACGGTAATGGAACAGGTGCTGGACATTGATCCTCAGGAAGTTATCAGTGCGGATAACGCCATGGTGACAACCGATGCCGTCTGCTTTTATCAGGTGCTTGATGCGGCCAAGGCCTCCTATGAAGTCAATCATTTGAATCACGCGATGCAGAATCTGGTCATGACCAATATTCGTGCGGTACTGGGCTCAATGGAGCTGGATGCGATGCTGTCCAATCGCGATACCATCAATACCAGCCTGCTGATGAAAGTGGACGAAGCTACCAGTCCCTGGGGTGTGAAGGTAACGCGGATTGAAATCAAAGACATTACACCACCGCGGGACCTCGTGGATGCCATGGCTAACCAGATGAAGGCCGAACGGGAAAAACGCGCACAGATTCTGCGGGCCGAAGGTGAGCGCGAAGCGGCGATCAAAGTAGCCGAAGGCGAGAAGCGCGCACAGATTCTGAAGGCTGAAGGTTTGCGGGAATCTGCCTTCCTTGAAGCCGAGGCGCGGGAGCGTGAAGCAGAAGCTGAAGCCAAGGCAACTGAGATGGTGAGTGAAGCTATCGCCAAAGGTAACTCGCAGGCCATCAATTATTTTGTTGCACAAAAATATGTGGATGCTCTGGGGCAGCTGGCTGCGTCGGATAACGGCAAGGTCATCATGATGCCGCTGGAAGCATCCAGCATTATTGGTTCCATTGGTGGTATCAGTGAACTCATTCAATCTGCCAAACAAAAACAATAATATCGGCGGGCAAGGCTATGGAATTTCTCTCATCTCTTGAACCCTGGCATTGGCTCTCTCTGGGCATGCTGATCTTGATTCTGGAAATCTTCGGGACTGGCGGTTTCCTGCTGGGCATCGGTGTGGCGGCTCTGGTTGTAGCCGCCGTGCTGGCATTGATTCCCGAGCTCGCCTGGTTCTGGCAGTTCATCCTGTTTGCGGTGCTTTCGGTGGCTATCACCTTGGTGTACTGGAAGAAATTCCGTCGCTTTAATAATAAGACTGATCAGCCGTTGTTAAACTCGCGCACCGCCCGACTGGTGGGACGCAGGGTGTCACTGCTTACGCCGATCCAGGGCGGCACCGGCAAGGTGCAGATTGAGGATGCGCTCTGGACGGTGTCCTGTGATGAGGATTTGCCTCAGGGAACCATCGTCGATATTGTCAGCGCAGAGGGAATGACACTCATCGTCAGACTGCACGATAAATCTTCTGATAAGCCGGAATAAGCCGGATGCGTGACTGGTTGCAGTGATGAAACGAGCATTGATTCTTTCTGGTGGTGGCGCTCGCGCTGCATATCAAGTGGGTGTACTTCAAGCGTTAGGCGATATCCTTCCGGAAGATGCACCCTATCCATTCCCTATCATTTGTGGCACCTCTGCAGGTGCCATCAACGCCACAGCGCTCGCAAGCCATCCGGGCACTTTTAAGGAGTCCGTTACTGGTCTGGCGGGTCTGTGGCGCAATCTCTCCGTAGATCAGATTTANCGGTACGGCTGGAACGACATCTCTAAAGGTATCGGCCTGATCGGACTGTCGCTGTTCAACGAAGGGGTGGGTCGCCAGCGCCCTCTGTCGCTGCTCGATAATGCACCCTTGTGGCGATTGCTGGGTGAGAAGATCCGTCTGGAAAATCTCGATCATGAGATAGAGAAGGGCAAGCTGCTGGCCGTTGCCGTTTCTGCCATGGGATATTCCTCGGGGCAGACGGTCAGCTTTTTTCAAGGGCATCCGGACCTGACAGGGTGGAACCGCTATCGTCGAACCGGCGTACCGACCCGTCTGCGGCTGGAGCATCTGATGGCGTCCTCGGCGATACCCACCATCTTTCCGGCTGTGCGCATTGATGATGAATTCTTCGGTGATGGCGCCCTGCGGCAACTCGCTCCCATCAGTCCGGCGCTGCATCTGGGGGCGGATGCCTTGTTTGTTATCGGCGTGAGCGGTAACCGTAAAGCAACCAACTGGGGTAAACGTAAGCCGGTACGTCATTCCCCATCCATGGCACAGATCGTCGGCCACCTGTTTAACAGCGCGTTTGTCGATGCCATTGAAGGCGACCTTGAGCATCTGGAGCGTGTTAATGAATTGCTCAGCATGATTCCGGAAAGTGAGCGTGCGAACCACGAGCTGCGGATCGTCAATAACAAAGTGATATCACCCTCGCGGGCGCTGGATACGATTGCGGGTCGGAATGTGCGCTATCTGCCCAGAAGTCTGCGCTTTTTTCTGCGCACCATCGGTGCTACAGCCAAGGGNGGGGGAGCGACCGCAGCAAGTTATCTGCTGTTTGCTAAAGAGTTCATCAACGAGCTGATGGATCTGGGATACCAGGATACGATGTGGGAAGTGGAAAGCATCAAACAGTTTTTTGAAGTGGATAAATAACAACGCCAGCATAGTGCTGGCGTTGTCGTGATTCGCGTAGCGATACCGGGTATTAGGCCCGCCGCCGGAACAGCGGCAAAGGCTGATCCACAGAAGCCTGATAATATTCAGTGAAATCGTTAAGTGACTTCAGCGCTGCCTGCAGGTCAATGTCCGGATTGCTGAACGCAAACGCATTGACACCGCAACGACGTAAATAGCACAGCTGGTCGCGGATAAAATTACCTACCGCACGCAGCTCCCCGGTAAAACCATAACGCTCACGTAACAGCCGGGCGGTGGAGAAGGCGCGGCCATCCATAAAGGTGGGGAAGTTCACAGCGATCAAAGGCAGTGAAGCGGCTTCCTCGCCAATCATATCGGCGGTTTCATCACTATCGAGCCACACGCCGATATCTGTACGACCCTGCAGTTGCGACTTCTGCGCGAGCCACACGGATAACGGCACAATTACCTGGCCTTCAGGCACGCTAACGCTTGCGGCATCTTCTCCTTCGGGCTTTGGCAGACAAGTCCAGACATCATCGACAATCGCGCCGTCTTTAACTAGCTTTGGCATAAACACGCTCCTTAAAGGGAGTTGCACCGATACGGCGATAGGTATCAATAAACAATTCTTCTTCAGTCCGGTTTTCGACGAATACGTCGACCAGCTTCTGAATCACCTGCGGCATATCTTCGGCACTGAATGATGGGCCGAGTACATCGCCCAGGGTGGCATCATTGCTGGCGCTGCCGCCCAGCTGTACCTGATAGAACTCTTCGCCTTTCTTGTCGACACCAAGAATGCCGATGTGGCCCACGTGGTGGTGACCGCAGGCGTTCATGCAACCGGAGATATTCAGGTCGATGTCACCCAGGTCATACACGTAATCCATATCTTCAAACTGCCGCTGAATTGATTCGGCAATCGGGATGGACTTGGCGTTGGCCAGGGAGCAGAAGTCGCCGCCGGGGCAGCAGATAATATCGGTGATAGTGCCGATGTTGGGTGTGGCAAAGCCGGCTGCTTTGGCTGTCTGCCACAAGGCAAACAGCTGGGTTTTCTTCACGTCGGCCAGAACAATNTTCTGCTCGTGCGTNGTGCGGGCTTCGCTGAAACTGAACTCATCGGCCAGNTCGGCAATGATTTCCAGCTGCCGGTCAGTGATATCGCCCGGCGCTACNCCGGTGGGCTTCAGTGAGAGGGTAACGGCAGCATAACCCGGTACGCGGTGACCGCGCACGTTGCGTTGCAGCCATTTGCTGAAGGCCAGATTTTCGCTGGCCAGCGCATCGACTTCGGCTTGTGCCGCCGCGTTGTCGATAGTTTCGTAAGGCGGTTCGGTGAAGAAGCTCTTGGCCCGGTCGATCTCGGCCTGGGTCAGGGTGCTGCTGCTGCCTTTCAGTTGCGCCCATTCGGCCTCCACTTTTTCAGTAAAGACTTCCGGCGTCAGTGCGCGAACCAGAATCTTGATGCGCGCCTTGAACTTGTTGTCGCGGCGGCCGTACAGGTTGTACACCCGCAGGATAGCTTCGAGGTAGGTCAGCAGATGTTCCTGGGGCAGATATTCACGGATTACGCTGCCGATAACCGGCGTCCGGCCCAGACCGCCACCGACGTAGACTTTAAAGCCCACTTCGCCGGCATCATTGAGGACGATCTGCAGGCCGATGTCATGCACCTGCACAGCGGCGCGGTCCTGACGGGAGCCGGTAACGGCAATCTTGAACTTACGGGGCAGGAACGCGAATTCCGGGTGGAAGGTGGACCACTGGCGAATGATTTCACAGTAGGGACGCGGATCGACGATTTCGTCTTCCGCTACGCCGGCAAACTGATCCGAGGTGGTATTACGGATGCAGTTACCACTGGACTGGGTACCGTGCATCTGCACTTCTGCCAGCTCTTCCAGGATATTGGGGACTTCAGTCAGATCGGGCCAGTTGAACTGGATATTCTGACGGGTGCTGACATGGCAATAGCCTTTGTCGTAATGGCGAGCCACATGGGCCAGGCGACGCAGCTGGGTGCTGTTTATCATGCCGTAAGGCACGTTGATCCGCAGCATGGGGGCCAGGCGTTGAATATAAAGACCATTCTGCAGACGCAGCGGCAGAAATTCTTCCGGCTTGATTTCGCCTGCCAGGAAGCGCTCAGTCTGATCGCGAAACTGAGCGACCCGCTGGCGCAGGATGGTATGGTCGTACTCGTCGTAAATGTACATAGGGGCTAATACACCGTGCAACAGAGAATAGGTAGCACACGTTCGAGGCGTTAAAACTTCAGACGCGGCTAAAAACAAGGCGCGAAGGATACACTAAAAGACCTGTAACAGCGAGTTTGGCGGTGCTGTCCAGACACTCTTGGACTGCTGTGGGCGGGCAAGATAACAAGCTATTTCTGGATATTGAATGAATATTTAATGCTATCTACATGTCATTTTGTTATAAACCGCCCATAAAGGTTGCCATCCCAGGGGGCTTGTGTTAAGAATCGCGACCAAGGTCGGATTTTTGCAGTGCCGGTCACATCAGTCCGCGCAATCATGCGTAAAACGATAATTCAATTGTTTAGCAGGAGAATAAAAATAATGAACGACCCCATTGAGTTAGAAGACCGTGGAGACAGCGTGGCTGACGCCATTGCTGCCATAGCTTTAATTGCTATTTTTGTTACTGCGTGTATTTTCTGGGTAAGCGGGCAGTAAATAGCAGATTGTTATCATCATCCAGATCCTGATAAACCCCGAGCATGTCTCGGGGTTTGTTTTTTTTCAGGCTGGTTCAACTCGGGCTAACGCTATTCTATGAGCAGCAAACCATCACCTGCAGGAGCAGGATGTTATTGCGTGCCGGCGGCATCCAAACGGCCCAGACGTGGCGACACGTATAAATGATTGTTATACGTTCGCCAGAACCGTTTTGACGATAACGATCATCACCACCACAAACAAAACCGTAAAAATAACGCCGGCGATGATGTAGGTGTAGATATTTCCACTGGTAAAGTCGCGCTCGCGGTTCTTACTGCTCTGCACACCGAAGGCAGCGGCCAGGGTGCTGAATACAATCTGCCAGAAGGTCGGTTTTGATGGCTTTTGATCGTCGGTCATCGGGGTTACCTGTCAAAGGGTTAAATCCGGAAGCTATAAAAAAACCTGCCCGGATATTATCATGCCCGACCCATGTTGGTGCGAGTCTCGTCATGTCTGATGATCTGGATGCACTGGCGATCCTTCCGCCGTGCCTTGAACACATTACCCTGTTGCATGAAGACAGGGATTTTTTACTGATCAATAAACCCCACCGACTCTTGAGTGTGCCGGGGCGTCATCCATTGAACCGGGATTCGGTGATGGCGCGGCTGCAACAGGATTATCCGGCAGCGAGTATTGTGCATCGCCTGGATTTCGATACCTCTGGGATTATGGTGATCCCCTTGAACAAGGCAGCGCTGTCTCATATCAGCAAACAGTTTCAGGCCCGCCATGTTGTCAAGCATTACACCGCAGTCGTGGAAGGGCTGGTAGCGGAGGAAACGGGACGTATTGACCTGCCTATTGCTGCCGATCCGGACAATCGGCCGCGTTACAGGATCTGCCGGAAAACCGGTAAGCCATCCGTAACGGAATACCGGGTGCTCGCGCGTGATCAGATGGCGGGTACCACCCGGATTTACCTTCATCCGATCACGGGGCGTTCTCATCAGTTGCGGCTGCATCTGCAGGCGATCGGGCATCCGATCCTGGGGTGTGAGTTCTACGCAGATGCGGCAACGCAGCAGAAAGCATCACGTCTGCTGCTGCATGCGACGGAGCTGCAGTTTGTCCATCCTCACACCGGTGAAACGGTCAAGGGATACAGCCCGGCACCTTTCTGATTGTCAACGGGAGATTTCCCACCACTCAGGCAACAGCTGCCGTACCTCATGCTGGGCAAATCGATCGTCAAGCAGCCAGAGGTAACCGGTGTCCTCCTGAGTACGTATCACCCGGCCAGCGGCTTGTACAACTTTCTGTATGCCGGGATAAAGATAAGCAAAGTGATAACCCTGTTGAAACACCTGCTGTAAACGCTGGCGCAAATGTTCGGTGACCGGATTGATCTGCGGCAGGCCCAGGGTCGCGATGAACGCTCCTTTCAAGGCATCACCGGGTAAGTCTACCCCTTCACTGAACGCCCCGCCTAAGACTGCCAGTCCCAATAAATTCTGTTCGTGAGTAAAACGTTCGATAAATGCTTCACGGTCCTGCTCACTCATACGGCGGGACTGAGTTATCACTGTGACATTTGCACTGGACAGTCGTTGCTGCAATTCACGCTCGATCTGCTGCAAAAACTCATAACTGGAAAAGAAAGCCAGATAGTTGCCTGTGGCCGCCGTCACCTGTTGTTCAATGATGTCGCAGAGAGGGCCGATAGCGGTGGAACGATCGCGATAGCGAGTAGAGATGTGTCGGGCAACCTTCACCTGTAATTGTTGCGATGCAAACGGCGAAGGCACCTGGAGGTAAACCGTGTCGTCCGGAAGCCCCAGCATTTGCTGATAAAAATATGCCGGGCGCAATGTGGCAGAGAAGAAGCAGGCACTGTGAGCCTGTGCGAGTCGCGCTGCGAGCGGTCGCGCAGGAATCAGATTGCGCAGTGTCAGTACCTCCTGCTTGGGTTGAGGACGTTGCATGTCGATGCAGTAATCCTCATCCACCAATTCCAGCTTTTCCAGATAATTTAAAGCAGCGAAAAAAAATTCCTGCACAGCGGTGTGCTGTACGGGGTGGTCNGGATGNCGCTGTAGAAAATCGATGTAGTCGTTGGTGAATCCGGTCAAGGCCAGGTTGAGTTTCTCCGGTGAGGCATTGAGCAGCGTCAAGGCGGTCTCGGAGAAATCGAGGGTTTTGATGGTGGCGAGCCAGAGCCGGTTGACGCGCTCCAGCGATGTTTTTATGGGTTTAGGGGCAAGCCGTTTCGCTGCCAGCAATACACTTCTATCCAGTTCGGCGCTGTACATCTGGCGGGCGCGCTCCACCAGATTATGACATTCATCCACCAGCAGGTAAGGGTGCCAGTTCAGTTCCCGGGTAAGGCCCTGGAGCAGCGCGCTGGTATCAAAGTAATAATTAAAATCTGCGACCAGGATATCCACCCAGCGGCTCATCTCCATACCCGAGGTAGTAGGGACAGATTTCATGGGTATGAGCCAATTGCGTCAGGGTCTGCCTGGTCAGCAGAGGAGTTGTGTAGGCCGCCTGTCGTGCTTGCTGGAGCTTGTCATAAAAATTCCGGGCAAAGGGACAGCTGTCTCCGGTGCAGCGTTTATCCGGCTCGAGGCAGATTTTTTCCTGGGCGGTTAACTCGAGGACGCGCAGCGGTGTATCAATTCCGTCGCTGGCGATCAGTTGCAGATTCTCCAGCGCCAGTTGCTTGCCGGTGGTTTTGGCGGTGAGATAAAAAATTTTATCCACCGGTTTTTTGTTAAAGGCTTTGATTGCGGGAAAGATACTCGCCAATGTTTTTCCGGTGCCTGTGGGCGCTTCCGCCAGCAGTACACGCCCGGTAGCGGCGGCTTTGTAAACAGATTCCGCCATCTGCCGTTGCGCACTGCGGAAACTGCCGTAGGGAAAAGCCAGCTCATCAATCCACTGAGACAGTTGTTGTTGGCGGGCGTTAATCTGCTGCTGCCATTGCCAGTAAACCTCCGCGAGATCTTCGCCATAGGCAACCAGTTCCGGTAACGTAAAGTGTTCTTCGACTCTGTATTCCCGCTGATTGTGCAGATCAAAATAAATCAGCGCCAGCGTAATGNCGTTGCGTTGATGTTGCCTGCAGTACATCCATCCATAAAGGCGGGCCTGAGCCCAGTGAAGTTGTCGATGATTGTCCGGTAGCTTTTCGAAGTCGCCGTAAAAGGTTTTAATTTCTTCCAGACAATGCGCTTCGCTGTCGTAGCCGTCGGCGCGGCCCCGGATAAGTAAACCTTCGTACTGGATCGTCAGGCTCATTTCTTTTTGATAATGAGGCGGGCGGCGCAGGACGACTTCCTGATGACCGGCAATACCTTCCTGCGCGGTGGGGCTGGGCGTAAAGCGCCGATCGAGGCTGCCGCTTTTTGCTGCAAATTCAGCGAGCGTCTTTACCGACACCGGGATAAGGCGCGGCGACTGGTAAACCTCATTGCCAGCTGACATAGCATACCTCGGCCGGTATCCCATGACGGGCAAAGAAATCCAGCCAGCGCAGCTGATTATCCTGCAGCCGGTCACCGGGACCTTTCACTTCAATCAGCCGATAGGTTTTCTGCGCGGGGAAAAACTGGATCAGATCCGGCAGACCGCTGCGATTGGCTTTTATGTCGAACAGCAAACGCTGAAAGATATTTTTAAGATGTGCGGCAGGAATGCAGGTCAGGGCGAGATCCACCAGCGATTCATCAAGAAACTGCCAGTGAACAAAATGATTGGTAATGCCGGTTTTTTCTTTCCAGACGTGTTTGATGTGTTCAATGTGCCGGTCCTGATCAAACAACTGCCACAGCTCGGTGATACCCGGCCGATTCAGCAGAAAGTCTTCCTGATACATATCCAGCGGCGCGCCCTGAAAAGGATGCGCAAAGGCGCCGTTGATGCTGCGAAACATTTCCGGCCACAACCATAAACCGAACAGGCCGTTCAGCAGCAGATTTTCGGCGTAGACGCAGGGTGCAGTGTCCTCATCAAAATAATCCTGAGCGATGACTTCCACCGATAAAGGATTACCGGATTCATCCAGCAGTCGAGGCAATATCAATTGCTGTTCTTGAATCGTCTGCCGCGCCAGGCTGCTGAAATCAACACGGATTTTTTTAGCCAGACGCGGCGCCATGCGCTGGGCCAGCTGAACTTCATGTTCGGTGGCAGGATTGGCAAGAACGTCCTGCAGCAGTGCCCAGGCCACTTCATATTCACCTGACTTTTCCAGCAGGCGAATCTGCCGCTCGCGGGATGGCGGCAGGCTGACCTGCCGATACAATTCCAGCGCAGCGGTAATTTCACCATGGCGCTCCAGCTGGTAGGCGAGCTGGTTAATCAATTTGGCCCGGCGTCGTTCCATCGCGGCATTACTGGAGGGTTGCGGGAGCAACGGCAGGAGCTGTTGCAGTTCAATCAGGCTCTCTGCCACTTCGAATTGTTCGCGGAGCAGGATGAGCTGTCGGTATTGGTCGAGTTCGTCCCGGTTCTTGAAAATCCGGTGCTGCCGGTCGATGACGTAACTTTCGTAGCGGTAAAGCCCCAGATCCTGCAGCACGAATTCGGTGAGATCCTGATAGGCGTTGCCAAAAAACAACAGCTGCAGCGTATCGCTGAGGTGTTGTACCTCAAGGCGATACAGCGGGGCCAGCTGGTTCCGGGTCCACTCCGTCCAACTGACAGGCGCGGGATAATGTTCCCGCAGTAATTCCACCAGCACGTCTTTCCGCTGGTTTTTATAGGACCGCAGATGGTCGGCGAACAGGGTCAGCAGCTCCGGCTTGGTGAGGATGCTGGCCAGTTCCTCGAGCGACAGTGGAGCATCCAGACTGATCAGCTCGCCGCAGACCAGTTGTTCCGCCGCGCGGGCGTGGTCCTCAATCTCGGCATAGCGCAGCTTGTCTGCGCGGAACCAGCAGCCTTTGCGGCCAAGCATACGCACCAGCAGGCATTGTCCGTCCTGATCCAGCTGGTGGAATGTCTGGATGAAGGCGGATTCTTCGGGGGTTAACAGATCACCATGCTGATCGGCTACCCAATCCATCACGAAGCGAAAGTTATGAAGATAATAATGCGGGGGAAGTGCGTCGGTCATGGAGGCATTTTACGGGTGAGGGCGGTTTTGGGAAATGATCCTGGCGCAAATTATCCAGATGGAGCAATTGCTGTCCTCGCTGGGCTGAGCGGAACGGTTATTTGATGGGAATTCGCATATATCGGCTATAGTTAATAGCACGATTCACGATATAACGGGTTAGTGTTATGACACAACACAACGCAGCGGGTACTCCGGCTGAAGGTAAGAAGACACGGGTTCTGGTGGCCGACGACTCCAAGATCGTCCGGGTTACCGCCAACAAGATCCTGGCAGGCCAGTTTGATGTAGTCCTGGCTCAGGACGGTGAAGAAGCCTGGGAAAAGATTTGCCGCGATAATACGATTCAGGTGGTCTTCACCGACCTGGGCATGCCCCGGCTCGATGGTTACGGGCTGATTCAGCGTATCCGGCAGGCGGAGGACGAGGGTATTCGCAAGCAACCGGTGATTGTTATTACCGGGGCGGCGGAAGAGGAGGAGGTTCGTCGTAAAGTATTCGAACTGGGTGCCACGGACTTTATTACCAAGCCATTCAAGGCCACCGAGATACTGGCCCGCGCGGAAGCCCATGCCAGTTACCAGCGCGATAAAGAGAGCCTGCAGAAGAGTGCAGACATTGACCTGCTGACTGGCGCCCTCAACCGTCAGGGGCTGGATAAGCAACTGGAAAAAGATGTGTCCTTCGTCAATCGCCATGGTGAGAATATGGCGGTGATTTTGTTCGAACTGGACGACTTCAAAACCATCCATAAACGCATTGGCGAACAGACGGCAAACCGCATCATCAAACAGGCGGCGACGATTCTGCAGAATGCCGTCCGTAAAGAAGACAGCGTCGGCCGTTACGGTCTGGAAAAATTTCTGATTGTCCTGCCCATGGCCAAGGCGGAAGGTGTAATCGTGCTGGCCAAACGGCTATGCGAGCGCATCGGTTCATTCAAGATGACGATCGGCGGTGACCCCTTCCCGATCTCCATGTCCGCGGGTATTGCAACAGCGCGCAAAGGTAATCCGGTCACGGCCCAGGGGCTGATGCAGTCGGCGGAGCAAGCACTGGCCAACGCAAAAACTCTGGGCCCCGGTGAAGTTCAGATCCTGAAACTCGAAGCCGCTGGCGAAGAGGATGTGCCGGTTGCTGTGTCGATCGATAATCTGCTGGAGACAATCAGCAAGGGCGCTGCAGAAATTTCCCCCGCCGAACTGGAAGCCGCCGTCCTCCGGTTAAAACCCCTGCTGGCGCTGATGACCGACACCCAACGCCAGCAACTGCTCCAAACCGGCCCGACTTAATCCCGGCCGGCCAACTCCACGCAGATAGGATTGGGTCGGCGTAACCCGACAACTCCGCAATCGCAGGCAAACACAACGTAGGTCGGATTAGCGCAGCGTAATCCGACAAAGCCCCAACCGCAGGCCAACTCCACGCAGGCCGGAGTAGGTCGGATTAGCGTAGCGTAATCCGACAACACCCACACCACTCTCCATCACAACCAACCCTTCTGCCGCGCAATACGCGCGGCATCAACACGGTTAGCTGCATTCAACTTGGCAATCGCCTCCGACAGATAATTCCTGACAGTACCCTCCGACAAACACAAGGTGGTTGCAATATCGCTGGTGCTCTTTCCTTCCGCCGCTAAACGCAACGCGCGCCGCTCTTTATCGCTCAATGGGTCCACCTCACCCAATGCTGTCATTGCCAGTTCACCGTCGATCACTCGCTTGCCCTCCATCACGCGGTAGATCGCCTGGATTAATTCACTGGATGGTGCATCTTTTAACAAAAACCCTGAGACGCCCATATCGATGGCGCGGCGAATATAGCCCGCCCGGCCAAAGGTCGTGATGATGATAATTCTGGTCCGGGTCTGCTGTTGCTGTAACCACTGCGCCAGCTCAAGGCCGGAGCGCCCCGGCATTTCTATATCGCTCAACAAGACGTCAAATGTCTGTTGACGCAGCAGTTGCAATGCATGGTCACCGTCTACAGCTTCGGTGACATGAAAGTCCGGCTCCATACTCAGCAGGGCTGCCAGTGCGCCGCGCACCATGGCTTGATCTTCAGCGAGCAGAATATTCATAACAATTATTCATCAGGATGGGATAACGCGCTTGGTGGCAAGCTGATAGTGAAGCAACTGCGCTCGCCCAGGTCAATCCTCAGCTCGCCNGACAANGCATGAAGNCGTTCGCGAATACCGCGCAGACCGTTACCTTCCTCCAGCGACTTGATCATGCCGTTNTCGCACAGTGTTACCTTGANGTGATGCTGATCCTGATAAAAATTCAGCGTGCATTTCTGGCCACGGCTGTGGCGCAGCACGTTGGTAGTCANTTCTTTAAGCGCNAGGATCAAGGCGGTTTCCGCCCGTGCGTTGAGTTGTGGCAGGTCGCCGGTTACATCAACAGCAAACTGATTTTCCCGCAGGAGTTCGCAGATATGCATGACTTCTCCGGCAAGGCCGCGGTGTTTATAGCCGGACACCGTCTGCCGAACCAGGCTGAGGGTGTCCCGCGCAATCTGATTCAGTTCTGTCAGATGCTGTTCCCCCTCCTGATATTTTCTCTGTTGAAGCAGCTTTCCTGCCAGTTCAGCTTTGAGCGCGATGCTGGAAAGCGTATGGCCGAGCAGATCGTGCAGATCCCGTGCGATGCGCTCGCGTTCGGCAATCATTGCGAGCTGGCGTATCTCCAGAAGACTTTGCTGCTCTTTCAGTTTTACCTGCGCGCGAAAGCGCTCCACAACGCCGATAAACCCAACAGCCACAGCACCAGTCACGGCGGGAAATAAAAAATAAGGCGTAGGGTATTGGTAATACACATGTAGAAATAGAATGATAAATCCGGTTAACACAAAACCCGCAATCGACTGCCGCAACGGAAAATAGATGCCGATGAAAAAACAGGCATAGGTCAGAAAAGTACTGGAGCCCGGCGTGATTGGCGTGATCAACACAGCGAGCAGCAGCAAGGCGGCGATGGGTATCCAGGCACGGGCTGGGTGGGTACGGACACAAATGATGCACAGGATGATAAATACAGCATAAGCACCGAGCATCAGCGAGTGCTTGATCCAGTCAAAAGGTGTGTAGAAAACCGGAAGAAAGTAGTAAAGACTGAAGATCCACCAGATCCATTCGTGGCGTTCAAATTCCGGATTATTACAGACGCTGAAGTTGTTTGACGAAGCTGGCTTGAGAGTATCCATTGCCTGACCTGCTATGTGAGTATCGGGAGCTGTTTTTCAGCCGTAAGACATATGGCTGCTATTGTGCCCGGTGGTCCGGGTATCGGCCAATGCCAGTCGTCATGAAAGCGATATGACAAATGTCATCACTGCGAGCAGGAAGAAGGGAGAAGGCTTTCAGTAAAAAGAGCCGCTACAGTCTGGGGCTGCGATAACGGTAGCGGCTGTAAAAGGAGGCAAGTTAACGAAGAAGAGGTGTTACCAAAATTAATGGATGGAAGAGACCTGCGCCGGTGGATCTGCCAGTTCCCAGCCGCCGCCCAGCGCTTTGTAGACGGCGATCAGGTTGAGCAACAGCTGGGTTTCGCTCTGCGCCAGCTGCGCACTGATGTCCAGCTGCGAGCGCTCCGCGTCCAGGACACTCAGGAAGTCGCTGCTGCCGATTTCAAACCGCTGGCGAGCAAACTGTGCGGCGCGTGTGCTGGCCTGGGCGGCTTCCTGTAATCGCAGGCGTCGATCTTCTTCCCGACTGAAGTTCTGCAATGCATTGTCCGTTTCTTCCAGCGCGCGCAGTACGCTCTGCTCAAACTCCGCCAGCCGCGCTTGAGTGCGTGCGTCCGCTGCATCGATCTGTGCCTGTACGCGTCCCAGATTAAATGCAGCCCAGCGGATAGACGGCGAAAAACGGAAGGTTTCACTCGGCTCTTCGCCAAGCCGCGACCAATCGCTGGAGAGATAGCCGATGTTGCCGGTGAGTGTGATACGCGGATACAAATCCGCAACGCGCACGTTGTACTCGGCTGAAGCGCCAATCAGTGCCTGCTCGGCTCGCTGAATATCCGGACGACGTTTCAGCAGATCCAGCGGGTTACCCACGGCCAGGGCGGCGGGTAGCGAGGGCAGGGATTGAGGCTGGGCCAGTTGTTCCTTCAAGGCTGCGACAGGCTGGTTAGTCAGGACTGTCAGCCGGTTTACCGCAGTGTTGATCTGCGCCTGCAGAGTGGGAATACTCGATCGGGTCAGTTCCAGCTGCGCCTGGGCGCGGGCCATATCCAGTTGGTCAGCGCGGCCTACTTCCGCAAAACTCCGGGTTAACTGAAAGGTGTCTGCCTGGTTGCGGGCATTGTTTTCCGCTACCGCTAAAAGATACTGGGTACCGCGCAGCGTGATGTAGGCATTGGCCACTTCGGCAGCAACGCTGACCTGTGCAGCACGCAGATCGGCTTGCCGCGCGCGCATCTGCGCACGACTGAGCCTGACCTGATTATTGATACGACCGAAGAGATCCAGCTCCCAGCTTGCATCAAAACCGGCCTGATAGGTTTCGTTAAAGCGCGAGCCATTTGCGGGCATAATATCTTCGCTCAATTTCTGCCGCGCCGCGTTAACTTCCGCTTCGACGGTGGGAAACCAGTCGTAGCGACTGTTGCGCAGCAGCGCGCGCGATTCATCAAGAGACGCCTGGGCTACACGGATATTGTGGTTGTAAGCCAGCGCATCCTGAACCAGCTGGCTTAACGCAGCATCGTTCAATTGTGCCCACCATTCGGCCACCGGTTGCCCGGCGTTGAACCGGCCTTCCAGTGAAAACGCTTCTGCAGTTTCCGGCAGACTTGCTGCGGTCGCTGCGCTTTCAACGTTTTTATAACTGCTGCATGCGCTGATCAGCAGGGGCAGGGCAAGCAGCCCGGCCCGGAGGAATGTGTTTGACAGGATCATGCATGAATCTCCGTTTTGGGCGCGGTTAACTGCGCGGTATCCGGCTCCTTGCCTTCGATCAAATAACTGCGGTTGCCTTCCAGGCGGCGCAGTAACACATAGAACACCGGCGTAAAGAACAGACCAAAGAAGGTCACGCCCAGCATTCCGGAGAAGACGGCAATACCCATGACGTTGCGCATCTCTGCGCCGGCTCCGGTGGAGAACACCATAGGCACGACACCCATGATGAATGCGAAGGACGTCATCAGGATCGGGCGCAAACGCATCCGGCTGGCCGTGATGGCTGCCTGATAAGTTTCCATGCCGCGCTGTTCCAGCTCGCGGGCAAATTCCACAATGAGGATCGCATTTTTACTGGCAAGTCCAGCCAGCACGAACAGGCTGATCTGGGTGAAGATGTTGTTGTCACCATCGGTTAACCACACGCCGAACAGCGCGGCAAGGATCGACAGCGGAACAATGGAGATCACCACCAGCGGCAACGCCAGACTTTCGTATTGCGCAGCCAGTACCAGAAACACCAGCAGCAGACACAGCGGAAAGATGATGATCGCGGTATTACCGGCAAGGACCTGCTGGTAGGTCAGGTCGGTCCACTCGAAGACCATGCCAGGCGGCAAGGTTTCGGCCAGAATTTCGGTGATCGCATCCTGAGCCTGACCGCTGGAATAACCGGGCGCTGGATTGCCATTCAGGTCAGCCGCGAGATAGCCGTTGTAGTGAGTCGCGCTTTCGGGGCCGTAACTTTCTTCCATGCGCAGCACAGATCCCAGAGGCACCATGTCGCCGTTCAGGTTGCGCACTTTCAGGTTGAGGGCATCCGTAGCAGTGCTGCGGAATTCTGCATCGGCCTGAGCAATCACCTGATAGGTTCGTCCGAACTGGTTGAAGTCATTGATATACAGTGAGCCGAGATAAATCTGCATGCTGTCAAACACGTCCTTCACATTCAGGCCCANCTGCTTGGCTTTGGTCCGATCCACGTCTGCATAAAGCTGNGGGACGTTGATCTTGTAGTTGGAATAAACNCCGGCCAGCTCCGGCCGTTGCCAGGCTTTCTGCTGCACCTGNGCAACCACTTCCGCCAGTTTTTCGTAACCCAGGTCGGCGCGATCTTCGATCTGCAGTTTGAAGCCGCCGGTGGTGCCCAGGCCGTTCACCGGTGGCGGTGGGAAGATCGCGATAAACGCCTCTTCAATACCGGCATATTTCATCTGCAGTTTCTGCGCGATGGCATTCGCAGACAGCGCGTCGCCTTTGCGCTGCTCGAAGGAGTCCAGCCCCAGAAACACAATGCCGGCACTGGCGCTGTTGGTGAAGCCGTTGATGCTCAGACCGGGAAACTGTACAGCAGCGTCTACACCGGGTTCCGCCAGACCAATCTCACCCATCTCACGGATGACAGCTTCAGTGCGATCCAGGGTGGCACCGTCAGGCAGTTGCGCAAAACCGATCAGATATTGCTTGTCCTGCGGCGGTACAAAACCTTTGGGAATTGTATTGAAGCCAACACCGATAATGCCCAGCAGGATCACGTATACACCGACNGTCAGTCCTTTGCGTCCCAGCAGTTTTCCGACACTGGTGGAGTAGCGTCCGGAGCTGCGGGTAAAGCTGCGGTTGAACCAGGCAAAGAAGCGGCCGAAGACTTTATCNATCAANCGAGTCAANCGGTCTTTAGGTGCATCATGACTTTTCANCAGCAACGCGGCCANGGCCGGGCTGAGCGTGAGAGAGTTGATNGCTGAGATCACGGTGGAGATAGCGATGGTCAAGGCAAACTGTTTGTAGAACTGACCGGTCAAGCCGCTGACAAATGCGATGGGCACAAACACNGCAACCAGCGTCAGAGAAATAGCAATGATCGGTCCGCTGACTTCCTGCATGGCNTTATAGGTAGCTGCGAGCGGCGATAAACCTTCCTCGATATTNCGTTCCACGTTTTCCACGACGACGATTGCGTCGTCTACCACAATACCGATNGCCAGTACCAGGCCGAACAATGACAGCGTGTTGATCGAAAATCCGAAAGCCCACATCAGCGCAAAGGTACCCACGATGGAGACGGGAACCGCAAGCAGCGGAATGATGGAGGCGCGCCAGGTCTGCAGGAAGACCACCACTACAATCACNACCAGGGCGAGGGCTTCAAGCAGNGTTTTGACNACGGATTTAATGGAATCCCTCACAAAAATTGTCGGGTCGTATACCACTTCATAATCTACCCCGGCAGGAAAACGCTCCTTCAATGTCGCCATGGTTGCGCGCACGCCTTCAGAAATCTGAATGGCATTAGCGCCCGGTGCCTGAAAGATAGGAATGGCTACGGCGGGCTGATTATCCAGCATGGAATTCAAGGCAAATTCAGCGGGGCCAAGTTCTACCCGAGCTACATCCCGCAGCCGGGTNATNTCGCCATTGGCGCCGGCACGAATGATGATATCGCCGAACTCCTCTGGCGTTTCCAGCCGTCCTTTAGCATTCACTGGCAGCTGTACTTCCACAGCGTTGCTGATGGGTGCACCACCGATAATACCGGCAGCTACCTGCACATTCTGTTCGCGAACAGCGTTGACTACATCGTTGGCCGTAAGATGACGTTCAGCAATTTTTTCCGGATTCAACCAGATCCGCATCGCGTAATCACCGGAGCCAAACAGACGCACCGTGCCCACACCGCTGACCTTGGCCAATTCGTCCTTGATGTTCATCACTGCATAGTTGCGCAGATACAGCTCGTCATAACTTTTATCCGGTGAAATCAGGTGTACCACCATGGTCAGGTCGGGCGAACTCTTTACCACCGTCACACCGGTTTGCCGTGTAACTTCCGGCAGGCGGGGCAGGGCCTGGGAGACGCGGTTCTGTACCATCTGTTGCGCAAGATCGGGGTCGGTGCCGATCTTGAAGGTAACGGTCAAGGTCATCCGGCCGTCGGTGGTTGCCTGAGAAAACATATAGAGCATGTTCTCTACACCACTCATCTGTTCTTCCAGTGGTCGTGCAACTGTCTCTGCAATCACCTTCGGGTTTGCGCCGGGATAGGAGGCGTTGACGACCACCGATGGTGGTGCCACTTCGGGATATTCCGACACCGGCAGTTGAAACATGGCGAGCATCCCTGCAATAAAAATCAGCAGAGAGATGACGCCAGCGAATATGGGGCGATCAACAAAAAATCGTGAGATGTTCATAGCGTTCCTGCTCGTTGTTGGGCTGGCGTGCAGCAAGAAAAATTAATTGAAAATCAGTGAGCCGCGACTTGATTCAGTGTGGAGACATGAACCGGATTCACCACCACACTGGGGCGCAGGTGGGACAGACTGTTCACGGCAATACGTTCGCCGGCATTTATGCCTTTCACAACGATGCGATGGGACTGGTAGTGATCACCCAGCACCACCTCGCGATAATTCACGGTGTTGTTCTGATCGACGACGTATACAAATTTTCTGCTCTGATTGGTGCCTACAGCGCGCTCTGGAACCAGCAAAGCTTCATTGGTCTGGGCTGAACCCAGACGCACGTTGGCATACATACCGGGCGTTAACGCACCGTCTGTATTTTCAAAGATTGCACGGGCGCGGATGGTGCCGCTGGCGGTATCCAGCCGGTTATCAAACGCGTGGATGCGACCGAGGTAGGTCACGCTGTTATCACCAGCCAAGGTCAGTTCAACAGGCATTTCCTGTGGCTGCTGACCATTGCGCAGGGTTTGTAGATAGGCTTGCTCGTTTACATTGAATTCTGCGTAAAGCCGGTCATCCGCGACGATGGTTGTCAGTACCGGCGCGTTCGCCCCAGCGTCAACCACGTTACCTTCGGTCAACTCGGCGCGTCCGACCCGACCACTGATGGGCGCCGTGATGTGGGCATACTCCAGATTCAGGCGGGCCTGGCTCAGTGCACTTTCCGCCTCGAGTACGGTGGCCTGGGCGACCTGATTGTCGCTTACCGCTGCATCCAGAACGCTTTGGGAGATCAGCTTGGACGAGGCCAGCTGGCGGGCGCGCTGCAGTTCATCCTCGGCCAGTCTGGCTCTGGAGCGGGCAGTGGCCAACTGGGCTTCGGCGCGCTGCAGGGTGGCCTGATGGGGGCGGGGATCAATGACAAACAAGGGGTCGCCTTTCTTCACCAGCTGGCCCTCTTCAAACAGCACCTGATGAATGGTGCCGCTGACCAGCGGCTTGATCGCCGCGCTCTCCACGGCGGTGAGGCGGCCGGAAAAACTGGTCCAGACGCGGATTTCCTGGGGTTCGAGAGTGGTGACCTCTACGGTCGGAGCTGGCGGAGCAGCGGCTGTATCGTTATCGGCACTGGCCGCGCCGATCAGGTAAAAACTGGTGGCGGCAGCCAGCAGGGCGGCAGCCAAGAGTTTATAGGTGTGCTGGGGGATGAAAGTCGCAAGGGGTGAGCGCATGGTGAAACTCCTGTTCAGGCAGTTGAGCATGGAGCTGGTACGGATAAAGACCGGAACAGCCGCATTAGCAGAAANTGGGTGGGATAATACATACCGGTCGGTATGTAGGTCAATTATTTGTTTAGAGCTATTTTTTCGGGCTANCAATCATGCAGTTATGAANAGATTTGCGGATCTTTCTGTAGAATGGAAGGTCAGTACTGACAGAATGTTGCCAAGTGTCCGTGTAACCGGTAGCTTGGTGACTCCGGACAGACCGGAGNCNATGATAACAGGATTGCATTCATACCGGTCGGTATTTNCNCTGTTCAANGTTTGTGCATTTTTTGCCCGAAGAGAGAAACTGACATGTCCAATCAAGATACCCGCACCCGTCTGCTGGAGACCGCGCTGGAACTGATCTGGCAGAGCAACTACAACTCTGTAGGTGTGAACGAGATCTGTAAGCAGGCAGGCGTGACGAAGGGCGGGTTCTATCACCACTTCGAATCCAAGGCGAGCCTCTTCTGCGAGGCGAGCGAGTATTACTGGAACTCCGTCAAACGCGACCTGGATACCTTGCTGTCCCCAGTGAACACGCCGCTGGAGCAGCTCGAAAACCTGATCAACTTTATCTTTATCACCAAGTTTGGCCAGGATGCTGACGACGTTCCCGGCTGCCCGTTCTTCAGTGCCGGATCACAGGCCGGATGCGGCGAAGAGGCGGTGAATGAGAGCCTGCTGAATATGTCCAAAAACGGCGTTAAATATAATCTCGCTCTGGTTCGTTCCCTGTATGCCGCTGGTTACCTGGAAGGCGATGTGGATGCTGAGCGGGTGGCGCGGCTGATGAACCAGTATATCCAGGGCGCGGTGAGCTTTGCCCGGGTTAACCGCTGCATGGAAACAATCAAGCGCGATGTGCCGGAGGGCCTGTACCGCATCCTGGGTTTGAAGCGTGAATACTGGTTTAAGACGGCCGCCACCTGGCCGCCTGCCTGCGAAAAAGCTGCCACGGCCTGAGTTGCTGCTAATCCTTCCGCTCGAAAAGAAACCGGAGCTTTCCGGTTTCTTTTTTTAAATTCCGTTCACTACAAAAGCACGAGCCGGTGCTAAAATTCCTCCCCTTCTCGCGGCGCCCGCGCAGGTGCCCGACAGCTCGCCTATATGATCATCACCAAACTGGGGAAGTTAATGGAACGTCTTATTGAAAGATTGATTTACCGTTCGCGCTGGGTGCTCGCTCCGATTTATCTGGGATTAAGTATTGCCGTCATCGCATTGACGATAAAATTTTTCCAGGAGTTATTGCACCTGCTGCTTGATATCTGGGTATTGGAAGAAGCGGAGATGATCCTGATTGTACTGTCACTCGTGGATCTCTCCATGGTGGGTGGGTTGTTGATCATGGTGATGATGAGTGGCTACGAGAATTTTGTGTCGCGACTCGATGTAGAAGAGGGAGAAGAAAAGCTGGGCTGGCTGGGGACAATGGATTCTTCTTCGTTGAAAGCCAAGATCGCTGCCAGCATCGTGGCCATTTCGTCGATTCACTTACTCAAGATGTTTATGGAAGTGCAGAATGTGGCTGACGAAAAGCTCAAATGGTACGTTATTATTCATCTGACCTTTGTCGTGTCGGCTTTTCTGATGGGCTACCTGGATACCAAAATTAAAAAGAAATAATTCCATCGCTCAGAAAAGCACTGTTGTCT
>Ga0065721_10049632_pt1 | contig 29983 bp, 27 predicted proteins | sample Mesricmetagenome_FD_59108 | JGI IMG/M metagenome (GOLD analysis project Ga0065721, IMG submission 59108) | Mesophilic microbial community from rice straw/compost enrichment Sample: eDNA_1 v2 (version 2) | ecosystem: Engineered > Solid waste > Grass > Composting > Bioreactor | place: USA: Davis...
GTCGAATACCCAGAGCTTGCCGTCTTTTTGCGTGGCGATAATGCGACCGTCGGCAAGAAAATCCATTGCCCAGAGTTCGCCCGGAGCTTCCGCCACTTTTTCCAAAGAGAAGGTGTAGCCGGCGGCCGTTATATCCGCCGTGGCGGCGGTGTTAGCGGGGCTGCTTTTTTTCTGATAGGTGCGTTCGCGGATCAGAATAACGAGGGCGCGGATGTTTTCGTCTGAAAGGCTTTTTTCCCAGGCGGGCATACCGGCTTTGGGGACACCCTTTTTAATAACGCGGACAATATCTTCATCGCTGCCGCCGTGTTTCCACTGGCCGTTGTTGAGCGCGGGACCAAGGCCGCCGGACATATCCGGTCCGTGGCAGCTGGCGCAAAAGCTGTTGTACATCTGTTCCGCATTGCCGATGGCCAGCGCGGGAATCGCGGCCGATGCGAATATCAAGGCTGCCTGCAAGTGTCGCGACAGTCGCTTTACCAGACGGAAATTCAAAGCCATTGGATCACCTTTGTTGGATGGAATAATTTCAGGTCGCGTCCTCGACGGTGAGGTTGCGCAGCCAAATGCCGCGATCAATGCGTCGTTTGACGGGAATCCATTTGAGAAAATCCTCCACGTACATCAAGCCGTAGAGCACCAGAAACGGCGCCCCGAACCAGACAGCGAGAATAAATACTGGAACACCCACGCCCCACATCACGATAGTGTCGGTGACCAGGCAAAAATGGGTATCACCACCGGCCCGCAGAATACCGAGTATGCGCAGCATATTCAGTACTTTGACCCACACGCCAAAGCAGAACAGCCCGAGGGTTTGCAGCAGCAGGGTCGCGGTGGCCTCGTCCAATCCGCCGAACAGCGTCAGGATCCACGAGCGCAACAGCCAGACAATGCTGGCAAATACCACCACCAAAACCAGGACGGTGCGGTTGAATAAACGAAACAGCTGTTGCGCCTGCTTTTGATCATCTGCACCCAGCGCCTGCCCCACCATCACCGCCGCCGCACTCGCCATGCCGATAAACAAGGCAAAAAAAGCGCTCTCAATCGGCACCATCACGCCCATCACCGCCAGCGCTTCCGTACCGGCAAAACCCGTGGCGATGTGATAGGTGGAATTACCCACCGCCCACAGGGCGTGATTGAGCATGACCGGAAACGAAAAACGCAGGAAATAGCGCATAGCGGCTTTATCCCGCAGAAACGCCAAATGCTTCGAGCGCAGGGCAAACAGATGATGGGAGAAACGCAGCCACGCCATGATCGCGAACAACTGCAAAAAGCGGGAAATCAGGGTTCCCCAAGCGGCGCCCTCGACCCCAAGCGCGGGAAAACCCAAGTGGCCAAAGATCAATACATAGTTGAAAAACACATTGCTGAGGACCGCGCCCGCACCCACCACCAACGGCATAAGCGCATTGCCGGTGGCCCGCAGCGCGGCCTCATAGACGGCGATATATTGCGTTAATAAAAGCGCGGGAGCGGTAATCAGCAAATACACTGCGGCCAGACGCACAACTTCCGGGTCCGGGTTGATCCAGCCGAGCCAATAAGCACCGAGAAGAAAAATCACCACCGACGGCAAGGTAATCAGACTGCCCCAATAAAGCGCGATGGTGAGGGTGCGCTGGCACTGCGGCAGGTTGCCGGCGCCGTAGTGTTGAGCGATGAGAATACTGCTGGAAGCGGCAATCCCCATGGCCATCACCAGCAACAGAAAATGCAGCTTGGCGGCGAGGCCGACGGCGGCAACCGCTTGGGCGCCCAGACTGGTGACCATCACCACATCCGCCATTCCCAGAAGTGCTTGCAGCAGAGTTTGGAGAGCGACTGGCAGAGCGAGTACGGCAATGCGCCGCCATAAAGTGTGTTGCATACAGAAAAAGATCTCGGACGGCGGCAGTCCAGGCCCAAAGGTTTTGCGGCACGAAAAAAAGCGGGTGAATTATAGAAGCTACAGCGGAAGTCACAAGCTGCGTTCGACACGATCACAGAGTCTGGAAAACGCCGGGGAGTATGGCGCTACCCGCAGTTCTGCTATGATCCCGCGCTTGTTTTTACGGGGCGCCCGCGCCTATAGATCCCGCCGCTTTACGGAAGCTTTCATGAACTTTGCCGACCACGTTCTCGCCGTCAACAACGATCTTCCCATCCGCACCGACAAGCCCGTGCACAGCGGCAAGGTGCGTTCGGTTTACTGGCTGACGGAGGCGGACAGCCGGCGTCTGATCCAGGAGAAAAACTACCCGGTCCGAGCCGATGCGCCCCTCGCCGTTATGGTGATCAGCGACCGGATTTCCGCGTTCGACTGCATCTGGCACGGCGAAGGCGGCATGCAGGGTGTGCCGGGCAAAGGCGCGGCATTAAATGCGATTTCCAATCACTGGTTTGAGCTGTTCCGCCAGAACGGTCTCGCCGACAGCCATATTCTTGATATTCCCCACCCCCTTGTATGGATCGTGCAGCAAGCGCGACCGATCAAAATTGAAGCTATTTGTCGGCAGTACATTACTGGCTCCATGTGGCGGGCCTACGCTGCGGGCGAGCGCGATTTTTGCGGCATCCGCCTGCCGGATGGTTTGCAAAAAGACCAGCGCCTGCCCGAACTGCTGATGACCCCGTCCACCAAAGGCATACTGCGCGGCATTCCCGGAGTGCCGGAACAGGACGACGCCAATATCACCCGCCAGGATCTGGTGAACAATTTCGCCGCTTTTAATTTCAGCTCTCTCGCGGATATCGACCTTTACGAGAAATTATTGAAACAAGGTTTTGCGGTGATCTCGGATGCGCTAGCGCAAATCGACCAGATTTTTGTCGATACCAAATTTGAATTCGGTTACGTCACCAACGCCGACGGCGAAGAAAAATTGATTTATATGGATGAAGTGGGCACACCGGATTCATCGCGTATTTGGGACGGTCCTGCTTATCGCAATGGTCGCGTCGTCGAGCAATCGAAAGAAGCCTTCCGCCAGCTGCTGCTGAGCTACTTTCCGGACCCGGATATTCTGCTCAACAAAAACCGCATGCCCGAGCGCATCGCCCTCGCCCGCGACAACACCCTGCCCCGCGATATTCTGATGGAAGTGTCGCGCACTTATCTCGATATAGCGGAAAAAGTCATCGGCAGGAAAATCGAGATCTCCACCAATCCCAAGGCGGAGATCTGCGAGATTTTGAAAAGGGATTACAACATCATCCGTTAAGAAGCCATTTCAAAAATACCTGCGCTCGGCTAATTTTTAAAACGGCTTCTAGATGCGGAAGCGAGTGACCTGCTGCAGCAGTGCATCCGCTTCCTGATTCATCGCCGCGGCAATTCTGCCCACGGCATCGGCACTTTCCGAATTGCGCTGCGCCTTGTCGTCGATCAGCGCGATATTGCGGTTGATCTCCTCACTGACGTTGCTCTGCTCTTCCGTCGCTGTGGCGGTTTGCAATGCTAGGTCGTTGATCTGAGTAACCAGATCGCGCAGACGCAAGAAATGTTCGCTCACACTGCCGGACAAATGCACGGAATCATCCAGGCGCACACAGCCGGTTTTGATGCTGTCGAACACCGCCAGTACTTGCTCCTGAAACAGGCCAATAATGGATTCGATTTCGTCGGTGGACTCCTGCGTGCGGCTCGCCAGCGCTCTCACTTCATCCGCCACCACCGCAAAGCCTCGGCCTTGCTCACCTGCGCGGGCCGCTTCAATGGCGGCGTTCAACGCGAGCAGGTTGGTCTGCTGCGCCACTGTGCGAATGGTTTCCACCACCGTGACGATTTTCTGCGAGTTCTGTTTCAGTGAATCCGCCTGGTCGAGCGTCGCGCGGAATTCCTGCGCCAGCTGCGTCACTTCATCCGATGCCTGGCGCACCACTGAGGCGCCGGTTTGGGTGTCGTCCATTGCGGTGTGAGTCAGCTCGGCGGTGCGCACAGCAATTTTGGCCACTTCCACGGTGGCGATCGAAGTTTCGTGATAGGACGCTGCCAGAGCGCTCACCGCCGTGCTTTGATCTGCGGCGCCGGCGCGCACTTGGTTGACGTTGCCAGCCAGGGACCCCACTTCGGATGTGAGCGACTGGGCGCTTTGACGAATAACGCCGACGAGTTGGGCAATGGAATCCAGCAGCAGATTAAAACGCTGCGCCATAACGCCCACTTCGTCCGGTGCCCCCGCGTTGATGCGCTCACGCAAATCGCCATCGCCGCTGCTGATCTGCTGAATCCGGTCGCTCACCATACCCAGGCGATCAAATATCCACTTCGGCCCCCAATAACTGGTCGCGATCACATATGCCACCGCCAGCAGGCCTAAAGCGTTCAACAGCAGCATATGGGTTTTGGAGCTTTCAATGGACTCGGTGCGCAGTTGCGCGGCAGCGTCATCGGCGGCCTCACCGGCCACGTTATAGACCTGGCGCAGATCTTCAAAACTGCGCTCCAGCGTCTCGAAGCGATCCCGCGAGGGCTGTTGGAAAAACGCTTCCGAAGTGTCTGACCAAGCGCGGAAAAGCGCGGAGAAATTTTGCAAGCGGGCGGCTATCGACGGGTAGTCGCTCACCGCATCCAGAAACTTCTGCATGCGGGCGAAAGCCTGTTCATTGTTTTCGCGGAACACTTCGCGGGCCTTGTCCTTTTGCGCCGGCGTTTCGCTAATCAGGTATTCCAATTGCGCGAGACGGGCTTGGTACAAATCCCGGTCCGCATTCAAAATCAACGACACCGACGGCAGAAACGCGTCGCCCAATTGTGAGGATACATAACGCTCGCTCTGCATGACCCAGCGCATGGCAAACAGCAGCAGGATCAACACCAGGGCGGCAAAATAAAGTGAAAACGCCAATTTCTGACGCAAAGACAGGGTCATCGTTTAACTCTCCAATACAACGGCGTGCCGTGACGCAGCTTTAAGCTTAGGACAAAAAAATACCGAGGGCCTCCGTCGCCCGGCTGAGTGGTAACAATCGGCGTCAGTCCGATTCCGTTTCGATTTCGAAGAGACTTTGCAGATGGCACATTTCCAACAACTTATGCACGGACTTGCGCGGATGGACGATGCGGATGGACGGTGACTGCGGCGGCAGCTTGTGCATCAACACCAATAGCGCGCCTATCCCGGAGCTGTCCAAAAAAGTGGTTTCGCGAAAATCAATGGTGACTTGCACTGAGCCATGGTCCTTTAAATACGCTTCCGTTTTTTCGATGCACTCATTGCCAGCGCTGTAATCGAACAGCTCGTCCGGCTGAACGACAATGCCTCGCTGTTCGTCGTATTCAATCCGCATGGAAAAATTCCGTAGGGTGTCATGGAAAAACCTTAGTTCATCACGGCCGAAGTCACGAACCTTTAGCCGATAAAGCAGACGAATACCGCGTCAATATTTAGTACGGCGAGACTTTATTTGCAAAATATGAGACGTAAGTGGTGAAAGAACTGCGGGGAGAGCCCGCCTAGCGCAGCGCGGGCTGATGGTTCGCTTAAAAAATGCCGTATTTATCGGTGACCAGGACGATCTTGCCAATCACATCGCCGGCTTCCAACTCCTGGTGCGCCAGGGCCACCTCTTCCAGCGGGTAGACTTTATGGATGATCGGTTTGATGCGTTCAGCCAACACCGCGGGCCAGATTTTGCGGCTGACGTGGCGGGCGATACTGGCTTTTTCGACAGCACTACGCGCGCGCAAGGTGGAGCCGGTGAGGGTCAGGCGCTTCATCATCACCGGCATAAAATTGACTTCTGCAATGGGACTCATCTGATAGGCGATATTGACGATACGCCCGTCCCGCGCCGCCGCCTGAATATTGCGCTGGATATAAGTGCCGCCGACCATATCGAGGATCACATCGGCACCGCGACCGGTGATCTGTTTCATCACCTCGACAAAATCTTCTTCCCGGTAATTGATCGCGCGCAGCGCCCCCAGCTTTTCGCACACCCGGCACTTGGCATCAGTGCCGGCGGTGGCATAAACCCGCGCGCCGGTGATTCTGGCCATCTGGATGGCGATGGTGCCAATACCGCTGCTGCCGCCATGAATCAGCAATGTCTCGCCGACGCCGAGCGCGCCGCGCTCGTAGACATTGCTCCAGACGGTAAACAAGGCTTCCGGCAAAGCTGCAGCGGTAACAAAATCCAAGGCTTCCGGCACAGAGAGACACTGCTTGGCCGGCACGCTGACGAATTCCGCATAACCGCCGCCATTGGTGAGCGCACAAACCCGCTGCCCGACCCGCCAGGGACCTGCGTCGCGGCCCACCGCGGCGACAAATCCCGCGACCTCTAAACCGAGAATCGGCGAGGCGCCTTCCGGCGCCGGATAGCGCCCTTCGCGCTGCATAATATCCGGCCGGTTGACGCCAATAGCGGCCACCTGAATCAGCAGCTCATCCTGGCCAAAGGTCGGCAACGCGCCGCGTTTAAGTTTGAGGACTTCCGGTCCGCCCGGACGCTCTATATCGACAAATCGCATCATGGTGCCAACCTGCCTATATCCCAGTTGCCGGATTCGGTCGCGACGTACTCAAAACGATCGTGCAACCGGCTGGCGCCGCCCTGCCAAAATTCGAATCTATGCGGCACCACGCGATAGCCGCCCCAAAAATCCGGCAGCGGAATGCGGCCCTGAGCGAATTTCTCTTTCATCCGCTCGAACTGCTCGATCAGAAATTTCCGCGAGCTGATGCGCTCACTCTGTTGCGAAGCCCAAGCGGCAATCTGGCTTTCCGGCGGGCGCGACATGAAATATTTCAGCGACTCGGCGGCGCTCAAACGCGTCGCGGTGCCCGCAACCCGCACCTGCCGCTCCATCATGTGCCAGGGAAAATGCAGACTGACTTTCGCGTTGGCGGCTATATCCCGCGCTTTTTTGCTGGAGTAATTGGTGTAGAAAACAAAACCGTGCTCGTCGAGCTGCTTCAGCAGCACCATGCGTTGGTCCGGTTGTCCGGAGGCGTCCACGGTGGCGAGCACCATGGCGGTGGGATCAGGAATTTCACTGGCGACAGCTTGCTGTAACCAGGTTTCGAATTGTCGAAATGGACTGTCATGCAAATGTTCGCGGCGCAAACCGCCCAATAGATACTCGCGCCGGATTTGTTCAAGATCCATGATTCTCTCTTTTTTCGTAAACTGCCGGTCCGCCAAGCACCTGCACCTGTGTTTGACGAAACCGGTTAATCCCGCGCGCCTGCGGCACGCAACCTTGTAACTTCAACTGAGCTTTACGCTTCTAAAATTAAGGTAGTTCGACAGAGCGAACTGCATTTATATCGTCTATCGGGAGAATTCAATTGGCCAAAGCTACACTCGGGGTTCTGCTCGCTGGGGGACAAAGTCGGCGCATGGGCAGTGCCGATAAATTTCTTTTGCCCTACCAGGGGCGTCCCCTTCTGCAACACTGTCTGGAACGCGCGCGACCACAGGTTGATGAGCTTGTTATCAATGCCAATGGCGACGCTTCCCGACTTACCGCTTTCGAACTTCCCGTCGTTGCCGACCTTTGGCCAGACCACCCAGGGCCGCTGGCCGGCATTATAAGTGTAATGTCGTGGGCGCAAAAAGCCCGGAAAGATTATGCCTGGTTGGCCAGTTTTGCTACCGATACTCCATACTTTCCCCAGGACTTGGTGATGCGACTGCAGGCCCGCGCCGATCAGGAAGGCACCTTGGTGGCAATCGCTGGCGATGGCAAAGATCTTCACTACACCTTTGCCATTTGGTCCATGAGCCTGCTGCCAGCCCTGTTGGAGCGCTTTAACGCTGGGGAGCGCGCCCTCCATAAGATCATCCGCGACCTGGGCGGCAGCCGGGAGATTTTCCCGGATGGCGGGCCGATGTTCTTTAATATCAATACGCCGGAAGACTTTCAGGCTTTGCGCTAAGCGTCGGACATATTTCCATCGCACTGGAACTACTGCCCGGTTATAACAAAATTGCTGACCTTTTCACGAACCGGTCAAAAAACACCCACGAAAGCCGCCCTGAAGTATTCCTGTCTCTGGATTCGTGCTAAAACTGCGGCGTGCTGATTTCGTAAGGGTCCAAGCAGTTGGTGCCAGGTCAGAAACTTAATCCACCAACCGCGGGTCTACCCGGCGATGAGACAAATCGATAACCATAAAAAGAATCACGATAAAAGCGGACAACTTATGAAAATACGCCTGTTTTACAGCAGCTTGGCTGCGTTGGCATTTTCCACAGCCCACGCCAGCACCCCCGAAGGGTTCACCTCAATCTGTACACTCGATGAAAGCTGCGCGGTGGATTCATCCACCCTGGTGGCGTTTGGCCACGAAGATACCTTTTCCTATCGCACCCTCAGCGGCAACTTCGTTTGCAATGGCAGCACCTTCGGTGTTGTCGGCAAGGTCAATCCCGCCGCAACCTGTTTGACCCTCGACCCATCTATCGTTAGCTCCTCTTCCAGCTCGTCCAGCTCCGGTGCCACCACTAAAGAAGAAGCGGTTGCAGGGCAATTGGCATCCGGCCTTTACGCCATTGTGTCGCGCTCCAGCGGCAAAGCCTTGGCAGTCGCCGACGGCAGTGCGGACGACGGTGCGCTCCTGGTGCAGCAGAACTTCTCCGGCGCATCTCACCAATTATGGAAAGTTGAAGACCTCGGCAACGGCTACTACTCCATCACCGCGCAACACAGCGAAAAAACCGTCGACCTGCAAGACTTCACCAACAAAGACGGCGTCAAACTTCAGCAGAATCCCTGGATGAACAGCTGGGACCAGCATTGGGTCATTCATAAACTCAACGGCGGTTACTTCCGGATCACTTCTCGCCAGAGCAACCAGGCCCTCGACGTTTATGAAATGAACAAAAAGGACGGCGGCCCCGTCTGCCTTTGGACTTACTGGGGCGGCGACAATCAGCAATGGCGCTTTCTGCCCGTCGCTACTACCACCGCTGCAGCAGATCCCGCGCCCTAGTCTCCCCATCCACTCCGCCGTTTCGCGGAGTGGATCTCCCATCTCCAAATCACTCCTAAACCAGCAATAACAGCGGCATAAGCTACGCCATTGGCTGCGCATCTAATTTATCTTGCGCCTCATATTGGCTCACGTAATTTTTTGTGGAGCACCAACTTGACGCCAAACCCCAGCTGCCATCTGCCGTTTTTTGGGACACACCCCTCATCAACAATCCCCGCTTTAGTGCATTCAAACCTCAATTTGCAATTGGTAAATCAACCGATGTGGCTTTATCAAGCTTTTGATTTTATTCGGATAGTTAAAGTATTTCGGCACTCATTTTTTGATTGGCAAGAGAATTGCGATAACGGCGGCAAGAAATTTATTTTCGCGTCACATCGAAAATTCCTAAATTCCCGCAGGCCAAAATGGAGCACTTATGCACGCTATCCAATTTATCGACCGCCTCAAAAGCAGTCTTAAAAAAAATGTCGCCGTTGCGGCCATTTTTTTTATTGCACAGGCCACCCAGGCCGCGCCGCTGAAGCTAGAAAAAGAGGAATTGAAATTCGGCTTTATTAAACTCACCGATATGGCGCCGCTGGCGATTGCCTACGAAAAAGGTTTTTTTGAAGATGAAGGTTTATATGTAACCCTGGAAGCGCAAGCCAACTGGAAAGTTTTATTGGACAGGGTTATCGACGGTGAATTGGATGGCGCACATATGCTGGCCGGCCAGCCGCTCGGCGCTACCATCGGCTTTGGCACCTCCGCCCATGTGGTCACCGCATTTAGCATGGATTTAAATGGCAACGCCATTACCGTTTCCAACGATGTTTGGAAAATGATGAAACCACATTTGCCGATGGAGAATGGCAAACCCGTTCATCCAATTAAAGCGGATGCATTAAAACCTGCTATCGAAAAATTTAAAGCGGACGGCAAACCTTTCAAAATGGGCATGGTTTTCCCGGTCTCCACGCACAACTATGAATTGCGTTATTGGCTGGCCGCAGGCGGTATTCATCCCGGTTTTTACGCCCCGCACGAAGGTGATACGTCAGGCAATATTCTGGCGGATGCCTTGCTGTCAGTCACACCTCCACCACAAATGCCAGCCACTCTGGAAGCGGGCACCATCAACGGATATTGCGTCGGCGAGCCCTGGAACCAGCAGGCGGTATTTAAAGGCATAGGTGTCCCCGTCATAACGGATTATGAAATCTGGAAAAACAATCCGGAAAAAGTTTTCGGCGTTTCCAACAGCTGGGCGGAAAAATATCCCAACACACATCTGGCAGTGGTTAAAGCGTTGATCAGAGCGGCAAAATGGCTCGATGACAACAACAATGCCAACCGTCCAGAGGCAGTCAAAATTCTCAGCAAATCCAATTATGTCGGCGCTGATTACGACGTTATCGCCAACTCCATGACCGGCACTTTCGAATACGAAAAAGGCGATAAACGCGACATTCCGGATTTCAACGTTTTCTACCGTTACCACGCCACTTATCCCTATTATTCGGACGCGGTTTGGTATCTGACGCAGATGCGCCGCTGGGGCCAAATCTCCGAAAATAAACCGGATTCCTGGTACGACGAAATGGCGCGTAAGGTTTATAAACCGGACATTTATCTCGCCGCCGCCAAACTGCTCGTCGCCGAAGGCAAAGTCGATAAAAAAGATTTTCCTTGGGAGAGCGACGGTTATCGTGAACCGCAGGCGGACTTTATTGACGGTATTACTTATGACGGTCGCAAACCCAACGAATATCTTGCCAAGTTTCCCATCGGCTTGAAGGCGGATCAAGTGATCAAAAACGCCAAACTGGAATCCGCCAAATAAGACCCTCCAGCACCGCCCGTTTGTCCGGTGGTGCTAATTCAATAGGCCAAGCGACATGAACAAGCTCATTCATTTTTTTCAATTGTCCGGTTTTACCTGGTTTGTCCCGATTGCCCGTATGGCGTCCGGGGAAAATCCGCGTGAACAGTTGCAGCAGCTCTGGCTGGTGATGGGAATTCCCGTGGCCGCATTCATCGGGTTTCTTTTTCTCTGGGGCGCACTGGCGCAAAACATCGAAACCAGTCTGGGGAAAATTCCCGGCCCCGCGGAAGTCATTACGGAAGGCAAAGGCCTTCTCGCCGAGCATCGCGCAGAAAGAGAAAAAAGGGAATCTTTCTACGAGCGGCAAAAACAGCGTAATGCGGAAAAACTCGCTGAAGATCCCAATGCGGAAATCAAATGGCGGGAATACACCGGCAAGCCCACCTATCTGGACCAGATCGTCACCAGTCTGAAAACGGTTTTTATGGGTTTTATTCTGGCGACCATTTTTGCCGTTCCCATCGGAATTTTTTGCGGACTCAGCCCGGTGGTGAACTCCGCCTTTAATCCCATCATTCAGCTTTTTAAGCCGGTATCACCGCTTGCATGGTTGCCGATTGTCACCATGGTGGTGAGCGCTACTTATGTCACCACGGATGGCGCCTGGTTCGATAAATCCTTTCTCAATTCTGCGATTACGGTAACGCTTTGCTCGCTGTGGCCGACACTGATCAATACCGCTCTCGGGGTTGCATCGATTGATAAAGATTTGATGAATGTCGGCCGCGTGTTGCAGCTGGGCTGGTGGACCAAAATTACCAGACTGGTGCTGCCCTCCTCTCTTCCGCTGATCTTCACCGGATTGCGACTTTCTCTGGGTGTTGGCTGGATGGTGCTGATCGCTGCGGAAATGCTTGCGCAAAATCCAGGGCTGGGAAAATTCGTGTGGGATGAATTTCAAAATGGCAGCTCCCAATCCCTCGGAAGAATTATGGTCGCCGTATTGACCATCGGCGTCATCGGCTTCCTTTTGGATCGGCTCATGTACACATTGCAAAGCCTGTTCACCTTCAGTGACAAACGCTAATGCATTCATTTGAAGCGAGATAAATCATGGCGATCTGCGAAATCAAAGGCCTGAGCAAAAGCTACGGCAGCGGGGCCAACGCGACTCACGTGTTGGACAATATCAATTTAAAAATTGAAGAAGGTGAATTTGTCGCTATCGTGGGGTTTTCCGGCAGCGGCAAAACCACTTTGATTTCCAGCATCGGCGGGCTGATAAAACCGGATGCGGGAGAAATCCTTTTCAAAGGACAAAAAGTTGAAGGTCCCGGCCCGGAGCGCGGCGTGGTATTTCAAAGCTATTCATTGATGCCCTGGCTGACGGTGTACGGCAATATCGCGCTGGCGGTAAATGCTGTGCACTCGCGCTGGAGCAAAGCCCAGCGCCACGCGCATATTCTCCATTACATCAAAATGGTGGGATTGGCTCACGCGGTTGATCGGCGCCCTGCGGAATTATCCGGCGGTATGCGCCAGCGCGTTGCCGTAGCGCGCGCCCTCGCCATGCAGCCCGATATGATTCTGCTCGATGAGCCTTTGTCCGCTCTGGATGCGCTGACGCGAGCAAAGCTGCAGGATGAAATCGAAAGCATTTCGCAGCAGGAAAAAAAGACCATCATCCTGATCACCAACGACGTTGATGAAGCCATACTGCTGGCCGACAGAATTATTCCACTGAATCCAGGACCCAAAGCAACCTTGGGCCCGGAGTTCAAGGTCAATATCCCGCGCCCTCGCGACAGAACCGCAATGAATCACGATGAAGATTTCAAACACCTGCGTCGGGAAATCACCCAATATCTGATGAAAGTCGGCATGGAAAAAGCCGCATCGGATGATCAGAGATCATTGCCAGACGTCGCTCCCATCACCGCGTCTGGTTCTTCTTTACAGCAAACCAATGTTAATTCCAAAGCGCCCGCTTTCGAACGCTACGTAGAATTCTCGAAAGTCAGCAAAATATATCCAACACCCAAAGGCCCATTAAAAGTGGTGGACGAATTCGACCTAAAAATGAAAAAAGGCGAATTTATTTCATTGATCGGGCATTCGGGTTGCGGCAAGTCCACTGTGCTGTCCATGGTTGCCGGATTAAATGATATATCCGAAGGCGTGATCATTCTCGACGGCAAAGAAATCTATAACGCCGGGCCGGATCGCGGTGTGGTTTTCCAAGCGCCGAGTTTATTTCCGTGGTTGACCGCGCGAGAAAATGTGCGCCTTGGGGTCGACAAAGTCTATCCCCACGGCAGCCCCAAAGAGCGCGCTGAAATAGTGGATTATTATCTCGCCCGCGTTGGACTCGCCGATTCCATGGATAAAAAAGCCAGCGAGCTTTCCAATGGTATGAAACAACGCGTCGGCATCGCCCGCGCCTTTGCGCTTTCACCCAAATTATTGCTTTTGGATGAACCATTCGGCATGCTCGACTCCCTCACCCGCTGGGAATTGCAGGAAGTACTGATGGAAGTATGGACGCGAACTCAAGTCACTGCGGTTTGCGTTACTCACGATGTCGATGAAGCCATTCTGCTGGCAGACCGTGTAGTGATGATGAGCAACGGCCCCAACGCAAAGGTCGGCAAAATCATGGAAGTTGATTTACCACGACCGCGTTCGCGCAAACAGCTTCTTGAGCATCCGGATTATTACCGTTATCGCGAAGAACTACTGCAATTTCTTGCAGACTGCGATCACCAGCACGCGCAGGCAAAACCAAATTCACCTGCCACACCATCAGAGACCAATCAATCATCACCCGTTATTACAGAAATTAAAAAACAAAAAGACGCGAAAGAGCGCATGAGTGCTTAACAAAAACTTACTGACACTTACCATTGGGGAATAACACCTATGAAATCACTTTGCAGAAATATATTGGCTCTGGCAATAAGTAGCGCCAGCTTTTCTACTCCGGCATTCGCGCAGGAAGCCGCATCCATAACCGAGGCTCTTAAAGCTGGTAAAGCGCAATTGCATTTGCGCTTCCGCTATGAGGACGTGGAGGAAGATACCCTGGAGGATGCAGCAGCCACTACATTAAAAACGCGCTTGACCTATACCTCCGGAACCTATGAAGGTTTTGGCCTGACCTTGGAAATGGACGACATCACCGAATTAGGTAAAAAAGATTACAGCGATGGTGTTACCGACCGCGGCACCGCCACCATTGCCGATCCGCAAGTCACGGAAGTCAACCAAGCGTTCATCAGCTACACCAAAGGTGCCACCACTGCAAAATACGGTCGCCAGCGGATTCTTCTGGACAATCAGCGCTTTGTCGGCGGCGTCGGCTGGCGACAGGATGAGCAAACCTACAGCGGCTTTACCGTGGCCAGCAAACCGGTGGCAGGACTGTCTTTATTTTACGGCTACATCACCGACGTCAATCGTGTTTTCGCTGAAGCTGCGGATCACAATCACGAATCTCATTTAATCAATGCCAAATACGAAACTCCCATAGGTTCCATTATTGGTTACGGCTATTTATTGGAAAACAAATCCGCTCAGGCTCTATCGAGCAATACCTTTGGCGCGCGCTGGCAAGGCAAAGCCGGAAGTTATGTCAATTACAATCTGGAATATGCCCAACAGAAAGAAGCTGGGGACAACCCGACAGATTATTCTGCAGGCTATATGCTGGCGGAATTGAATGGCAGCATTCCGGTTGCAACCAGCAAAATTAACTTGGGAGTAGGTTATGAATTGTTGGAATCGGACGACGGTCGCGCAGCGTTCACCACTTCACTGGCGACACTGCATGCATTTCAAGGCTGGGCAGATAAATTCCTGACAACACCTGCCGCCGGGATAGAAGACACCTATTTCAGCGTGGGCACTGCATTTAAAGCGGTCACTGTGAGTTTGGTGTATCACACTTACTCCGCCGACGAAGGCGATTTCGACTACGGAGATGAGTTAGGTTTTGTTGCCGAGACCAAGGTCGGCCCCGTAGGCCTGACTTTTAAATATGCCGATTACAGTGCCGACGCTGCAGCGCCAGCTCCAGGCGTTGGTTTTACCCGCGACACTCAAAAGCTCTGGTTGATGGCAGCCGTAACTTTTTGAGCAAAGGGAGCGCAAGCTCCCTATTTTTTTTGCAGCTTCTGCACCACCCTTGCCGCGACCAATTGCAGAGCGACAAAACAAATGATGGTAAGCAACGCCCACTCAACCGCGATCCAACCAAATAATTCCGGCGCTTTCATCATGGTGGACATCAAGGATTCTTGATAATAAAAAAACCACTGATGTCCGTCCGGGAATAATAATTCGTGGAGCGCGTAAAACACTTTTACCGGTCCGACAACGACAACCACTACGGCAACTGTTGCCATAAAAACCAAAGTGCCAACCAGTTGCAGCTTTAACGAGGGAACAGATTTTTTCGCCCTGGTGTAATACATCAACAGACCAAGCCACACCGCCAAGGCCACAACCACTGCATAAGTGGCATAACCGATTAAATTGGCAACGTCCTGCAAATGAACCAGCTCCGGCTCACGCAGCAGTGTCTGAGGTGCGTGACCGGGAACCACATACGTCAGCTCCGCCAGACCTTCTCCATCGCGATGGATTGCGCGGTTGATCCCGGCAAACAGATCGACCCGTTGTTCCCGGGTAGTGAGGTGAAAGCCATGACGGTACTGATTGGCCGGAGCGTACTCATCTATAGCCGCGCCTATGCCGGCGTTGTCGTGCCAAAAACCGTAAGAAAAATTTACCTGCGCCAGCAGCAACCAGCTCACCGCCAGCGCCACAATCAGTCCGCTTAGCGCCAGGGGCACTGCGCCCCTGATTGCCAGCAAGCGGGAGCCGCTAGGCGCAACCGCGACCTCTTCGGGTTTGACTGTGCGGGATTTCGCTGCGGTCTTAGCGGAGGAGGCAGTGTTTCGCGTAGTCTTTCGCTTCATTTAATGACCATTCTCCTTCCGGCTTTTTCTTAAGGGCATCACACCACTTCTGGCTGCCCACTTCAGGGCTGCATGCAGTCAGTACAAACAGAACGCCCAGGCACACCAACATTGTTCTCAACATAGAATTTTTACCTCAAATAACGGGGCGGACATTATGCCTTTTCAAACGCCACGGAGCTATAAAGTCGAGTCTCGAATACCGACTTTTGCGGGTTCACCCTCACCCATAAGGCACCATAAAAGATCACTACAGACTCTTTTCGCACGAAAACAATGCCCTGAACAACAAATTAATGCATTTAATTTGATCTCAAAATAACTAATATGCACTGTTTTTAATCATAAAATTTCTTTCAAGCAGGCACTGGCATAGAGCTTGCTGAAGCATCGCCTTCGCAAATTAGTGCATTCCATGGATGCTCACGCAGATCGCGCTTCAGAGGGCCCGTATTATGAGTTCAGCAAAACTGAATTTACTGGATTTGAGCAAAGCCAATATTCGCTTATTGCATATCACCTGGTTCGCCTTTTTTCTGACCTTTGTCATGTGGTTTGCTCACGCGCCGCTGAAGCCGCTCATTATGGAAAGCTTCAATATGACAGCGGACCAATGGAAAGCACTGCTGATTTTGAATGTCGCACTTACGATTCCGGCAAGAATTGTGATCGGCATACTGGTGGACAAGTTTGGGCCGCGAGTGGTGTACAGCCTGCTGCTATCAATGTCCGGTGCTATGTGTATCGCCTTTGCTGCCGCGCAGACATTCGAGCAGCTTGCCCTCCTACGCTTTTTACTGGGCTTCGTAGGTGCCGGATTTGTAATTGGTATTCGCCTAGTGGGTGAATGGTTTCCCGCCCGCAACGTCGGTCTTGCAGAAGGTATCTACGGTGGCTGGGGCAACTTCGGCGCGGCCGCTGCAGCGATCATTCTACCGACCATCGCCGTGACTATATTCGGTGGCGAAAATGGCTGGCGCTATGCCATAGGAACCACCGGAATTATCGCCATCGTATACGGCATTATCTTCTATATAAAAGCCCGCAACACACCTAAAGGCTCGACCTATTTCAAACCGAAAAAATCCGGCGGCCTGGAAGTCAGCAATCGGCGGGATTTTTATTTTTATCTGGCGATGAATATTCCCATGTATTTAATTTTGGGAGTATTAGCGTGGAAATTATCACCTGCGGATATCGGCCTGCTCAGCAACACCACCACCTATTTTTTATATGTGGTGTTACTACTATTGTGTATTTACCAATTCAGCCAAATCTACAAAGTTAATAAAGAAATGCTGAGCAAAGGCACACCGGCGCACGACAGATACAAATTTTCTCAAGTCGCCATTCTTAATTGGTCATACTTCGTAACCTTCGGCTCAGAACTCGCCGCCGTCTCCATGCTACCCGCATTTTTTATGGAAACCTTTCCCGGAATGTCACTGGCTATCGCCGGATTACTCGGAGGGTCATTTGCGTTTATGAATTTGGTTGCACGCCCCGGCGGCGGTTACATCAGCGATAAATTCGGCCGACGCAAAGCGCTTTCCATCTGCGTAATAGGCTCGGGCCTCGGCTACTTCGCCCTCTCCCAAATCACCCCCGAATGGCCCCTCCTCCTCGCCGTTCTCGCCGTCGTATTCTGCTCCCTCTTCGTCCAAGCCGGCGCTGGCGCCGTCTTCGCTGTAGTCCCCCTAATCAAACGCCGCCTAACCGGCCAAATCGCCGGCATGTCCGGCGCCTACGGCAACGTCGGCGGCGTTACCTACCTGACGATTTACAGCTTTGTGAATACCAATACGTTTTTCTTAATCATTGCTGCCACTGCACTAGTGGTTTTTGCTGTCGTGCAGTTTCTGGAAGAGCCAGCTGGGCATATGGTGGAGGTTGTGGAGGATGGGGGTGTGGTGAGGGTGGAGGCGGGGTGAGCGTGCTACTCAACACCTCTTATTAGTTTTTATCAGCGCTTTTCATCATCTTGATAACTCGAGGGTCGACACATGAACGCATAAAAACGTTCATCGGCCCCTCGTCACCACTGGCATAAAAATCGAGCATTAGCTCATTGAATTCCAGTTTTCTTTTTGCGGGAAGATTGATCGCTGGATACCCCGCACTTAGAAGTACCCCATTCATCATAAATCGCCCCATCCGTTTGTTAACGTCGAAGAAAAATTGCGCGCGAGCCATAGCAAGAAAAACGTGAATTGCCCTATCGTAGACGTCATTAAAAGTAGACAGCGACGCCACCAACCTCTCAAAGCAAACCGACAATTCCGAGGGCTCTGGAGGCATATAATCCGTACCAGCAATGGATACCATGCCAGATCGAAAATGCCCCCATTCCAACGCCTCCTCTTTACCGGCGATAGCATGAAGTCTACAGGCAACCTCAGCCGTAACCTCGAACTGGTCTTTCTTAATCAACTCAAAAAGGTAGCGCCAAGCATCCGCCTGATTGATAGCGATTTGCTGGTCCGAAAGCTTATGCCCCCCCACCGTAATTCCCTCCAGCAAAGTCTGAATTTCTGGCAGTGTAAAATGGATCCCCTCCAAGGCCACAGCGTCATGCACCAACACGCTGACTTCTCGCTTCGCAAGCATCAACGCCAAATCTTTGTTGGGGGTTATCTGATTAGCCCAATCGAGATTAGTATTCATAGAAGATCATCCAAACCGTCGCTGGCGGGATCGTAGGGCAATGGGGGCATGCCGTCAATTTTCGTTGTATTGCCGCCGTCCACATAAAGATTAAGCCGCCAACCGCCTCGACATACCAACTCCCTTGCACCATCGTTTATTGTGCGCCTCAGCATAATTTTGCATCCGCACCACATGACCCGCGCACGCGCCATAACGACGACTAAAGTTTTGAACATGGCTTAGCCATTCGCTGGGCTTAATTCCCAAGCGCTGAATAATTGGCGGTAAGAATTCCGCGATTGCACCTTTTTTATCGTCGCGAATCGCCCGCCCGGTGACATCGACCAAATCAAAATAATCCGCGCGGGTAAATGGTAAAGCCAGGTGTACATCGGTATGCGCGCTGCCATCAAAAACCATGAGCGGCGCTTCAGGCAACTCATTGAGATTGAGATCTTGCTTGAGTTTTTGCTGATGTTTAACACATTTATTAACCTGTCGATGAACCGAACCACTCGCTTTGGCGTCACCTTGAGTAAAATCACAAATGCGCTGCTGGATTGAGGTAAAGTCACTATCGAGAAGCTCATGTGCCATACCGGCACGAATAGGATTTAAATCCACATACGCCATACAGCTCAACAAAGCGACCTCATCCAGTAAAGCCTGACTTTTAAATCGTCCCTCCCAAAATCGCCCCTTAACCCCCTCTTCCTCATTGGCCATACGGGCAATGGTCTCGTTAACGCCGCGCATAAACCAGCTAATGTCATAAAGACGCGAACGCCATTCAGAAATAATTTCCTGAACAACAATCAATTCCGCATTGCTCAAGGTATCCGGCCCCGCAAGCCAACGCGCCACCAAAACCGGCGCGTTATACAACTGCAACCAACGCTCCACCACATCCCGATCCGACCAAGCCTCCGCTCTCGCTTTATCCACATGCAAAACCACATGGTAATGATTGCTCATAACCGCATACGCACAAATATCAATGGCATACACATACGACAAAAATTTGAGCCGCGACACAATCCACTGCTTCCGATGATCAAAACTCTCCCCCGTCACCCCATCCCGCCCACATAAAAACGCCCGCCGAACGCAACGGACATAACAGTGATAGAACGATGTGTCATCCAGGGAGACTTGGGTTTCTCTAGGTGTGGTCATGGTGGCTTGAGACGGCTGGGGGCTTTGGGCGGAGACTAGCGAAGTCAGGGATGATTGTCAAATATATGGGTGTCCTTTTTAGTTCTTCTCATAAGGGATTTCCTATTAAAAAGAAATCACCATAGGGCGCTGCAAATAATATCGCTAGGTGGGGTTGGCCGGACGCTTACTGTCATCTAGGGACACTTGTGTTTCTCTCGGCGTGGTCATGGTGGCGTGAAGCGACTGGGGGATTTGGGCGGAGACTAGCGAAGTCAGGGAGGATTGTCAAAATGACATTTAATTTCAAATAGGAAAAACGCTTCGGCAACACTATGCGTCAGAAAATCGAAGCATTAAGTTGCACAGCCAAGCTAAACTAAAATTATCTGAGAAAGCGGTAAGCAGAGTGTAATAAGCGAACAGGAAGAAGATGAAAGACTAATCGAGAAAAAACCTTCAAGATATTAACAAGAGAAAAACGTCTAAGCTTGACCAAATATCGGAGGCGAATTACAAACTCACTCCAACCTTTTTTGATTCCTCTTCGCCGCCCTACAGTACTCTCCGAGAGCCGATAGTCAAGAAGGACCTCATCCAGATTTGCAAACCTAAAACCCGCATCTAGCAGCTCAAACCACAATGCCATATCTTCGGTTAACGTAGTATTGACCGGATACCTATAGCCAGACCTAAACACATCCGACCTGAACATTACCGTAGGATGGATAAAAGGGCACCTTGATATACTAAAATCAACAAGCTTATCATGCTCCGTAGGAAGGGACTTTACACTTAACGCATAAGATGCTCCAAACTCGCGCGCAAAAGTCCCGCAAACATCAACATTGGGGTTCTTACGCATATATCTTACTTGTTTTTTTAGTCTTTCAGGTGCAGATACATCATCGCTATCCATCCTCGCGACAAATTCGTAATCTTTTTGCATCAAAATATCTATTAATTTATTAAGAGATATAGCGAGCCCCATATTGGTGTCGCAAAAAAAATAGTTAATAGCCCCCCGTGCAGAAAACGAATCGAGGACATTTTGAAGCTCAGCGCCGACGACTCCGTCGCGATATAGATACAAGTGACATGGCTCTGACTGAGACACAATACTAGTTATAGCTTCGCGAAGATATCCAGGATCATCCGATCTATAAACGCTCATTATTACTGCGGTCTTCACATCGGAACTCGATTCTACCACTACAACATCCTCGAAAAAATGCGCCGGCTTGGGCGTAAAAGCACGCAAAAATGCAGGTATCGATACGGATAGGGACTATTGTAAGCTGTCTTTTAGATAATTTATGGAGCGCTCCCTTTCCCGAAGAATAATTTGATTTGTGTCTGAATAGTCGATATCTTTTTTCAGCACATCATCCAAAGCATCAAGATCATTAACGATCCGCTCATTTAACTTCATGGTTGCTAGAAGTGAGGTCAACTTTTGGCTATTTGTATTACGAATGATAGTCCCGAATTTGCGGTTCATGATAATTGAAAAAATCGTACCGTGGAAAGTATCGGTAATAATGTAGTCCGCGCTTTTAAAATACGAAAGAACTTCAAATGGGTGTGGTGTAACAACCTCATCACACCACGGGAAGAAAAACCCAATAGATATAATTTTTTTCTTCTCCCTACGCGCAAATCTTACAATTTTCTCAACCTCTTTCTCTTCAGAAATTCTATTGGGATAGGTGTAAACGACAATATAGTTCTTTTCACTTACGTCTGCGACATGTGAGCTGAAATCGTAGATAAATACGGGATCAACATGCATCTCCGGCGATTTGCCGACCAGGGACTCAACAACTTGGCGAGAATTGGAATCCCTTACCGATATGGCTCTCATCCGGCTCATTGCAGTGGCGATATTATCCCTGACCCCAAAAACATCAACATCCTTGACGGTCGTGTGCCCAAAAGAACCCGCATAGGAAATTACATTTTTTGCACATTTCACGTTCCCATACAGTTGCTCTGTAAACCCCCAAGGGGTAGGCTGTGCAAAATTAAAAACTTCATCACTACCAATAACTACCACATCATAACAGTCGTACTGCCTGGACAGCGCACCCAACTCTCCAAAAAACTCTTGCTTAAATCGCGCGGTAAGCAATCTGTGCTGTTTAATAACTTTGAAAAAATACCTATTTAAAAAGCGCTCATAAAATTTCTTGAGATATAATAATTTGCTTCGTTTGATTCCTTGCATTTGGATACCTTTTTCAATATCCAAGTACTCGCATTCGTGACCGAGTTTTTCTATAGTCTTCCGCAAAGCGTAGGCCTGCATAAAAGACCCATAGTTAACTACTTTCTGCATTGACAAAATCGCAACCTTCACACACTCTCCTACACTTATAAAAAGTCAAAGGAATACTTGAAACAGATTCTTATAGATCAAAGTATTCACATGATTTCAATGGCTCAAAAAATTACGCACCTTGATAAGAAACTGATAACTGAAAAACGACGCAACGTAAAACTTCACGCTAACTAAATTTGGATATGCTAGAAATGATCGAAAAAAATAACGCCTGGATCCCGAGCGATCACCGCTGTTGAGCAACCTTTTACCCATCGCATTATATCGCTGACAAAATCTTTTCTTTTGCTCGCCTGAGCTCAATGCTTCGATTAGATCTGCGTATTTTTCATCAATAATTTCAATTGCCTTTTGATTCTTGGAAAGACTTGATGTAACCTGGGAGCCGTCGTTATGTATGTAGTACTTAACCAACGACTCAGGCACAAAATCAATTTTGTATTTCTGGCAAACGCGAATCCAAAGATCATAATCTTGCAGCTGAGGCATATCTGTATCGAATTTCCCCACATCATCAAAAACAGCCTTTCTAATCATCACAGATGACGTAGTGCCAATATAGTTAAAAGTGAGGATTAGCTTTGACAAATCGCCTTTCAATTTAGGCTTTATGCAATAGGAAGTCTTCGTTCCGTGTAGCACCTCAACTCCTGTATAAACCAAGCCAACAGAACCATCTCGCTCGAATAAAGCTAACTGCTTTTCAAGCTTTGCGGGCAGCCATTCATCATCATCATCCAAAAAAGCAATGAAGTCGCCACGCGCGTTCGCGATGCCAGTATTACGCGCAAAGTTTCCACCTTTAGGTGGATCTATCCTAATGTATTTCACTCCCATATATTCATTCGAATAATCCTCTTGCGTACCATCTGTAGAACCATCATCCACAATTATTATTTCTATGTTTTTGAACGTCTGATTTATGACGCTACTTATGGCCCTTTTTAACAAATACTTTCTATTATGCGTTGGTAAAACTACGCTAATTAATTTCGCGCTCATTGCATTCACACACTAGGATTACATTCGATCGGATGCAGGAACCACATTACGACTTAAACTATCTGAAGCACGGATCACGAATTCTGTCCATCAGATTGACATACTAACCGTCTACGCTATTCGCATAAATACGTCGTCGCCTAACTGTGTCCATCTTCGCAAGAACTGATGGGCTAATACACCCGACGATCATCAACAACTTACGATATAGAGACAGCTTATTTGAAAACAAGAATCTCATCGTATGAGATCGAATGTATGACATCCAACGCCTATAATCATTAACATAATCATCAACCATACCTCTTGCTTTCAACTGGACCAAAGCTCCGAGTCGATAGTTGCAAAGGTGGTACGTGTACATCAGATCGACTGCGGGAGCTTTCCTTCCCAGCGAGCTTCCAATTTCAATTAGCGCTGACTCTCCATTATATAGCTTCCCAATGTCAAACCGAGTCGTAGCCGAAGCTTCATTATTCTTGCGGTAAAAGTAAACCTTTCGATTTCCCACCCCGACATACTCACACGCTTTCGCCACACTTGTTATAAATGTTAGCCCTTCTCCATAAAATAGCGACTCAGAAAACCAGAGGTCATTTGATAGAAGCATGCTTTTCTTGTAAATTTTATTCCAACAACCAACAACAACCTCAGGAGATAGAAGTAGTGCTATCGCTTCATCAGAGTCATAACGCTCGATTACATCAGTTTTTACTTGTTTTTCAGCTTTTCTTGTATAACACCGGGTTGACAAACAAAAATCCGCTTGTGTTTCTCTGACTAAATTAATCATATATTCAACGAAATCTTGCGAGAGGTAATCATCTCCATCTACAAATATCAAATATTCACCTTCTGCCAATCTAATTCCATTGTTTCGTGCCGCGCTAACCCCATTATTTTCTGTATGAATTATTTTAACTCTGTGTTCCCTCTGAGCAATTCGATCAAGAATAGCTGCCGTGTTATCTGTTGAACCGTCATTGATCACGATTATTTCGATGTTTTTGAAAGTCTGACAGAGGATTGATGCAACACACGATTCAATATAACGCTCAACGTTATACGCGGGCACAATAACTGTTACCATTGGGATCAAGCCGCCAAATTCAGAACTCATATTTTCTTCCTTTCGACTCTAATACCTGCAAGAAAATGCTGCTGTCCGGCTCAATCTTCATACTGTAGACATCTGCCAGCTTTTTATAATCATAGAATCCCAGAATCAACAAAACCATGGATCCAATAGCGATGTAGGCATTCACCAAAGGAAAAGATGAATTAAACTGTAGAAAAAAGAACAAAGAAAATGCACTTGCGCCCACAAGATGTGGATTGTCAAGATGTCTTTTCAATATGGCAAAACCAACCTTCAAGAAAATAAAGACCATAACTGAAAATGGCAGCAAAAGTATTATCCCACCAATAGACAATATTTCCAGAAATATATTGTGTGGATAATTTCCATATAAACCCTCAGAAGCGCCCACACCGTATCCCAAGAAAGGCTTTGTTGATATGTAGTCCATGGCCGGCAAATATTTATCTTTCATCCTGGATTCTGAGTCTGCATTCTCAAGTAGATTGGCTAATCTATTAATCTGTCTAAGCTCAATTTTTTCTGAGAAATTCGTATAAACAATGAAGATTGAAAATAACAAGGCTGCTACTGAAAATAACTTGCGTAGTGTGGATACACTTCTATTTATGAATAGATAAGACAAAGAGAACAAAATAAGTATTAACGCGTTGTATATGAATGCAGATCGACTTAACAGCGTTCCCAATGCTAGAAAGATCACAACAAAAGAGGCGGCGAATAATAATCGCTTGATCAAGCGGTCATTGGAAGCAAAGAAAAATCTTGTCGTGTATGCCAAAGCTGCGCCCAAGGGCATTGACACAGTAAGGTAATGCTGGCCCGCCTCGTGGCTTACTTTAATTCCCACCACTAGCTGCCAGATTGCTATAAACATACCCCAAAGAAAAACCATTTGTCCTACGGCTTTTAGCATGTTGTAGTTTGAAAGCGCGATTATACTCAGGACCATCATAAAGAGATAAATCATCTCCAAAAAGTAAGATAGTTTCTTTTCGTAATCGCCGTATAAAGTTAGAAGAAAAAAAAGGAGTGAAAACGCACTCCACAATACGAACAAAAGTTTTCTTTCATATTCAAGGGAAACCCGCAGCTTAAGCAATACAACGAGGGTAAGCCCTGCCAAACAAAAAATATTGAGCAAAGGCGTAGAATACAACAGCTTTAAGGAAGGTATTGATAGTGATAAAAATATTAATATAGCGCCAAGACCTTCTATAACACTCAACTTGGTGGCATTAATAAAGCTGCTCATTTTTAACTACAGCTCCCCATATGGGTGAGGGGACATAAACTGTTGTAAATGTCTATATACATTTGAGAAACAACCACACTAGAGTATCTTTTAATTGCAGCCTCACTTTGCTCCCTTCTTTCAGCGCAACCATAGTCCATAAAATTAAACGTCATTATTGCTGACAGCAGGTCATCCGGATCTCCAAGCTTAAAAATACTTCCTTTAGCGGCCGCACATAGTTCTTTATGAACATTGATGTCCGATAATATGCAGTATAAGCCGCAGGCCATTGCCTCTAGCACGACGTTCGGCATACCTTCGTTATAAGAAGGCAAGACGAGACAATCGTGCTCTTTAATTATCTTTTCAGGGTCGTTGACAGCACCGTAGTATTTGGCTTTTATATAACCTTTGGAATTTAAGACTTCTAACCGTTCTTGAAAGCCAACAATATCATATATGGGGCCAGCAAAAGAAAAATCGACATTCTGGCCTTCGTATTTTTCTAATGCTCTAAGCAAATCCAGCATTCCCTTTCTTTTGCTTATTGCGCCAACGAATAAGTACTTTTTATTTCTTATTACGCCACTCTGTGACGCTGAATTACAATTGAACTTATCAATGTCAACGCCATTTGGAATCCTCTTTATTTTATCCCCATCAACCCCTAGCAATCTCGCTTCATTTGCAATTTTTTCACTCAGAGCAACAATCACATCAGCATTTTTAATTAAATAACGACGGGCTCTGCGCAGAATTTTAATTTTTATAGGCAGCAAATTCTCCAGATCATCCTGAGCTATTTTTATAATAACTGGCTTTCGAAATAATTTAGCAAATAGAACAGGCACAATTAACTCCGGGCCCGCCTTGACAACATGTACAACATCAGCCCTTAAAAATGACAATAAAAATCTGAAGACGGAGAATAATGAAAATAAGCAGTAATGATAGCCTGTCCCCTCGTGCTCAGTCGTGAATAGGGATTTAATTTTTTCTTTTCTTCCGCCATAAGAAGCCGTTTCTTTTGTGTATGCCGTAACAACTACGATATCCTTGCCTGCATCTCTTTCCAAAATTTTTTTATTCACTGTTTCTAGTTGCTTTCCGTAACCAGAGAAAAATGGAGGGTATTTATAACAAAGCTGGAGTATTCTCATATACTACACACCAAAGCCACCATAGCTACCGCCAAGTTCCCTCTCAATTTAAAATTATCTTTCAATAATTCTCGCAGGGATTCCAACAGCAAGATGCCCATTAGGGACATCTTTAGTTACTACGGCATTAGCCCCTATAATACAATCACTGCCTATTTTGATATCACCCAATAATACCGCGCCACAGTAGATAATTGTATTATCACCTACAGTTGGATAAGCGTTAATATTTGCGTCAGATCTTCCAATCGTCACATTCTGAAATATTTGGACATTTTTCCCCAGCTTCACACCCTCACCTATAATGATGCTGGTTGGATGTTTTAGTATAAGAGTATCGTCAAACTCCGTTTGATAAGATATGAAAACCCCATACCTTCTTTGGAGCCTTCTTGATAAGATTATTCCGAAAGCGGGGAGATTGTTCTTCTTGCATAAATGCATGAGCTTTATGTAGTAAAAAACTCTCGTGTCTGATGTGGCAAAAAAAACATCAATAATTTTTTTAATACTCGGCATACTCAGCTAGACCGCCTCAAAATAAAAAAAACAAACGCCGACGCAAAAAAATAAAACATAGATAGATAGCAGCTTAAAATTAAAACAAACTCATCCGAATCCAGAAGAGCTCTCTTTACAAGAAAGAAAAGCCCGATCAACCCGAGGATTCTCAATAAGTGCAGAATCAAAAAATTAAGCTGGGAACCTACAACATTGATCACTTCCATTAGTGGGGCAGAAGTGAACTGAAATAAAATAAATGGAGCCAGCAGCGCTGCGTAACTACCCGCGATTCTCCATTTCTCTCCGAAAACCCCTACAAACAAAAATTCCCCGATAAGAGCTGCTAGAACAGTTAACGGCAACCCTATAGAAAATAATCTTTTTTGTACGCTAAAACTGATCTTTCTTATCTTACCAATATTATTTTTTCCCAAAGCTGCTATTTCAGCATAGTATGCTTTAGCAACGGCCGAACCAATGAGACTGGTTGGTAGGCTCAAGGCCAATATTGCGAGACTCAATTGTCCAGTCAGCTCTTTATTAAAAAGTGCCGCCATCATTAGCACAGGCGCTTGCAACGAACCGACCATTAATACATGCGATGGCAGGCGATAGAAAGGAAAGTCCCTATAATATTTGGCAGCGAATAGACATTTTTTCCTGCTCAACCTCGATTTTAATTTTTTGAAATCTCGCCATGATTGCTTAGTAAGGCTTCCAATACCACCGCTTTGCGCAATAAATTGGCCTATAAGTAAGCCGGCGGGCCTAATGGCAATTAAACCGAGCGCTATCTTTGCAATATTGCCCAGCAGAGATTGGGTAATTTGTGTTTTTGCTAAGATCTTGTACTGCCTTTTCCGGGTCGCCCATAAGCTAAGAGACTCATACAATGCTGCCCCTGCAGAACCTAACACGATTAATGGCCACCAAGAAACCAAAGAATGCATATCAAACCAGCTAAGAATGGTGGAACCAAAAGTTGAAAAAATTAGTGCGCTTACAAATGAACCAAATAGAATTAGCTTTAAGCAAACAAAAAACAAGTTAATTGCTATGCCATCCGTTTTAGGAAGCGGTATTGCCTGAACATAGCGCAGAGTTAAAATTGGTGCGAGCATCATCACTAATGATGTATAAAGTGCTAGAACACCATAATCCTCTGGCGAATATATACGCGTTAACACAGGAATACTGGCAAGCCCAATTACGCGCGCCAGCACTGCTCCTTTCGCCAGTATAAATATACCTTTGAAAAGGCTTCCTATTTCAGCACCACTTTCTTTTCTAAAGAACTTCAATGTTTTTCCATTTATATATCATTTTGAAACGAAGTAAGTCTTGATGCTACGCGCCATTCCTAAACGCAAAAATTACCAATACAAGGCCACAACTTAATATGCCACCCAATAAAATTCCAATTACGCAAATCAGCGCACGCTTAGGACTTTCTTTTATTTCTGGAATCACCGCAGGATCTACCACCTTAAACACAAACTCTTCTTGGACTTCTGCCAACATTAAGCTTTTTGTTTGTTCTTCAATTAATTTGAAGAAGGTAGCTTGCATATCTGCGATAGCGGTTTTTTGCAGCTGTGTTTTTAAGTATTCAAGGTTCTGTGTCGCTTCATTAATGGTGCGCTCACGCATCACTTCATTAATATCTGCGATCAGCCATTCAACCCACTGCTGAGCGATGTATGGCGAATAATGGGAAATAGCAAGTGTGTACAACCCGGTTTCCTTGTCCTGGCTAAAGCTTAAATTCTTTTTAACAAACACATGATAGGCTTGTTGAGCAGTAGGAACAGCTTCACCAGAGCTTTCTGTTTCGCTTATCCAGGTATTGGTTTTCTCGTTGTAAATTTTGTCATCTAATACCAACCTATTAGCACCTACATCCCATCTTTTTACTGCCATCAATGGAACAAGCAGATCATGCTTCTGAATGAAAGAATCGACAAATTGGCGTGATCTAATGACTTGTGCCGCTAGCTCAGTTTGCGAAGACTCACCGTTGCTTAGGTTTACGCCAGCCAATGAGGCTAGCCCTCCGAGTTGCCCTGCAATTCTTGAAAGGCCACCTCCACCAGAACTTTCTGCAGGTGCTAATAACGCGTCAGCTTTGTAGATATTCGGCTGCATAATGGCGTAGATTGCAGAACCCAAAGTAAAAATAAAGGTTATTGCGATAATGATCCATTTGCCTCTCCACAAAGCCATGAACAGCTCTCGAAGCTCGACCTCGTCAGTGCGGAGTGCAGAGTCAAAATGCCAGTTTTGCGATACCGCGATTTGATCAAGTCGAGCCTCTATTTTTAGGAGATGCTGTTTAAAATCGTCATTATTTTTTGGATCTGAAATCATAATACTTTAGTGTCCAATGGCTTAACCACACATATGTAGGCTAAGAATTCTCCGAAATGGTACTCGAATTAATTTATTGACCCGACGAATTGTCATCAAGCTCCGATTTTAGCCGAGCGATTTCAATCCTCAAGGATTCGTACTGAGCCTGCTTTTTTTGCAAGAACCTAGCGGTAATTTTCGCTTTTTCGTGCAGCCCTGCCGGCGTGAGCACATAGGCATATCGCATTTTTTTATCAGAACGAACAAAATTCCCGGCCTTTACCCATCCGACGTTAACTAGAGCTCTTAAGCAATAGTTAACCTTACCTAAGCTAATCCCCAGCCGATCCGCCAGTTCCCGCTGACTTATATTGGGGTTTTCTTCAATCAACCTAATCAGTTGATAACGTGTTTCATCATTGGCGTCATTCATAAGTTTGTTACATCAATATCAAACACTATGCGTTCAATTGTTGAACACCATGCACCTAAAAAAACGCTCGGAGAGCGTCTTTTAGGTGCTTACGCCGTAGCGAAGCGCCGCTTGTTCCATCGAATAAACCGCCAAGACCGCTTCATCAAAATCTGATAGAGCGCCACAAACCCGATGGCTACCGCAAAGGAAATATACTCAGGCAAGCTGTAAACACTCGCCGTTACACCAAACAAAACCAAAACTGCTTGCACTAACACAAGGATGTAAAGCGTCTGCCAAGGCTTAAAGCCGGCACGAATAAGGATGTGATGAATGTGGGTTCTATCAGGGGC
>Ga0065721_10004482_pt1 | contig 29965 bp, 30 predicted proteins | sample Mesricmetagenome_FD_59108 | JGI IMG/M metagenome (GOLD analysis project Ga0065721, IMG submission 59108) | Mesophilic microbial community from rice straw/compost enrichment Sample: eDNA_1 v2 (version 2) | ecosystem: Engineered > Solid waste > Grass > Composting > Bioreactor | place: USA: Davis...
TTGCCGCCCATGGATACGACACCGATCACATCCACATCGTCGTTGCCCACTTGCTCCATGGATTGCTGCTGAAGCACGCGCGACAGCGCGCCCATTTGATCCCTCAGCATCGCTGCCTGCTCGAACTCCAGGCGTTCGGAAGCAGCGAGCATCCGAGATTCAATTTCCTTCAGCACGATGTCGGCCTGACCGTCCAGGAACTGGATGGCCCGGTTCACGTCGGCCTGGTAGTCCTGGATCGACACTTCCTCCACACACGGAGCGGAACAGCGGCCAATCTGATGCAATAGGCACGGCCGGGAGCGATTGGCGAAGACGCTGTCTTCGCATGTGCGCAGCCTGAAGACACGTTGAAGGATTTGAATGGTCTCCCGGACCGCCCAGCTATTTGGATACGGTCCGAAAAACCGGCCCTTGCGATTGGTTGAACCCCGGTAGTACGCAATGCGCGCGTACTCATGCCCGCTGAAGGCCAGATACGGGTAAGACTTGTCGTCCCGAAAAAGGATGTTGTAGCGCGGCTTAAGGCGCTTGATGAGGTTGTTTTCCAGCAGCAACGCCTCGGCTTCGCTACGGGTGACCGTAACCTCGACACGTTCGACACGGGCCACCATATGCGCAATGCGCGGGCTGGATGCCGTCTTCTGGAAATAGGAACTCACGCGACGCTTCAGGTCGCGTGCCTTGCCGACATACAGCACCTCTCCCTGGGCATCTATATGCCGGTATACCCCCGGGAGATTGGGCAGATCAGAGAGGAAGGATTTCAGATCGAAGTCGTCGGGCATACTGATATTGCTTGTCCTGCTGCAAGGTCTCCCAGTCGGCCGCCGGCAGACGAGGCACGAGTCGACGTAAGCGGGCGATGGATTCCGGCGCCGGCCGGAACTTCAAGCGAGCCAGCAAATCATCGGCCAGATCCGGGCGGTTGCACACCAGGACCATGTCACATCCCGCCTCGAGGGCCGCATTTGCACGCGCGAGTATATCGCCGGCCACTGTTGCGCCTTCCATGGTCAGGTCGTCGGAGAAGACCACCCCATCATAGTGCAGCCGTTCACGCAGGATGCCCTGCACCCATGTCCGCGAAAAGCCAGCGGGAGCGGTGTCCACCTTCGGATAAATGACGTGGGCCGGCATGACGGACGGCAGCACCAGATCGCCCATCCAGGCGTATGGAGCAACGTCTTCCTTCAATATGGATTCGAGATCGCGGTCATCAACGGGGATCTCGTGATGGGAATCCGCCTCGACGGCACCATGACCGGGGAAGTGCTTGCCACAGGCGGCCATCCCTGCCTTGCCCAGCCCCTGGATCAGCGCACGCGCGAGACTTGCGACCGCCGCCGGGTCCCGATGGAAGGCTCGATCGCCGATCACCTTGCTGACGCCATAGTCGAGGTCGAGCACAGGCGTAAAGCTCAGATCGACGCCACAGGCCCGGAGTTCAGCGGCAAGTATGAACCCGACCGCCGAAGCGAGCTGGAGCGCCCGCTGAGGGTCCTGATCCCACACCTCACCGAGGGCACGCATACAGGGCAGCTCGGTGAAGCCGTCCGTGCGGAAACGTTGCACCCTTCCACCTTCGTGGTCGACCGCGATCAACAGCGGCTCTTGTCGTGTTCCACGAATGTCGGCACAGAGCGCCGCCAACTGCGCACGATTCGTGAAATTGCGGGAAAAGAGAATGACCCCGCCTACGGAGGGGTGGCGCAGACGCTCACGCTCGGGGTCGGTAAGCTGATGCCCCTCGACATCGACCATGACGGGGCCAGGCGGCAAGGAATTCGGTGTTGCGGTCATAGAGAATCAGGTTCAAGTTGCGTCGGGCTGGCACTCCACCACCACATAGGCGGCCACCATGTCGACTTCATCGGTTACGGATACGTGTGCCGGCCCGAATCGCTGTGCAAACCAGCTCGCCAACGGCTCGCTCAAGTGTACATAGGGCTTTCCGCCCGGCGCGTTCAGGGTCTGCATGCGCGACCAGGCCATGGGCATATGCATGCCCAGACCAATGGCTTTGGAGAAGGCTTCTTTTGCCGCGAAACGCGTGGCAAGGTATCGGATCCCCCGGCGAGGATCCCGTTTGAAGCGGCGGTGGAAGACCTCGATCTCGGCCGGGCCAAGAATTCGGCGGACGAAGCGCTCGGGATGACGAGCATAGACGCGCTGGACCCGATCCAGACGCAAGAGGTCGATTCCGATCCCCGCGATCCGGGCACCCTGTGTCTGCGCGAACATGCCAAGTCTCCCACTCAATGAATCAAGCCCGCATCATACCTTGCGGATGACGCGGGCCTGACTGAGACGAAGCCGATCAACGCGGTCGCTTGTCGATCACGCGCCGCGCCTTGCCGGTAAGCGTGCGTTCCACCCCGCCACCATGCTGCACAGTGACCTTCGCGCTCAATCCCACATAGTTCTTCAATGAATGCGCCAGACGACGCCCCAGTGCTTCACGATCCGCATCCCCGAAGTGATCGAATTCCGGTCGCAGTTCAGTCAACACTTCCAGCGCATCCAGGTTGCCCTCCCGCGTTACCACGAGCTGGTAATGGGGCGCGAGTTCGGGCATCTTCAACACCAGTTCCTCGACNTGCGTGGGAAAGAGGTTTACNCCNCGAATGATCAGCATGTCATCGCTGCGGCCGGTAATCTTGCCAATGCGNCGCATGCTGCGGGCGGTCGGCGGCAAGAGNGAAGTCAGGTCACGGGTGCGGTAACGAATCACCGGCATCGCTTCCTTGGTAAGCGACGTGAATACCAGTTCGCCGGACTCGCCTTCCGCCACGGGCTCGCCCGTATCCGGATTGATGATTTCCGGGTAGAAGTGATCTTCCCAAACGACAGGGCCGTCCTTGGCTTCCACGCACTCCATGGCCACGCCGGGGCCCATTACTTCTGAAAGCCCATAGATATCGACGGCATCCAGGCCGCCATGGCTTTCAATGTCTTCGCGCATGCGCCCTGTCCAGGGCTCCGCCCCGAAAATGCCGATGCGCAATGACGAAGACCTGGGATCCATCCCGCTGCGCTGCATCTCTTCTAGGATGTTGCAGAAGTAGGACGGGGTCACCATGATGATGTCCGGCTTGAAATCGTTGATCAGCTGGACCTGCTTTTCTGTCTGGCCACCGGACATGGGTATGACCGTGCAACCTAGCCGCTCGGCACCGTAATGAGCGCCAAGTCCACCCGTGAACAGCCCATAGCCGTAGGCCACGTGGACAATATCGCCCGGACGCCCACCGGCCGCCCAAATCGAACGGGCCACAAGATCGGCCCAGTTGTCGATGTCACGCTGTGTGTAGCCCACCACCGTCGGCTTGCCGGTTGTACCGCTGGAAGCATGAACACGCACCACCCTCTCGCGCGGAACCGCGAACATGTTGAAGGGGTAGTTGTCCCGCAAGTCTTGCTTGGTGGTGAAGGGGAACTTGGAAATGTCGGACAGCGACTTCAGATCGTCCGGATGAACGCCTGCTTCATCAAAGCGCTTTCGATAATGAGGGACGTTCTCGTAGGCGTGTCGCAACGTCCACTTCAGCCTCTCAAGTTGAAGTGCCTGCAATTCATCCCGGCTCGCATGCTCGATTGCATCACGGCCCCTTTTCGTGTCCAACATGTGTATCTCCTACCCTTATTCCTTTGAATGTCTTTTTGGTCTTGGCGGTTCCCGGGCCTAGCCCTCAGTCTCCGGCTCCATCGGGGAGCTCGACCACGTTGCCCTTGATGCGATAAGAACGCCCACGGAACACGGCAATCGCCTTCCCGGCCTGGTTCCGCACGTGCACATCGTATATGCCGGTGCGGCCAGCCAGCGAATATTCACTCGCCGTGGCAGTCAGGCGGTCACCTTCAAAGGCAGGCGCCAAGTAATCAATGGTGCAGCCCGAAGCCACCGTCACGAGGTTGCGTGAGTTGCACGCGAAGGCGAACGTACTGTCGGCCAGCGCGAAGATGAACCCACCATGGCAAGTCTGATGACCATTGAGCATGTCGGCTCGCACGGTCATGCCCATGACTGCGGTGCCCGGCCCGATCGATTCGAGCTGGGCACCCAAGGCCTGCGAAGCGGGATCACGCTCGTACATGACCCGACCCGCCAACTCCGCCAGCGCCTGCGGATCCTCCTGCACGGCCTGGAGTTCTACCTTTTCCACTTTGCTTGCCACCTGCATCATTTCCCCTTGAATTCCGGCTGTCGCTTGCCCAAGAAGGCCGCAACGCCTTCCGCGTAATCATGGCTCTGCCCCAGTTCACGCATCATGTCGCGCTCGAGATTCAGCTGAGTGTCCAAGGTGTTGCCAAGGCTCACATTGATGGCCTGCTTGGTACGGGCCAGGCCCTTGGTCGGGGCCTGCGCAAAATGTTGAAGCAGCGCCTCGACACGCGCTTCAAACTCCACATCGGGCACGCATTCCCAGATCAGGCCCCATTCCTGTGCCTGCCGCGCTCCGAGCTTGTCGCCCAACATGGCGAGACCCATTGCGCGCGCGCGACCCACCAGGCGGGGAAGCGCATACGTGCCCCCTGTATCCGGCACCAACCCTAGCCGACAGAAGGGCTGGATGAAGCTGGCCGATTCAGTGGCCAGGACAATATCGCCCCCGGCCAGCGCAAGATTCGCACCGGCCCCAGCCGCGACGCCATTGACAGCCACCACGACAGGCATGGGCAATGCATTGAGACGCCGTATGAGCGGCGCGTAATACGCTTCGACCGTGGCGCCAAGATCCACAGGTGCTTGCCCTTCCGCGACCTGGCGTTCCGACAGGTCTTGTCCGGCACAAAAGCCCCTGCCCCGACCCGACAGCATCAACACGCGCGCATCGGCGCTGCGCTCGACCTGGCCCAGCGCGTGCGCCAGCTCGCCATGCATGGCCGCAGTGAAACTATTGAGCTTATCGGGCCGGTTGAGCCAGATGCGCGCCACGCCACCTTCTTGCCTGTACTCGATATTCTTGTAGTCCACCCTTGCCTCCGTTCAGACGTGCCANCGTNTTTGGACGACACGGAAGCGGTTGGCCACGAACGCGCTGTCGGACAANGCAGCGTTGGCTGCCGGGTTGGCACCCGTGCCATGNAAATCGCTGAAGGCGGCCGTCTGGTTCACGAAAACACCACCGGTNAGGTTGAGCGAAAGTGCCACACCGGCACGCTCGGCAGCCTTGCGCATGCGCTCGGCCACCGCGGAATCTGTGGAGTAGCCGGCCAACGTCAATGCGCCATGCCGGAGCACGGTGTCACGTGCCAGGTCGATACTGTGATCGGTGGAATCGGTGGCAACAACAAAGGCGATGGGGCCAAACCACTCCTGGAAGATACGGGTGTCACCGGCCTCGGCTTTCAACAGGAGTGGGGTTCGCACGCGTGCCTGAGGAAACTGTGGGTGCTGGAGGGTACGGCTGTCGCACAATACGGGAAGCCCTAGCGCTCGCGCCGCGTCGATACGCTTGGCAGTCGCTTCGTTCTGGATGGCTCCCGTCAATTCGACGGCCTTGGCCGGATCGCTCACCATCCGCTCGACGGCCTGCGCGAGAGCCTGAGCCACTTCATCGAAGCTGAGCCGCCCTTCGGCAGTCTGGATGCCATCGCGAGGCACGTAGACATTTTGCGGTGCCGTGCACATCTGGCCCGAGTACAAGGCGAACGAGAAGGCGAGATTGCGGGCCACCGCCTTGATGTCTTCGACCGAATCGATGATGACCTGGTTGACGCCAGCCTTCTCGGTGTAAACCTGGGCATGGCGGGCATGGTTCTCGAGCCAGCTGCCGTTCTCACTGCTGCCGGTGAAGTCAATGATACGCACGGCGGGATCCATCGCGAGTTCCGTAGCCGTGTTGTCCTTCGAGCCGTGGGCTGCCAGTTGCACGACATTGGGGTCCTGACCGGCTTCCTTGAGCACTTGGCGAGCGACCTGGACGGTGATGGCCAACGGAAGGACCGCGCCCGGATGGGGTTTCACGATCACGGTATTGCCTGTGGCAAGACTGGCGAACAGGCCAGGATACCCATTCCAAGTGGGGAAGGTGGAGCAGCCAATGACCAGGGCCACTCCGCGCGGCACGATGGTGGAGCGTTTCTGCATGCGTAGAGGATCATGCTTGCCCTGGGGCTTCTCCCATTCTGCCACCTCCGGAATGCGCGACATCTCTTGCCACGCGTAGGCTACCGCCTCGAGTCCTCGGTCCTGTGCGTGAGGACCGCCGGCTTGGAATGCCATCATGAAGCCCTGTCCAGTGGTGTGTTGCACCGCATTGGCAATCTCGAAACTGCGCTGGTTGAGTCGGCGCAGAATTTCCAGGCTGACACCAACCCACACCTTGGGCCCGGCTTCACGCCAGCTTTCAAGCGCTGCAGACGCCTGGCTCACCAGAACGCCCGGCGCCAGCCGCGGATAGCGGATGTTCAGATCGAAGCCATAAGGTGACTGCTCCTCACCGACTGTTTCAGTCGCGTCGACTCCTTCGAGCGTGAAGGTCTGGCCCTTCATGTCCTCGAACGCCTTGCCGCCATCCAGGGCAGCGGTTTCACCATAGACTCGTGGGCTGGGAGACTCTGGAAACGGGCTCCAATAGCCACGTTTGGCAGCTGCCGCCACAGCCTGCTCGAGAACCTCGCGATTGCGCTCGAAAAATTCCACCGACACCTTGTTTGCTCCTTGATTCATGTTTCCTGATCGAAATCGATCCGGACGCGGTCAGTTACAGGAAAGCTCTGGCAGCTCAGCACAAATCCGCGTGCGACCTCATAGTCTTCGAGCGCAAAGTTCGCATCCATGTCGACCTCGCCCTCGACAACCTTGCACCGGCATGTCGAACAGACTCCACCTTTGCAGGAATAAGGCAGCTCTACCCCTTGCGCCAATGCTGAATCCAGCAGGCTTTCCTTGTTTTTTTCAATTGTGATTGTGCGTGTAAGACCATCCAGGACGACGGTCAACTCGCATTGGTCACCCGGCGCGCGACGCACTTCCTCGCCCTTGCGCAGGGCTCGTGGCCCCTTAGGTGAACCAAACAGCTCAAACTTGATACGCTCCTTTGGCAGACCTTTTTCCTGTAGAGCCGCAATGACCGATTCAGTCATGTCCTGCGGGCCGCATACGAAGGCATAATCGACGTCAGCAGGCTCGAACCACACCCCCGCCAGCTGCCGAACCTTGTCGCCATCCAGGCGACCGTTCAACAAATCAACATCCTGATGTTCGCGGCTCATGACGTAGCTCACTGCAAACCGCGTCATGTATCGATTTTTTAGGTCTTCAATTTCTTCTCGAAAGAGTACGGCAGAAGACGCCCGATTTCCATAGAAAAGCGTGAAACACGACTCGGGCTCGATATCCAACGCCGTCTTAACAAGAGAAAGTATGGGGGTGATGCCGCTACCGACCGCAAAGGCCACGTACTGTCGCCCAAACTCGGGCGAAAACTCTGTTGTGAAGTGGCCGTCGGGCGGCATGACCTCAACTACGTCTCCCGCCTTGAGCTGGGAATTCGCCCAAGTGGAAAACGCACCGTCATTCAGGCGCTTGATCGCCACGCGGAGCTGGCCGTCGTGGGGTGCGGCGCAAATCGAGTAGGAACGGCGCAACTCCTCGCCATCGATGTGTGTGCGGAGGGTGAGGTATTGACCCGGCCGGAAGGAATAGGCTTCAGTCAGCGCCTCGGGTACTTCGAACGTGACCACCACGGCATCACGAGTATTGCGCGCCACCGATGCGACTTTAAGCGGTTGGAACTTGCTCATGGTTTCAATGCGTCTTGAAGTAATCGAAAGGCTCACCGCAGGCATTGCAACGGTAGAGGGCCTTGCACGGGGTGGATCCAAAGCGGCTGATGAGTCGCGTACGGAGAGAGGTGCACTGTGGACAGGGCACGGGCGGTTCATTGCGAGATCTCAATCCGGAGATGTCGACCGACTGCTGGGTGGGAGGCGCGATTCCGTAGTGACGAAGCGCCTCACGACCGCGCTCACTCATCCAATCGGTCGTCCATGCGGGCGACAGCACCGTGTCGACGCGCACTGCCGTTAGTCCATGATCATGCAGCGCCTGTTCGATACTGCGTGTAATTTCGTACATGGCGGGACAGCCTGAATAGGTTGGCGTGATGGTCACCACGCATGTCCCATCTTCGAACGACACGCCACGCACGATGCCCAAGTCCACAATGGAAATCACAGGTATTTCGGGATCGGGCACGGTGTCGAGCCAACACATGACGACCTCGGGCGATACGGCGGCTACGCATCGCGGCCCATGCCCGCGCCGCTCAGACGAGACATTCACCACGTCGCTCCCGGATACGTGCGCTGCAAATGCTGCATCTCGGCCAGCAAATATCCGAGGGCCTCGGTATGACGCCCGCAGATTCCGCCGCGATGGGCGGGGTGGTCGGCCTCGTCGCCGGGCGGCAAGGAAAGCGTAGCTTCCGATACGACTGCCGCAACATGCTGACCCCATGCATCACGCAAGGTGGAATGAAGCGGCACGACGCCTCTCGCGGCCAGGTCGCAAATCACTTCATCGTCCTCGAACAGCTCGCCCGTATGACGCCATACATCGTCGAGTGCTTCCTGCATGCGGCGATGGCTCAGTTCCGTGCCGTCGCCCAGGCGCAGGAGCAAATCGCTGGAGCGGCGGGTGTGGTAGGCAACTTCCTTCACGGATTTGGCCGCAATGGCGGCAATCCGCTCATCGGTCGAGGCGGCCAGTCGCTCGAGAAGCAGGTAATGCCATACATCGAACACGAACTGGCGTGCCACCGTATCGCCGTAGTGACCGTTGGGCCGCTCAGCCACGAGATAGTTCCGGTATTCCGGTGCGTCTCGCAGATACGCGAGCTGGTCTTCGTCACGGCCCTGCCCTTCCACTTCGCCCGCCAGCGTCAACCACATGCGCGCCTGGCCGAGAAGGTCGAGTGCCGTATTGGCGACTGCCATCTCTTCTTCCAGGACTGGGCCATGCCCCGTCCATTCGCACAGGCGCTGGGATAACACTAGCGTCGTGTCCCCCATGCGAAGAAGATACTGAAACAGTGACTGATCCATGGCGCGCCTCACATATTGATTTCATCAGGCATTGGAAAGAAGGTCGGATGTCGATAGACCTTGCTGTTGGCCGGCTCGAACAAAGGCTCTTTGTCGGATGGACTGCTCGCCACGATGTCCGACGCCTTGACCACCCAGATGCTCAGCCCCTCGTTGCGCCGCGTATAGAGGTCGCGCGCATTGTTGAGCGCCATTTCGGCATCGGGGGCATGAAGGCTGCCGACATGTTTGTGTGCCAGACCGTGCTGGCTGCGGACGAAGACCTCCCAAAGAGGCCAGGTAGAACGGCTCATGATATGGATTCCTTGAAGGGATGATTCGATAATCGCCCACCGGGCGACAGGCGGAATCAGGCCGCCTTGCGCTGCGCCTGCTTCTCGGCGTGGGCCGCCATGGCCTCGCGTACCCAGGCACCGTCTTCGTGCGCCTGTACACGCGTACGCAGTCTTTCGCGATTGCAGGGGCCATTGCCCTTCAGCACTGCATGAAATTCGGACCAGTCGATTTCGCCGAACTCGTAGTGGCCCGTGCTTTCGTTCCACTTCAGATCCGGATCCGGAATCTTCAACCCCAGGTACTCTGCCTGCGGAATGGTCTGGTCCACGAATTTCTGACGCAGTTCATCGTTGGAGAACAGCTTGATGCGCCATTGCATGGACTGGGCGCTATTGGGCGAATCATGATCCGGTGGCCCGAACATCATCAATGCCGGCCACCACCAGCGATTCAATGCCTCCTGGGCCATGTCTTTCTGGGCCTGCGTGCCTTCGCGGCAGAGCTTGATCAGGAGGTCGTAGCCCTGACGCTGGTGGAAGGATTCTTCCTTGCACACACGGACCATTGCACGGGCATAAGGCCCATAGGAGCAACGACACAACGGGATCTGGTTGATGATGGCTGCGCCATCCACCAGCCAGCCGATCATGCCGATATCCGCCCAGGTGAGCGTCGGGTAATTGAAGATACTCGAATACTTGGCCTTGCCGGCATGCAAGGCGTCGATCAAGTCATCTCGTGAAACACCGAGGGTTTCCGCGGCGCTATAGAGGTAGAGGCCGTGGCCCGCCTCGTCCTGCACTTTGGCAAGAAGAATGGCCTTACGTTTTAGCGTGGGAGCACGCGTGATCCAGTTGCCTTCGGGCAGCATTCCGACCACTTCGGAATGAGCGTGCTGCGAGATTTGCCGGATCAGTGTCTTGCGGTATGCCTCGGGCATCCAGTCCTTGGGTTCCACGCGCACGCCGGCGTCGATCCGCTCCTGAAAAGCGCGCTCTGCGCCTGTAAGTTCGTCTGTGCTACGAACCGCCTTGACTCCGGTTTCCACCATTTGGGCGTACATACCGCAACTCCTTTTCCTGGGCTTGTGCAAATGCGGCATTCATGCCGTCTTATGGATGCATTATTTAATACAAGTTTATTGATGTCAATCAAAAAATCGTATCGTATTGGGGCGCAAGATGACGACAGGCGTAGGGGTGACGCCGAACCGCGATCTAGGGAAATGCGCGAGTTATCGCGCTCGAAGAAGCCGTGCGACCGCGGTGGAACGAAAGCCGCTCAGGCAGCGCAATACATTTCGGGCGCTACGGGGGTTGGATACGACAGTGGCAAGGCTGCGGGGCGATCGCCCCAACGGCGATCACGCCCGGCACGGTTCGAAGCAATCAGACCTTGAGGAACTGCTCGCGGTAATGCTTGAGTTCGTTGATGGATTCGTAGACGTCCGCCAGAGCCTCGTGCTTGGCCTGCTTGACGAAACTGCGATACACCTCGGGCTTCCAACGCAGGGCCAGCTCCTTCAGGGTGCTGACATCGAGGTTGCGATAGTGGAAGAACGCTTCAAGGTCTGGCATGTACTTCACCATGAAACGGCGATCCTGACCGATGGTGTTCCCACACATGGGCGACTTTCCGGCGGGGACGTGCTGCGACAGGAATTCCAGCATTTTGTCCTGGGCATCCTTTTCACTAAGGGTCGAAGCCCGCACTTTGTCGATCAACCCACTCTTGCCATGTGTGGACTGGTTCCATTTATCCATGGCATTGAGCACTTCATCCGGCTGATGAACCACGAGTACAGGGCCTTCGGCCACGAGGGTGAGATCCGGCTCGGTAATCACGGCCGCCAGTTCGATGATGCGCTCCTTCTCCGGGTCGAGGCCGGTCATCTCCATATCTATCCAGATCAGGCGCTGTTCTTTACCCACCATATAATCCCTTCATGAAAAAAGAGATTTTCGCATAAGCGCCGCCTATGTTCACTTTGCTGTTCGTCGCCTTCCTGCTCTCAGATGTCCTGCTGCGCCTGTGGCTCGCCTCCAGACAGATTCGACATGTGCGGATGCACCGCGACCAGGTACCCGAGGCTTTTTCCGCCCGCATCGGGTTGCGCAGCCACCAACGCGCCGCCGACTACACAATCGCCAAGACGCGAGTGGTCATGGTGGAACGCTTGGTCGAAGCCGTTGTGCTCGTGGGGTTCACATTTATGGGCGGCCTGCAGTTCCTGGATCTCAGGATGGCAGCTTGGTTCGACAACGAAATGCTGCGACAGCTCGCCCTGATTGGCGCAGTCTTCGCCATCATGAGCATCATCGGCCTGCCCTTCGCGGTCTACAACAAGTTTCGGCTTGAACAACGCTTCGGCTTCAACCGGATGACCCCTCGCCTGTTCATCACGGACGGTCTCAAGACGCTGCTGTTATCCCTTGTCTTTGGGACACCGCTCGCGGCGGCTGTATTGTGGGTAATGGGAAATACAGGCCCCTCCTGGGCCTGGTGGGCGTGGGGGCTCTGGGTCGTCTTCAATATCTTATTGCTCTGGTTGTTCCCGACGGTCATCGCTCCGGTATTCAATAAGTTCACCCCGCTCGACAACCCGGAAATTGCAGAGCGCATCCACCAGCTGATGCAGCGCTGCGGGTTTTCGGTGAAGGGCTTGTTCGTCATGGACGGCTCAAAACGCTCGGCACATGGCAATGCCTACTTCACTGGCTTTGGCAACGCCCGCCGTATCGTGTTCTTCGACACCCTGTTGTCCAAGCTCAATGCAGACGAAATCGAAGCTGTACTGGCGCATGAGCTGGGACACTTCAAGCATCGGCACATAGTGCGCCGGATGGTGATTTCCTTCGGCCTGGCCCTCATCTTCTTCTTGACCCTCGCCTGGCTTTCAACGCAGATGTGGTTCTACGATGGATTGGGCGTATTGCCACAGTTCGGGCGCCCCAATGACGCACTTGCCCTGATTCTGTTCTTCCTGGCCGTGCCGGTTTTTACCTTCTGGGTAACGCCACTCATGTCATGGTTATCCCGGCGCGACGAATTCGAAGCGGATCGTTATGCCTCCACCCAAGCGTCAAGCGACGCCCTCGTCTCTGCGCTGGTCAAGCTCTACGACGACAATGCTGCCACCCTGACACCAGACCCGGTACACTCCGCTTTTTATGACAGCCATCCACCCGCCTCGCTCCGTATCGAAAGCCTGCGACATGCCTCGACCTGACACGAACAAGAGACCGGGTGCCGCTGCAGCCGCGGTGCGGCGGACGCTCTCCGGCCAACAGGGGCGCATTGTGTCTTCTCACGGGCGACACTACATGGTGGAACTGGCGAATGGCAGCTTGAAAAAATGCTTTCCCCGGGGAAAGAAGGCAGGCCCCGCTGTTGGCGATTTTGTCGAAGTCACTGTGCAAGGCGAGGAAGGCAGTATCGAGCGTGTGCTCGAGCGCCGCAATCTGCTCTTCCGATCCGACGAAATGCGAGTCAAGCAGTTCGCTGCCAATGTGGACCGTTTGTTGATTGTCGTTGCCGTCGAACCCCCTTTTTCAGAAGATCTGGTCGGGCGCGCATTGGTCGGAGCATGGAATGCGGACATCGAGCCCATCATTATCCTGAACAAGATCGATCTGCCCGGTACAGAGACGACTCGTAAACGCCTGGAAGTCTTTACAAAGCTCGGCATACCGGTCTACGAAACAGACGCCACTGATTCTGAATCCACACGTCAGACGCTCCTGCCGTTGTTACGGGATCATTGCAGCATTCTGCTGGGCCAAAGCGCCATGGGGAAGTCCACGCTGCTGAATGCGTTGGTGCCCTCCGCGGATGCGGCTACACAACCTCACTCCGAAGCTTTGGCTGCAGGCAAGCATACAACCACGACGACGCGCTTGTATCACCTTCCGGACGGAGGCGACCTGATCGATTCCCCGGGCTTCCAGGCATTTGGACTCCAACATCTGGACCCGGAAGATATCCAGCGTGGATTCCCGGAGTTCCACGAAGCAATCCGCGAATGCCGCTTCTACAACTGCAGCCATCGTCATGAACCGGGTTGCGGCGTGCTGGCAGCGCTCGAACGGGGCGAAATCGCACCAGAGCGGCATGCCCTGTATGAAAGACTGCTCGCAGAATACGAGGCGCGTACGCAATATTGAACCCGGTCATCCGGGGTCGACATCCGCGCGCACTCTAAGCTTACTTAGTCTCTGGATCAGCGAGACCTTGAGGCTTCGCCAGGGAGGAATGCTCGGCTGCAGCGAGGAAGTGATAAAGGTTGCGGATCAGTGCTGCAGTCGCCCCCCAGATGAAATAGTCCCGCCATGTCACCGAGAAGAAATATCTCGGTGGAGCATCCTTCGGGCGAATTTCGTGCAGCTTATGGAGCGTCGGGTTCAATAGGGTGCTGAGCGGCACCTCGAATACCTCGGCGACCTCGCTTTGATCTGGCACTAGGCGATAACCGGGTCGCAACACGCCGACCACCGGCTTCATCGTATAGCGACTCGAGGTCAAGAAACTGGGCTGGCTCCCCAAGACCTCGACATAGTGAGGCTCAATGCCAACTTCTTCCCAAGTCTCGCGCAATGCGGCGTCCACGAAGTCCGCATCCGTGGCTTCGATCCGCCCACCGGGAAAACAGATCTGGCCGGCATGACTCATCAAATGAGCCGAGCGACGCGTCAAGAGCACATGGATGCCCTCTTCACGCTCGATCATTGGGATGAAAACAGCGGCCGGACGAATGTCCGGACGTGCGGAAACATCCAGATCGAAGTGATTCGGAAAAAGCGGCTCGACCTGCCAAGGAAACTCATCAGCAAAGGCCTGCCTGATAAAGGGCAGCTGGAGTGAACCCGGCCTCAGTTCAGGTAAGGGCGGGGTCTGAATAACCGGCTGCTCTGCCGGATCGAACCCGGACACGTGTCGGGGCCAAACGATGGGAGGGGTCGGATCCATATCACCAAAAACAAAGGCACCCGCCCTGGGGTGCCTTTGTCGTTAAAAGCGAAGCGCAAGTATTTATGCTTCAGCCTTCTTGCTGGTGCGAACCAGTTTTTCCTTGATGCGGGCAGACTTACCAGAACGGCTGCGCAGGTAGTACAGTTTAGCACGGCGCACATCCCCACGACGCTTCACTTCGATGCTCGCGATTTGCGGGGAATACAGCTGGAAGGTACGCTCGACGGCTTCGCCCGAAGAAATCTTACGAACGATGAAAGACGAATTGAGACCACGGTTGCGACGCGCAATCACGACGCCTTCATAAGCCTGTACACGCTTGCGGTTGCCTTCAACCACGTTCACGTTCACGACAACAGTGTCGCCGGGGCCGAATTCCGGGCGGGGCTCGCCGCCGGTCAAGCGTTGGATCTCTTCTTGTTCGAGGACTTCAATAATGTTCACGGTGAACTCCAAATGTCATCTTGCCCGAAGCTGGATTAACGAAAGGAAGAGCCAGTTGCCTAGACTCGACTTATATGCTTCGACAGAGGATGGGAAATAGCCCGCTATTCTAGCAAGAATTCCAGGCATGGGTGAATGGGGGCGTACTGACACCGCACCCAAGCGCGGCAAACGCACCACGAAAAAGCCCGTTTGCGCCGCAAATCCTATCAAGCTGCTCGGGTTTTACCCTGCAAGGTCATAAAACCGTCATCAATGCAGTCTACAATGAAATCGTTTTCATCGATAGTACGACGTCGACGCTTTCATCATGCGCCGGAAGAATCCGACCTCACAGCGCCTCTCTATTGTGGATATCGCCAAGCGAGCGAAGGTCTCGCCGTCCACGGTTTCGCGCGTATTCAATAACCCGGAACTCGTCCAGCCATCGACGCGGGACGCCGTGCTCAAGGTAGCCCACGAGTTAGGTTACCGGCCCAATGCTTCCGCACGCACCTTGCGTACCCAACGCAGCCAGGTGTTGGGAATCGTCCTGCCAACGCTCGATAATCCAGTGTTCGCCGAGTGTCTCCAGGGCATCATCGGCGCCACCGTGAAGCACGGCTACGCAATCATGCCGGTCACCTCGCAATACGAAGTGGCTGCTGAAATCGAGGCTGTGGAACAGCTGCTCGCCTTCGGAGTGGACGGCGTGGTACTGGCCGTGTCGGATGCTGCAACATCGCAGGCGTTGCGGCGACTGCAGGCACACGCTCTTCCCTATGTCCTGATCTATAACCGCCACGGAGAGCATCCCTGTGTGTCGGTCGACGGCGCCCGGGCCATGCACGAAATCGTTCAGAAGCTCGCTGCGCACGGGCATCAACGTATTGCCATGATCTGTGGGCAGCTGAGCACGTCCGATCGGGCGCAGCAACGCTACAACGGTTTTCTCGACGCCATGGCAAGCGCCGGGCTGCCGCCTGCACCGCTTATTGAAATACCGTTCGTCGACACCGCCATACAGGACATCTCGGCCGTCTTGCGGCGCCCGGACCGGCCCACGGCACTGGTGTGCTCCAATGACCTGATCGCTATCCGTGCCGTGCGAGCCGCGCATGAGAGCGGCCTACGGATCCCAGACGATGTAAGCGTCACCGGGTTCGACGGCATCGGACTCGGAGAGGACCTGACTCCGCGACTGACCACTGTCTTGCAACCCAATGCATACATGGGCATTACCGCAGCCGAATGGGTGATGTCAGGTATCCAGAACGAGCAAATGCCACATCCCGACGATAGCGTCACGCTAGCTTACGAGGTGCGCTGGAGCGAGTCCTGCTCTTATGCGCCCTCACTTCCCGGGCTGACAGCCCTACGGGTTTAGCGAATCGCAACGTCTAACCCGATCATATTTTTTCATCGCATGGCTTCGGCCATTCCACAACTTAACCTTCATTACAAGTGGAGCACAACATGTCGATACTCTTCAAACGCATCGCTCAGGCCAGCCTGCTGGCACTGGGACTGTCCGCTGCCAGCGTACAGGCGCAAACCGCGGTTTGCTACAACTGCCCGACCGAGTGGGCGGACTGGGGTACGCAGCTGCGGGCTATCAAGGAACACACGGGTGTATCGATCCCGGCCGACAACAAGAATTCTGGCCAGTCGCTGGCACAGTTGGTGGCCGAGAAATCGAACCCTGTAGCCGACATTGTCTACCTCGGTATCTCCTTCGCCGAACAAGCCAAGCAAGCGGGTGTAGTGACCAGCTACAAGCCGAAGAACTGGGATGCCATTCCTGCGGACCTGAAGGATCCGGAGGGCCTGTGGTTCACCATCCACTCCGGCACGATGGGCTTTATGGTGAACGTCGACGCATTGGACGGCAAACCCGTCCCCCAGTCGTGGGCTGATCTGCTCAAACCCGAATACAAAGGTCTGGTGGGCTACCTGGATCCGTCTTCCGCATTCGTGGGCTACGTCGCTGCGATGGCAGCCAACATTGCGCATGGCGGTACGGTCGACAATGTCCAGCCCGGCCTCGACTTCCTGAAGAAGCTGCAAAGCAACAACCCCATTGTTCCAAAGCAGACCTCCTACGCTCGCCTGTTGTCCGGCGAAATCGGCATCCTGCTCGACTATGACTTCAATGCCTATCGCGCCAAGCACAAGGATCAGGCAAACGTGGAGTTCGTGATTCCGAAGGAAGGCACCATCGCCGTTCCCTACGTGATGAGCCTCGTCGCCAATTCGCCCAACGCCGAAAACGGCAAGAAAGCGCTGGACTTCGTGCTGTCCGATGAAGGTCAGGCAATTTGGGCACGCGCCTTCCTGCGCCCTGTACGCCCCGAAGCCATGCCCGCCGACATCGAAAAGCTGTTCCTGCCGGCGTCGGACTATGCCCGCGTGAAGCCCATCGACTACGCGCGCATGGCAGAAGTGCAGCGTGACTTTGCAGATCGCTATCTGCAACAGGTTCAGTAATCCATTGTTGTAAACCATGATGACCGCACCTACGCATCCAACTCAACGCGGCGGGCAGATACGTCTGCTGTGCATGTTGCCTGCCGCTATCTTCTTTGTCGCCTTTTGGCTCCTGCCCATTGCTGTGCTGGTGGCGCTGCCTGCGGAAAAGGGATGGGACACCTACTTCCTGATCTTGACCAACGGCCGATATCTGCAAAGCCTGCTCAACACGCTCGGGCTGTCGCTGGTGACGACGTTAGTGACGCTCATTCTGGGTGCGTCGGTCGGCATCTACCTGGCGCGCAAGCGTTTCACTGGGCGCCAGGTCTTGATCTCGCTGCTCACGGCGCCCCTGGCTTTTCCAGGGGTGATCGTCGGCTTCTTTGTCATTCTGATCGGTGGCCGTCAAGGCCCCTTCGCCGCCCTAATGCAGGATCTCGGACTCGGGCGCGTCACCTTCGCCTACGGCATGATCGGCCTGTTCCTGGCGTACCTGTACTTTTCGCTGCCACGAGCCGTGGCTTCGTATACCGCCGCGGCGGAATCCATGGATCCGCAACTTGAAGAAGCGGCGCGTGTCCTTGGTGCCAGCCGTTGGCAGATCACACGTGATGCATGGTGGCCCCAGCTTCTGCCAACAACCGTAGCGTGTGGTGCGATCGTCTTCGCAACGGCCATGGGCGCCTTTGGAACGGCATTCACCCTTTCGAGCCAGGTGGAAGTCGTTCCGATCACCATCTACAACGAGTTCACCAACTACGCCAATTTCGCCGTGGCTGCCTCGCTTTCCATTGCGCTGGGTCTGGTGACCTGGGGCGTGCTCTTCGCTTCACGCGTATTGAGCCGCGACTCCAGCGCGGCCTGATAAGGGGAACGACTTGAAACCATCATCCAATTCCCGCTCCCCGCTCTTGTTCCTTACAACGGCCATCATCTGTGTTTTCATGATCGCCCCGGTGATCCTGTCCGTCATGGCGGGCTTGGTCAACAATTTCACACGTGGCATCTCGAGCGGCTTTACCTTACGCTGGGTCATGCAGGTCTGGGAGGTCTATGGAAACACAGTCGGCGCTTCTATCGCACTGGCGCTGGCATGCGTTGCCTGCACACTGGTGCTCGGCGTCCCATGTGCCTACGGCCTTGCACGAAGTAAGTCCCGTCTCGCACGCGCCTTCGAAGAGTTGCTGCTACTGCCGGTGGCCATCCCGGGACTCGCTACTGCCCTGGCCCTGATCCTCGTGTACGGCAACATGACCTCGTTGCGACAGAGCTTTGTGTTCATCCTGATTGGCCACGTGGTCTTTACCCTGCCCTTCATGGTCAGGACCGTATCGGCTGCTTTCCAACGCCCAGAACTGCTTGCCATGGAAGAAGCAGCCCGCACGCTGGGCGCTGGCTTCATGAAACGCTTCCTCGGTGTACTGGTACCCGCCGTTTTGCCCGCCATCGTCGCGGGGATGCTGATGGTTTTCACATTGTCCATCGGCGAATTCAACCTGACGTGGATGCTGCACACCCCGTTCACGAGGACCTTGCCAGTGGGGCTGGCCGATAGCTATGCCTCCATGCGCATCGAAGTCGGCTCTGCCTACACCTTCATATTCCTCATCGTCATCCTGCCCGTGCTCTGGCTGCTGCAGGCCTTCACCACTCTCATTCAAAAACGCTATGGAGCTTGACCCCGTGTCCTCGACGCGCACCCGCATTCTCATCAAAAACTGCGCAAAGACTTATCCCGACGGTACCCGCGGCCTGCTGCCGGCAAATCTTGAAATTGAAGCCGGTGAAGTTGTCGCGTTGCTGGGCCCTTCGGGTTGCGGAAAGACTACCCTCTTACGACTGTTGGCCGGCTTGGAAGTCGCTGATGCCGGTAGCCAGATCCTGTTCGGGGATCAGGACGTAACCTCGCTCGCGGCCGAAAAGCGAGGCATCGGCATGGTATTCCAAAGCTATGCGCTCTTCCCGCAGATGACGGTGGAAGCCAACATCACGTATGGCCTGCGGATTCGCGGCGTGAACGCCGAGGAATGCCGCCGCACGGCCGGCACGCTGATCGACCTGGTTCGCCTCAACGGCCTGGAAAAGAAGCGCCCCGCGGAATTGTCGGGCGGCCAGCGCCAGCGCGTGGCGTTGGCCCGTGCCGTAGCAGTCAAGCCGCGGGTCTTGTTGCTCGACGAGCCCATGGCGGCCCTGGATGCCAAGTTGAAGGAGTCCCTGCGCGATGAGCTCGCCGAACTCTTGCGCCACCTCGGCATTACAGCGGTTCACGTCACGCACGATCAGCAGGAAGCAATGGCCATTGCCGATAGGCTGGCTGTCATGCAAGGCGGCCGCATCATGCAGGTCGGTACGGCTGAGACCCTGTATCGAAACCCTGCCCACCCCTTTGTGGCACGCTTCCTGGGACGGGTGAATACGCTGACGCGAAACGCGGACGACAAAGCCAAGGGAGTGATCCGCGTCGGCAACTATGCCATGCCCTGCCCCGAGCATCTGCGCGACCATGATGAAGTCATGGTGCGCCCAGAAGATGTCCATCTTGCCGACGTGGACGGCAGCCCCGCCACTGCCCGCATCTCGCGCCGCACTTTCTTGGGTGACCGCGTACAGCTTTATCTAGAACTGGCGGGCCAGGAGACCGTATTGGCCGAAGCGCACGGCCTGCTGAATCACGCGCCGGGCGAAACCATCGGCATTCGTATCGACCCGGATCGTCTGCTGCCGGCGCGCGCACCGGCCCATGCCTAGATTCTGATGGGGCCGGTTGGAGAGTTATCGACGACCGGCTCAGTTACTGCTCACCTGAAAAGACCCTACGTCCATGACACAGATCTACAACTTCGTTCAGATCACCGACCTGCACATCCGCAAGCCCGGCCAACTCGCCTACGGCCGTGTGGATACACTGAGCTATGTCCGCCGCACCATTGACTCTGTCCGCGCCTTGCGCCAGAAGCCAGATGCCATGGTCGTGACCGGAGACCTGACAGATTTCGGCCGCATCGAGGAATATGAGAACCTGAAGAGCCTGGTAGACCCCCTGGGCATTCCCGTGTATCTGCTGCCGGGCAACCATGATCACCGGGACAACCTGCGAAAAGTGTTCAGCGATCATGACTATCTGGGCCAGGAAGGCGAATTCGTACAATTCCACCGCAAGCTTGGCCCGATGCACCTGCTGGCGTTGGACACCAGCGTACTGGGCGAAAGCGGTGGCAAGCTATGCGCGGACCGCTTGGCATGGCTCGCCGCTCGACTTGAAGAACTGAGCCCCGAGCCGGTAGTGATCGCCATGCACCACCCCCCTTTCCGCACCCTGATCGGCCATATGGACAAGATCGGCCTGATGGAAGGCGCTGCCGAACTCGAAGCATTGATTCGCCGTTATGACAATATCGAACGCGTACTGTGCGGCCATTTACATCGCGCCATCGACGTGCGCTTTGGCGGCACATTGGCTTCGACCTGCCCCGGCCCCGCACACCAAGTCACCCTCAACCTGCACCCGGACGCGGAATCCAATTGGATGTACGAGCCACCCGCATTCCGCGTGCATGCTTGGGATGCGGAAAGCCGGCGCCTGGTTTCGCACATCGCGCCCATCGGCGAATTTGAAGGCCCCTATCCCTTCCATGAAAACGGCAAACTGATCGACTGATCGACCCTGCCTAGGGCCGGCAATAAACCTTGTATATCGCCGGCCTTTCCCCTTGCCATGGTTCTGCGCCGCGCACCTTAGAACCCACCGGCGGCTGCAAGCCACATCAGCCCCGGAATGCTGGCTCCCCAGAAAATCACCAAGAGAACGTCTAGCAGCATTGCCTTGCGCGAGAGCGTATGTGACCGATGCGCGACCGCTTGCGGCCGAGAGCGGCCCCTACGCCCGGTAGCAGGCATCCGCGGCTTGGGCGCTGGGGGAAAAGGCCAACGAAAAGGAAGCTGCGCGTGAAGTGCTTTCATGACATTCCCTGTTTGTTTATCCAGTACTCAGTACTGTATATAAAAACAGTGTATTGGACAATGGCGCACACGCAACAAAAACCCCACCGTGCATATTGCAACGGCGGGGTGTGCTCCCATTTACCAGGGCCTGACCTGTTGGCCCGAGTTTCGTCTTAGCGGTCTGGTTGGGGCGTCACACGCAGATAGGGGCGCACTGCCTTGTATCCCTTCGGAAACTTCTGCTTGATGACTTCTTCGTCCTGCAGGCTCGGAACGATGATGACGTCATCGCCCTGCTGCCAGTTTACCGGCGTCGCGACACTATGATTGTCGGTCAGCTGTAGCGAATCGATCACCCGCAGGATTTCGTTGAAATTGCGCCCAGTGCTTGCGGGGTACGTGAGGATCATGCGGATCTTCTTGGCCGGGTCGATCACGAATACCGAGCGCACCGTCGCCGTCGTACTGGCATTGGGGTGGATCATGTCGTAGAGCGTAGCCACCTTCCGATCCGGATCCGCCAGAATCGGGAAATTCACCTCGCAATTCTGTGTCTCGTTAATGTCATTGATCCACTTCTTGTGTGAATCAGAGTCATCCACCGAGACGGCGATCACCTTGACGTTACGTTTTGCAAACTCGCCGGAAACAAGGGCGGTGTAGCCAAGTTCAGTCGTACATACCGGCGTAAAGTCCGCGGGATGCGAAAACAATACGCCCCAGCTGTCGCCCAGATACTCGTAAAAACGAATGGGTCCAACAGAGGAATCCTGTTCGAAATCGGGAGCAGTGTCTCCCAGGCGTAGCGTGGTCATTGGCATGGTCTCCAGGTTAAGTTGCACCGACAATTGTGGGCTCTTATAAGTGGAAACTCAAATACGTTAAGAAAATATGCTTATTTGTAATATTAAAAAACAGAGAGGGCTTCGAAACGTAAAGTCGGACTCGAATACTTGATTCGTAAATAAAGAAGGCCCCCGGATGGGAAGATCCGGAGGCCTTGGAATCGGGGCGAAACCGATCGTACGACCCGTTGCGCCGCCCCGATGGGGTCACGCCACTGTTTACAGGGCGTTGGCGAGCTCGGGAACCACTTGGAACAGGTCGCCGACCAGACCGTAGTCTGCCACACCGAAGATGGGCGCTTCTGCGTCCTTGTTGATGGCTACGATAACCTTGGAGTCCTTCATGCCGGCCAAATGCTGGATCGCACCAGAGATGCCCACGGCAATGTACAGCTGGGGTGCCACGATCTTGCCGGTCTGGCCGACCTGCCAATCGTTGGGAGCGTATCCGGCATCGACTGCTGCGCGCGATGCACCGAGCGCAGCGCCAAGCTTGTCGGCAAGCTGGTCCAGGATCTTGAAGTTTTCGGCACTTCCCAGGCCACGACCGCCAGATACGACAATGGAAGCACCCGCCAGCTCGGGGCGATCGCTCTTGGCGAACTCACGGCCCACGAACGAGGAACGACCCGAATCAGCCACCGCCGAAACGCTTTCGACGGATGCGCTGCCACCTTCGGCTGCCACCGCGTCGAACGCGGTAGTACGGACGGTGATGACCTTCACGCTATCGGTCGACTGGACCGTAGCGATTGCATTGCCGGCGTAGATGGGACGCTGGAACGTGTCGGCGGAGTCGACGCCGATAATGTCGGAAATCTGAGCCACGTCGAGCTTGGCTGCAACGCGGGGAGCAATGTTCTTACCGTTCGCAGTTGCAGGGAACAGGATATGGCTGTAGTTGCCGGCCACTTGAAGCACTTGGGTGGCAACGTTCTCTGCCAGACCGTGCTCGAGGGCGGCACCGTCAGCCAGGATGACTTTCGACACACCGGCAATCTTGGCTGCCTGGTCTGCAACGGCTTGNGCACCGGANCCGGCCACCAAGACGTGGATGTCGCCACCGATNGCTGCGGCAGCAGCAACGGCGTTCAGCGTGGCGCCCTTNAGCTGGGCATTGTCGTGTTCAGCAATTACAAGAGTCGTCATGATCAAACCACCTTCGCTTCATTCTTCAGTTTGTCGACCAGGGTCGCAACGTCAGGCACCATGATGCCGGCCTTGCGGGTGGGCGGCTCGCTGACCTTGAGCGTCTTGAGGCGAGGAGCGACGTCAACGCCAAGCTCTTCCGGCGTAACGGTATCAAGCTGCTTCTTCTTGGCCTTCATGATGTTGGGCAGCGTGACGTAACGCGGCTCATTCAGGCGCAGGTCGGTCGTAATGATGGCCGGCAGCGTGAGAGCGAGGGTCTCAAGACCGCCATCCACTTCGCGAGTGACCTTCACTTGGCCGCCTTCCACTTCCACCTTGCTGGCGTTGGTGGCTTGCGGCCAATCCAGCAGCGCCGCCAGCATCTGACCGGTTTGGTTGGCATCGTCGTCAATGGCTTGCTTGCCGAGGATGACGAGCTGAGGCTGTTCCTTGTCGACAACCGCCTTGAGCAGCTTTGCCACAGCCAGCGGCTGCAGTTCGGCATCGGTCTGTGCNAGGATACCNCGGTCGGCGCCAATTGCCATGGCGGTACGNAGNGTTTCCTGGCTCTGGGCTACGCCGCACGAGACGGCGACNACTTCAGTGGCCACACCCTTCTCTTTCAGGCGGGTNGCTTCTTCAACAGCGATTTCGTCGAAGGGGTTCATCGACATTTTGACATTGGCGACATCGACGCCACTCTGATCAGACTTGACGCGGACCTTGACGTTATAGTCAACGACGCGCTTGACAGGTACTAAGACCTTCATCGAGCATCCTCCAAGGATTTCCAGTAATCAAAAAAAATCGGTCAACACGGGGGCCGCGTCGACGCCTCTCCGACCAAGAGGCGGCTTGCCAAGCAAGCTACGTGATTGGACAAAAGACTTTTATTCTACAACTTTGAAAGAGATCTGATGTGGGCGACAACGCTCCGACCTAATGCCGACAGGTTGTAACCGCCTTCAAGCATACTCACGATGCGCCCATTCGCGCTTTGCCCGGCGACAAGAACGAGCTGATCGGTGATCCAGGCGTAATCGGATTCCACCATGCCGAGCTGCCCCATTTCGTCTTCGCGGTGGGCATCGAAGCCGGCAGACACGAGCAATAGCTCGGGCTTGAAGGATCTCAAACGAGGAAGCCAGATGTCGCTCACGATCTGCCGTAGATCGAAACCCGTGGTGTAGGCGTCCACCGGGATGTTGATCATGTTCTCGTGTACGTCGTCTCGACGCACATTCGGGTAGAACGGATGCTGGTAGAAGCTGCACATCATCACGCGATCATCGGCATGGAAGATATCTTCGGTTCCATTGCCATGATGGACATCGAAATCGATGATCGCGACCCTTTTCAGCCCATGATGCTCCATCGCGTGAGCAGCGGCGACAGCGACATTGTTGAAGAAGCAGAACCCCATGGCTTTTGCCGATTCGGCGTGATGGCCCGGCGGACGGACATTGCAGAACGCGGTGTCGGCCTCGCCACTCATGACTGCATCGACCGCCATGATCCCTGAACCGGCGGCCTGCAGCGCGGCCACCCACGTATGGGGGTTCATGGACGTATCCCCATCAATCGCCACATAACCGCTTACAGGAGACAAGCTCTTGATGTGGTCGATGTGCTCGCGAGTATGTACTCTTAGCAACTCAGCTTCCGTGGCCGGCCTGACGGTCTCCCGAGCATCTAGAAGCCCCAATATTCCGCTGGCCAGCAAGTGATCGTTGATGGCGTCGATGCGCTCCGGACATTCGGGATGCCAGCTGCCCATTTCGTGCTGATGACACGCTGGGCTGGTAATGTATAGGGTCTCCATAAAGGTCGATTATGTTCAGACGCACCCGCATTTTGCAAGCAGTCCTTCCGGTATTACTGACCACCGCATGCGCCTCTCCTACCACTGAACAACTGGCCACGCCGGTTGCAGGTACTACACCCACGCAAGCCAATCTCACGGGCAGCGCGTCGCCCGGTGGGTCACGCACTGCAGCGAACGCTCGATCCCAGCCAGACCTCTCGCCGGCTCCCGCCGCCATGGACATCAAGGTCGGCACGTCGGAACCGAGCGCGCGGCCCTTCAAGGCCCTGGATGGCTCGCTAGATACAGACATTCGAAGTTTTGCGGCCGAAGTGGCCCGTGTGCGCAACTTACCTGTCCAGCATGTCGAGGCGCTATTGGGGGAGGCTCAATACAACCCGACGGCTGCTCGCCTTATGGCTCCAGGCAAGACTCGCATAAGAAGAAGCTGGGTGACTTATCGTGCTCGATTCGTCGAGCCTATTCGGATCCGCAACGGCCAGCAATTCTGGTCGGCCAACGCAACGACGCTGCGGCAAACTGAGAAGCTCTATGGCGTACCGGCCTCCATCATTGTGGCCATCATCGGCGTGGAGACCATCTATGGTCGCAACACAGGCGATTTTCGCGTCCTCGACGCGCTGGCGACGCTCGGTTTTCGTTATCCTGACCCCAGTCGCCCCGAGCGGAGTGAATTGTTCCGGAATCAACTGGCAGACCTAATCCAGCTCGATTACGAAGGCAAGTTGAACGCACGCGAGGCGACGGGATCTTTCGCCGGTGCGATGGGGCTTCCCCAATTCATGCCGGGCAGCCTGATGCGCTTCGCTACCGACGGTGATGCCGATGGGCGGATCGATCTGCACGGCAGTGCAAACGATGCCATCGTGTCCGTAGCGCGATTTCTCCGTCTACATGGATGGGTTCCCAACCTACCCGTCTTTGCTCCGGCCAGCTTGCCCAATGATCCGGAACGGTTCGTGACCGGTGGCTTGACTCCAACCGTGGACTGGGCCGCCTTGTCAGCGGCCGGCGCGCGTACTTACACAGGTGCCGCAACCAATTGGCAGCAATACAAACTGGGTGTTGTGAACCTGGTGGACGAGCCGCGCAATACGGTTGAATACCGCCTGGGAACCCCGAACTTCTTTGCACTTACCCAGTACAACCGCAGCTATTTCTATGCCAGTTCGGTGGCAGACCTGGCCCGAGAGCTGGAGCAGCGAATGGGTGTGACTGGCGGCTCAGCCGCCGTCACAGCTCAGTTAAAAACGCCGGTAGAGAGGTAGCGATCGCCGCGGTCGCAGACGATGAACACAATGGTTGCATTCTCGACGCGTTGGGCGACACGCAGGGCGGCTACCAGCGCACCGGCGGACGAAATGCCGCCGAAGATGCCTTCCTCGGCTGCCAACCTGCGGGCCATTTCTTCAGCCTCGGCCTGCGAGATTGACTCGAAGCAGTCGACTCGCGCGGGGTCATAGATCTTGGGCAGATATTCTTCTGGCCACTTGCGAATACCTGGGATCTGGGAGCCTTCTGCCGGTTGTGCTCCCACAACCTGAATCGCCGCGTTACGCGACTTCAGGTACTGACTCACACCCATGATGGTGCCGGTCGTGCCCATGGCGCTGACGAAATGTGTCACCCCGCCATCCGTCTGTTCCCAGATCTCCGGACCCGTCTGCCGAATATGTGCCAGGGGATTATCCGGGTTGGCGAACTGGTCGAGCACCTTACCCTTGCCTTCTGCCTGCATTTGCAAGGCGAGGTCACGCGCGTACTCCATCCCGCCCTGCTCTGCCTTGGTGAGGATAAGTTCGGCTCCGTAAGCCGTCATGGAAGCGCGGCGCTCGACCGAAAGGTTGTCGGGCATGATCAGGATCATCTTGTATCCACGGACGGCCGCGGCCATCGCGAGCGCGATTCCGGTGTTGCCGCTCGTCGCCTCGATGAGCGTATCGCCGGGCTTGATCTCGCCACGGGCCTCGGCTTCGCGAATCATGGAGATGGCGGGCCGGTCCTTCACCGATCCCGCCGGATTGTTGCCCTCTAGCTTGGCGAGTATGACGTTTCCGCGCGGTTCACCCGCTGCACCAGGCAATCGTTGCAAACGGACCAGTGGAGTCGAACCGATGATGTCTTCGATGGTGGGATAAGTTTTCATGGATAAAATCATACACCGGCCCGATTCAAAAATACCTAGCGGCTTCGCCGTGGTTTGCCTGCCGGACGGCTTGCTTGCCCTACTTCGGATACAGCGACAGCCGGCGCATTACCCACCTTCAAGCCCGCAGCCTCGAATGAGGCCGCTTTCTTGGGCCCGACTCCTTTGACCCGCTCAGTAAAGTCGCTCAAGGACTCGAAACGCCCTCCCCGTTCTCGTTCATCAATGATGACTTGAGCCATCTTGGGGCCAATCCCCTTTACCTGCTGCAGCTCTTGCGCCGTAGCGGCATTGAGATCAACAGCGACGGCGAACGCCGGAAAGAACAGGCAACCGGCCAATGTCAGCCTGCCGATATAGTGCCCCGCCCGCCGCCAACTGGGGGGNGACGCCATGCCAGTAGACAANGCCAGGGCTGAGCCCNTCGAAGAACCGAGAGCACGGCCNTGCGCACTGCTTGGCCCNCCCGGGCACTGTAAACGCCCGCCCTTGTGAGAGGACAGGGATTCGACGCCGGGCACGAGGCTCTCGCTGCGTGCAATGCCAGGGCGAGCGGAGCTCAGCGCCCTATTCTTAGAGGTATCGCCGCGACCACCATCGGGGTCGGCTTTGGGCACCCGCCGGTCACGGATTCCCAGCGAAGCGCCCACTTTCTTGGTCTTTCGATTCCACGCGACGCGAGGAGGGGACGAGCCCCAATGTGGATCCGGGTCAGGCGTGGCGACGGTCGGTTGTAGGAATGGATTCATGGACGACTCCTGAAGAGGGAAGCCGCCCCTCCGCCGGAGACATTCCCGCGGATTGGGCTTCAGTCAGGATGATGCGTCACACGATGAATACAACACAGCACCGGTGCCACCAAAGGTCCATCCGTACAGGCCGCGACCTTCGACAAGGAAACGTAGTGTGCGTCGGCCCCCCAGGGCTTCAAACCAGCGCCAAAGGAACCGCGGCCGCTATTTGAAATTACGCTATTTGTGCCTGCCCTGCTTATCGAGCAGCTTCTGCACATACTGAGCAACGCCTGTCTGCACGTCCTTGAAGGGTTTGTCATAGCCCGCCGCACGCAACTGCGTCAAGTCGGCCTGAGTGTGGCTTTGATAACGGCCCTTGAGGTCGTCCGGGAAGGGAATATAACGAAGCAGGCCCTGGCGCACCAACTCATCGAGCGTCAGTTCGGACTCCCCGCGCGCAAGCCGTATGCTGTTGACAACGGTGGATGCCACATCGTTGAAAGGCTGCGCGCGCCCGCTGCCGCAATTGAAAATGCCGGACACTTCAGGGTGGTCGATGAAGTGCAGGTTCACTTCCACGACGTCGTCTACATGCACGAAGTCGCGCATCTGGCCGCCGTCGCCGTAGCCGTCCCATCCACCAAACAGGCGGACATGACCGCCCTGCTGGAATTCGTTGTAGTTATGGAAGGCCACGGACGCCATACGACCCTTGTGCTGCTCTTGGGGCCCGTACACGTTGAAGTAGCGCAATCCTACGACTGGGGCCGCGAGTTCACGCATCCGGCGACGGAGCACCTGGTCAAACAGGTACTTGGAGTAGCCATAAACGTTCAACGGTGCTTCATTGGCCGGATCCTCTACGTACACCGGACCCGCACCGTATACCGCCGCAGAGGACGCATAGACAAAGGGAACGCGTTGCGCCTGGCAATATTCAAAGAGCTCTAGGGTGACCCGATAGTTATTGTCGAGCATGTAGTGCCCGTTACGCTCGGTGGTGTCGGAGCATGCACCCTGATGAAGAACGGCCTCGATCTTAGGTAATTCGCCCTTCAGGACACGCTCGCGGAAATCATCCTTGTGCATGTAATCGGCGATGTTGCTGCCGACCAGATTGCGGAACTTGTCGCCTTCGGTGAGATCGTCCACCGCAAGAATGTCGGTATATCCGCGGCGATTCAAACCACGGACCAGATTGCTGCCGATAAATCCCGCAGCGCCGGTCACTACGATCATGATAGTTCTCCTGCTGTCACCACTGATGTTCCGAGCTTCCCAACCACGATTCCCCCCGCGCGGTTTGCCCAACCCACGGACGTCTGCCAGTCTAGGCCAGAAGCCCGAGCCACTGCGAGCGTCGCCAACACCGTATCACCCGCTCCGGAAACATCAAATACTTCTTGCGCCTGGGCGTCAATATGATGGCGGCCTTGATCCGTAAACAAGGTCATTCCTTGCTCTGAACGGGTGATGAGAATCGCTTCCAACGACAGCGCTGCACGAAGCGATTGAGCACGCTGCTCGAGATCTGCCTCGTCCTTCCAAGGACCCACTGCCTGGGCCATCTCCATACGGTTGGGCGTAATGACGGTAGCACCGTGATAGCGGTTGTAATCGTGCCCCTTGGGGTCGACGAGCACCGGTTTACCCAGCTCACGCCCCATCGCGATAAGGTCTTGTACGCGGTCGAGGCATCCTTTTGCGTAGTCGGAAAGCACCACGATGTCGCACCCAGCCATCGCAGCACGCGCCTTGGACATCAGGGCGTCAAGGCCTCCGTCAGCGGGGCGCTCTTCAAAATCGACACGCAGTAGTTGTTGCTGGCGACCCAACACACGCATTTTTAATGTAGTGTGAATAGAGTCGTCCGCAATCAGCTGCGCTTCAATGCCCTCCTGACCGGCGAGCTCAGCGAGCTTCTCGCCGACTTCATCGTGCCCGACGAGGCCCATGAGCGCCGCATGGGCGCCCAAGGCTACGATATTTCGCGCGACGTTCGCGGCGCCACCCAATCGATCTTCGCGCCGGGCCACACGAACAACAGGCACGGGCGCTTCCGGCGAAATACGGTCTACTTCACCGAACCAATAACGGTCCAGCATCACATCGCCGATTACCAATATGCGCGCATGGGCCGCCTTCTCTACAG
>Ga0065721_10049634_pt1 | contig 29937 bp, 33 predicted proteins | sample Mesricmetagenome_FD_59108 | JGI IMG/M metagenome (GOLD analysis project Ga0065721, IMG submission 59108) | Mesophilic microbial community from rice straw/compost enrichment Sample: eDNA_1 v2 (version 2) | ecosystem: Engineered > Solid waste > Grass > Composting > Bioreactor | place: USA: Davis...
CCGCGCCCCCTGGAAGCCGGGGACCGGCTGCGGAGCCGCTCCACCACCGTGGAGCTCGAGTTCCTCGCCCGCTGGGACGGCACCCCCGTGCCCGGGCACGACCCGGAACACACGGGTCCCCTGCTGGTGTTCATGGACGTGGGCACCCGCAAGCCCGTGGCCATCCCCGAGGAACGCTTCCGTCACGCCGACTACCGGGTGTCCGAAGCCGTTAACCGCGACAGAGGAAAACCGCCCCGGGACGGTTGATTCCGCCCCGCCGGAATGGCTGATAGGCAGGCAAGGACGGCACCCGCCGCCATGCCGCCGGATCCCCGGCAGGAGCCTGGATGCAACACGCCCCTCTGGACCACAGGACGCTGACCCTCGCCGCCATCGCGCGGGAGATGGCCTTCGCCCTGCCCGAAGGGGACGAGGCGCGCGAGGAGGTCCTGGCCTACCTCGTCGCCAACGGGCTGTCCGGCCCGCGGCTCCCCGCCGCGTCCGGCGAGATGCCCGTCGAGGAGGTCCTGCGCGGCCTTCTCCGGGTCCCGGCCCACGCCGGGACGGACGACCCCGGGACGGTCACCGTCGACCGCGCCGGGTTCTGGACACTGGTGGCCTGCGCAGGACGGGCCGCCGCACTGCTTGGGGCCATGCCGGCCACAGCCGAGGACAACGACATGACAGACGCCCCCATTGCCGAATTCATCCGCGAGGTGGACACCCTCGGACGGGATGTCGACCGCGCCGTCAAGGACGAGGGTGTCGATCTCGCCGCGCTGCGCACCCGCCTGCTGGCGGCGCTCGAGGTCGACCCGGGGACCGACACGGCGGCGCTGGACGCCAAGGCCCGCCTGCACGTGACGGTGTCGCGGTTCGAGAAGGCCCTGGTCCGTCCCGGGCGTTTCGGACACCATTTCGAACCCGCGCAGGACTTCATCACGGAAGTGGACGCCATCACCGCCGTCTTCGAGGCCTTCTCCCGCGGGGAGACGGTCGACAGGGCGGAACTGGACAGGCGCGTCGACCGCGCCCTGGACTTCACCGTGGGCGGCGTCCCCGAGGCCGTCGTCGCCAAGGACCGCCTGCGCGGCATCGCCGACCTGCTCGACAAGGCCGCCCGGCAGGCGTCCCGGTTCGGCCACGACCCCGACCCGCAGCAGGATTTCGTCACCGAGGTCGAGGAACTGGTGGAGCTGCAGGTGCTGGCCTACACCGGCGGCGCCGGCCCGGACGGCAACCCCGTCGACGTCGAGGCCCTCGAGCGCCGCATCGCCTCGGCCCTGGCGGTCGACCTGACCGGTCTCGGCCAGCTGGCGCAGATCCATATGGCGATCCTCGAGGGGATCGCCGCCCGGCACCGCGAGGCCAAGGTCCGCCGCCGCACCGCCGGCGAGCTTGCCGGCATCGTCGCCTCCCTCGCCGCCCGGCTTCCGGAGGACGACCCGGAGCGCAAGAAGGCCGAGGAATACCTCGCGACCCATGACGACGGCGAGGTGCCGTTCCGCTCCAACCAGCAGAAGGTCAGCCCCGAGCGCCTCGCCGAGCTCACCCTGCGCTACAGCGTGATGTCCTCCGCCACCGCGCGGGACGTCTCGTCCGCCCTGATCGAATTGTCCTTGCGGCGTTCGCTCGACCGCAGGACGGGCCAGAAGGGGCCGTTCCAATGAACATGCACGCCCGCGCCGGCTTCCACGGCAGCTACCGCCCCGACGACGTCACCTTCCTGCTCGAGCGCATCGAGATGCCGTCCACCGACGTGGACACCAAGGAGCGGCTCATCCAGGCCGGCGAGCGCCACTATTCCGAGATGATCACCCGCGAGGGCGCGCCCGACCCGGCCTACCTCGCCATCTACCGGCAGGCGCTGGACGCCGGCGCCCGGCGCATGGGTCGCGAGGTGGCCGCACTGGCCCTGGCGATCGCCGCCGAGGCCACCGGGCCGGTGGTGCTGGCCAGCTTGGTGCGGGCCGGGGTGCCGCTCGGCGTCCTGCTGCGCCGGGCCCTGGCCGAGCTCGGGGTGGCGGTCCACCACTACGGGATCTCGATCATCCGCGACCGCGGGCTCGACGCCCGCGCCATGGAACACGTGGTCGGGCGCCACGGCACGGACAACCTGTTCTTCGTGGACGGCTGGACCGGCAAGGGCGCCATCACCACCGAGCTCGAGAAGGACTTCCGCCGCCTCTACGGAATCGACCCGCGCCTCGTGGTGCTGGCCGACCCGGCGGGGCGCGCCTGGCTGGCCGCCTCCGGCGACGACTGGCTGATCCCGTCCGGCATCCTGGGCAGCACCGTATCCGGCCTGATCAGCCGCTCCGTCCTCAACGACCACGTGGTCGCCCTGGGCGGCTACCACGGCTGCGTCGAATGGGACCACCTGCGCGGCCTCGACATGTCGCGCGAGTTCGTCGACATCGTGTGGGCCCATGCCGACGCCGAGCTGCGCGAGACCCGGCCAGCCGTGTGGACGGGGGAAGACACCGCGCGCCACCGCGGGCTGGCCTCCGCCGCGGTGGCCTGGGTGCGCACGGTCGCTTCGGTCGAGAACGACAACCGGATCAAGCCCGGCATCGCCGAGGCGACGCGCGCCATCCTGCGCCGCAAGCCGGAGAAGGTGTTCGTCCGCTCCCTTACCGACCCCGACCTGCGGGCACTGGTGCACCTGGCGCGGAACGCCGGGGTGCCGCTCGAGGTCCAGCCGGAAACCATCGCGCCCTATCGCGCCATCACCCTCATCGAGAAGAAGGCACCATGACCGCAGCGAGCGTCACGCCATGATCCGCAAGATCTCCCCCTACGCCCTCGGGGCCACGCTCTACATGCCGGCCCTGCACCCGGACATCGGCGAGGTGATCGCCGGACGCAAGATCGGGGGCGTCAGCTCCATCGTGCTGTGCCTCGAGGACGCGCTCGGCGAGAACGACGTCGAGGCGGGCCTGAACAACCTGCGTACCGTGCTCGACGTGATGGCGGAGGAACCGCGCGAGCCCGGACAGCGACCCCTCGTCTTCGTGCGCCCCCGCAACCTCGCCATGGCCGGCGTGATGGGCGACTGGAAGGGCATCGACCTCGTCGACGGCTTCGTGGCGCCCAAGGTGCGGCCCGGCAACGTGGCGGCCTGGATGGAGAGCCTCGCCGGTACCGACCTGCTGCTGATGCCGACCCTGGAGACGGCGGAGATGCTGGACCCGGTGGCGGTGCGCGAGTTCCGCGACGAGCTGCTCGCCAACCAGCCGGAACGCGTCCTCGCCCTGCGCATCGGCGGCAACGACCTGATGTCCTGCATGGGCCTGCGGCGGACCCGCGGCGCCACCCTCTACGAAGGGCCGATGCTGTACGCCATCTCCATGCTGGTCTCGCTCCTGGCGCCGGCGGGCTTCTCGCTGACCTCGCCGGTGTGCGAGATCATCGACGACGTCGACCTCCTGGCCCGCGAGCTCGAAGGCGACCTGCGCTTCGGCCTCGTGGGCAAGACCGCCATCCACCCCTCCCAGGTCGACCCGATCCAGGCCGCCTTCCGCGTCACCCCGCGCGACCATGCCGTCGCCACCCGCATCCTCGCCGAGGACGCGCCCGCCGTGTTCAAGCAGGACGGCGTCATGCAGGAGCCGGCGACCCATCTCGCCTGGGCCCGCAAGACCATGGAACGGGCCGCCGAATACGGCATCGCCGGACCGTGGGAACCGGAACCGGACACGCCGGACGTCCTCGCGGAGCCGATCCGGGTGCACGGGATCACCGTGCCGCCCGGCACCCGCCTCGACGAGGTGCGCGAGACCGTCGCCGAGGCCGCCCGCGACACCGTCGCAGGACCGTTGTCGGGATGGCGCCGCCAGCTCTATCTCGCCGCGCGCAACCTCGCCCTCCGGGGCGGCTGACAGGAAAGAGACGGCCATGGCGTCCACCGAAGAGATCATCGCCTCCCCGGTGTTCCGGGCGATCAACGCCATGATCGACGAGAAGGCCCTGGTCATCGCCGACACGCTACGGTCCATGGCGGCACCGAGGACCACGCCGTTCCCGCCGACCTTGCGGGTGCGGACCGACCTCGAGGGCGAGGCCGGGGCGGAGACGACGGTGGAACTGCCGTCCGTCCGGGCTGGCCTCGACCGCATGGCCGCCTGCATCGCCGAGGTCAAGGCGATGGAACGTCAGGTGTCGGACCTCCAGGAGTTCAAGATGCGGTTGCTCGGGGACCCCGACCTCGTCCGTGACGACACGCCGGCAAAGGCGGTGTTCGACGGCGCCGCCCCGGTCGGCCCACGGCCATAGCCGACGCTCGATACTGCAGAGGAGTGGACGGACGGGATCTATACCTCCGCAATACAAGGCGGCGCCGCGAAGGCCATGTCGCTTAGGCTTTCGCCTTCGAGTGCCACACGGCGTCTACAGGCATTGCCCCTGGACGGGGTCGAGGACCGCCCCTGCGGATATTGCTTCTCCGGTGATTCTCAGCCGTGTCTTGCCCTATAGTCCGCTGACCTCGACGGGCGTTCCCTGGTCGGTCGTGGTGCCGTCCCCGAGTTGGCCGTATGGGTTGGACCCCCAGCACTTCGCGACGCTATCTTGTATCGCGCAGGTATGGGCGGATCCCCCATCGATGCTTGTCACGCCCGCCCCCAGACCGCCGACACTGACAGGAATTCCCTGGTCGGTCGTGGTGCCGTCCCCGAGTTGGCCCTTGTTGTTGTGCCCCCAGCACTTGGCAGCGCCGTTGTGGATAGCGCAGGTGTGGCTGCCGCCAGAAGCGATACTTGTCACTCCGAAACCCAATCCACTGACACTGACGGGTACGTTTCTTTGGAGGGCTGTGCTGTTGTCTCCAAGCTTACCCTTGCCGTTATTCCCCCAGCACTTGGCGGCCCCGTTGTGGATAGCGCAGGTATGACTGTCTGCCGCGACGATGCTTGTCACATTGGAGCCCAGTCCGGTGACAGGGACGGGGACATATCGATCGTCGGTGCTGTTGTCCCCGAGTTGCCCGTATGTGTTGGACCCCCAACACTTGGCAGCGCCGTTGTGGGTGGCGCAGGTGTGGTAGTATCCCGCGTCAATGCTCGTCACGCCGGAAGTCAGAGCGCTGACCTGAATGGGCGTATTCCGCTGGGTGGTGCTGTTGTCCCCAAGCTGTCCGTCGCCGTTGAATCCCCAGCACTTGGCGGCCCCGTTGTGGATCGCACAGGTGTGGTTGAGTCCCACGGCGATGCCCGTTACATCGGAACCCAGCCCGACGACATCGACAGGTATGGTCCTCTGGGTGCTAGTGCCGTCCCCGAGCCGCCCGGAGCTGTTGTACCCCCAGCATTTGGCAGCGCCGTTGTGGATAGCGCAGGTGTGGCCATTTCCTGCGTCGATGGCCGTTACTCCGGAAGTCAGCCCGACGACATCGACGGGTGTATGTCGATGGGTGGTGGTTCCGTCCCCGAGCTGTCCGTTCCCGTTGTGTCCCCAGCATTTGACGCCGCCGGAGACCGTTATCGCGCAGCTGCGGTGCGACGCTGTCGCGATCTGCGTGACGCGGAGGGTCACGCCATTGACCACGATGGTGTAGACCTGCCGGGCGGGGTCGACGGCGTCGGGGTGGGTGGCCACCAGCTCGAAGTCGAACTCGCCGGCCTGGTCAAACTCCCCGGACAATACGCCGCCGGTGAGCCCGGGCCCGACCGGCAGGTTCGAGGGCGACCCCACCGACCAGGCCACGTCGGAGGCCTCGCCATTGGCGACGGCAAGCTGGCCCGAAAAATCATGGTCGATGCTGTCTCCCACGGTGAAGGGGGAGAAGCTATGTTCCGCCAGGGTTACCGAAACCGGCAAGGGCTCCGGATCGGGGTTGTTGGGACTGCCGCCCGGAACCCCGGGGTCCTCCGTGTCCACCGATCCGCTTCCGCCGCCCGGCCCCAGCAAGGGTGCCGTGAGGGACAAGCGGAAAAACGCATCTTCCTGCGCCACGACCGGCAGGAGCAACGTCGCCGACAGGGCGGTGGCGGCAAGCAGACGGTGAAAGCGCATCGGGCGGCCCCTTGGAAAAGGATACTGGTTCCAATCCTAGTCCGACATGGAAGGCAAATACAAGACGCACCAGCCGTTTGGCCTTCACCGCGGGGACGGATGAACCCGCCACCCGCCTCCTGGGTCATCGGGACCCGGGAGGGCCTATGCCCTCCAGAACGGTCATGACACGGAGCCCTGGTCCCCGTCCGATAGCCGAATCCCCGGACGTTGCCCTCTGCCCCGGCGCGGACTACCATCGCAACCACTCAAGGAGAACGCCGATGTCTCTCGTGCTCGACCCACCCGCCTCGCCGGAACAGGCGCAGACCCAACGCGACGAGCTGGCCAAGGCGCTCTACGGCGTCCTCGTCGGGATCGGCGTGCTGTCAAAGGACGCCGCGATCACCGGGCCGCACCTGCTGATGGCCGCCGAGGACGTGATGCGCGAGAACGGCATCACCGAATCCGAGACGACCACCTACGGCGCGGGCCGCTGAGTCAATCGCAATAACCGGCCCCGTCCGTGAAGCGGCGGCGCCCGTTTTCGCGGAACATGGCCTTGCCGTTGATGCAGGCTATGAACCCGTCCTCGGGACGGTGATCCGGCGCCGCCCGGGCAGGGGCCGAAACGCCCGGCGCCTGCATCACCGTCACCATCAGGACCGTGTCCCCCATGCGGATCTCGATGCCGGCGGGACCCGCCTGCACCGGTGGCGCCGGCGCGGCGATCCACGGCGGGATGTGGATCTCCCCGCCCGGGCCGGGAACCAGGGTCTCCTGCGCCGTCGCGCCGGCCACGCCCGCGCACAGCGCCAGTCCGGCGATCAATGCCTTCGACATCGTCTCCTCCTGTTCCGCCCCGCGCCAAGGCAACGCACCAGCCGCCGTCAGGATGCGCCGCGGCGGTAACCATGGACGGCGATACGGCTTCCCCGGCACCGTCCCGATGGCGCATGGTATGGCCAAGACAACGGAGGACCGGATGACACGGAAGGACGACGGCAGCACCCCGAACGGACGGGCGTTGCGGGACGGGCGCAGGCGCCTCGGCCTGACACGGCGCGCCCTTGCCCGGCTGCTGTCCGACCTCGGCCATGACGTCGCCAGGCGCGACGTGCGGGCCTGGGAACGCACCGGCCTTCTGCCGGACCCGGGGATCTCGGACACGTTCGAGGGACTGCTCTCGGCCACGTCCGGCAACGCGCCGGTGCCCGTCCCGGAGATCGAATGGGGAAACGGCCCCGGGGACACGGTCCCGCAACGGCAATGGATGTTCCCGCGCGACGTCGCCGCCAACGCCTCCGCCGCCTCGGATCCGGGTGCGGTCCGGATCGTCGCCCACGACATCGCCGGCCTCGAGCCGTGGCTGCAGGCCGGCGACTGGATGGTGGTCGACACCTCGGTCCGCGCCTTTTCCGGTGACGGGATCTACCTGCTGTGGGAGGGCGCGCGCGCCGTCGCCTCGCGCCTCTCCAAGGCGCCGGGTCCCGATGGCCGGGTGCGTATCTCCTCCGGCCCGGGCGACCTGCAGTCCCGCGAGGCCGAGGCCAAGAGGCTCGTTGTCCTCGGCAAGGTCACGCGGCGGATATCAGCCGTCCGGTAGGGATCAGGGGGACGGCGCCGCCGTCTCGCGGTAGTCTTCGATGGCTTCCGGGCCGCCGATCCGGGCGCTGTCCAGAGCGCCCGCCCAGGACAGCCACTTCGCCCCTGCCGCGTGCGGCGGGATGCCGAAGGCATAGGTGCCTTCGTCCGTCGCCACCACGATCGCCGTCCAGGCGCCGTTCTCCTCCTTGCGGTCGAGGCCGGCCGCCTCGACCCCTTCCGGAACCGCGGCCAGCAACGCCTCCACCGTCCGCGCGCGGATATAGGGGTCACGCAGACCGGCTTCCTTGCCGTCCTTCTGCTGCAGCAGCAACCTGTTGAAAGCCTCCCGCCAGGCGGCGGGGTCAAGGATCAGACTGCCCTCCGCGTCGAGGAAGCGTTCGCTCACCAGCATGGTCTTGCCGCGCACGGTCATGGCCCGGAGGCCGAGCTGGTCGGTGATCGAGGGGTCGTCCTCGTCGGGGCTGGCATAGGCATGGTTCAGGACCGGGCGACGGTGCCACCCCTCGAGGTAGTCCCGCGCCTCCTGGAAGGTGTTCCAGTCGGTGATCCTGACCGACGAGCCGCCGCCCGCCTGGGTGTGGATGCCGAAAGGCCTGCTGTTGAACAACAGGGAGGAGACCGTCACCCAGGCTTCGAGGTCACCGTCCGTCTCCATGAGCTTGCGCTCGATGCCGATGCGGATCGCGCCGGCATCGGAAGCCTTCTCCAGGTCGAGCTCCTCGTCCCGGTAACCGAACACGTCCTCGATCACCGTGCCCGGCGATTCGAACCAGTGGCTGGACTGCTCGGCGGGAAGGGCGTGGATCTCGGACGGCTTCATCTGCGTGTCTCCGGCTGTCTGCCGTAACCATAGCATCCCGTTCGGCAAGGAACGCCATCGCCGCTGTGGCTTGCGCCGATCCCGGCTATCGTGTCCCTACACCAACAGGAGAAACCCATGTCAGACTTCGACATCGAGACCGTCCTCGACGCCGCCCAGCGCCACGGGCGCGACGATGACCCCGACCACGAGATCGGCGACCTGCAAGACGCCTTCCGCGCCGCGTGGAAGCTCATGTCCGAAGCCGAGCGGACGGAGTTCGCCGGCAGCGACGCCGTCACCGGCCTGCTCGAGCTGACCGACGAGGAGCACCTAGCGGACACGGTGGAGGGGCTGGAAGAGGTCCTGGTCAAGAAGGCGAAGCAGCACGCCGACGACACCGGCGAGTTCGACCACGAGGCCGGCGACCTGCAGGACATGCTGCGCGACGCCTGGAAGGTGATGTCGCCGGCCACCCGCGCCGCGTTCGCCGCCGACGCCACCGTCCTCCACAACATCGCCGTGGCAAACGTCGACGTCGTGGCGACCAACGGTCCGAGGCGTTAGTCGCGACAGGCCCGGAGGGGAATGAAAAGGGGGCAGTCTTGGCTGCCTCCTTTTTTTGTTGGCCCCGGATTATGCCGGGGACCGCGTCCCGGCCTCGTTCATGGTGCCGGCCGTCGCTGCCGGTTTCCGGTAACCGATTCAGGAACCGGCGCTGGCGACGGCGCCGGTTCCGTGCTTCAAGGACAGGACAATCGGAGGACACCATGGTCGACGCCGTCGCCATCGAGGAAGACCTGCGGCTGCTGCTGGTCGACGCCGCGCGCTACCGGCGGTTGCGATGGCGCGGGGTCGCGCCCGCCGGGACCGGCCATCTCGCCAACGGCCAGGTGATGCGCGGCAACGCCGTCGACCAGTTCGTCGACGCCGAGCTCCGCCACAACCCCGACACGTCCGGATTGGCCGTGGTCGACCTTGCCGCCGTCGCCAACGAGGGACACCTCCGCCTCACCTACAAGGCCGCCCGCATGGAGCACCCCATGCCGGAGGAGGACATCGCCACGCTCGAGCGGCTGGCCGAAGCCCTTTCCGGAAACCCCGACGCGGCGACGCTCGCCGCTGCCGCCGACGCCCTGCGCCGGCAGGCGGAACGTGAACGCGCCCAGGCGCACCGCTGGCAGCCGCTTTCAGAAATGCCCCCGCCCGACCCGGCGACCGGGACGGGCCCGGTGCTGTGGCTTCGCGGCGAAGTGGACGGCGAGGAATGGGTCGCCGAGGGCTGGTACGAGAACGGCAGGTGGCTGACCGAACGCGCCATGATGCTGGACGAGGACGACGATCGCGCCACCCCGTCCGAACCGACCCATTTCATGACGTGGTTCGACCCGGTGCCGCCCGGACTCGGCCAGCCGGAACCGGCGCCGGCGCCCTCTCCCTGACCGCGCTTGCGGCGAATCGGCGAGCCGCCTAGGCTTCCCCGGACGCCGGGGAGACACCATGGACAGAAACGCGACCGCCTCGCCGCGCATGGCCGGCATCGACCTCGCGCGGGCGCTGGCCATGTTCGGCATGTTCGCGGTCCATGTCAGCGATCCGTGGAGGAACCCGAACCTGCTCACCGGCCTCACCCACGGGCGCGCCTCAGTCCTTTTCGTCCTGGTCGCCGGCGTCGGCGTGTCGCTGCTGTCGCGCCGGCATCCGTCCGCCGGACGGCGCCGCCTGCTGCTGTACGCCGCCCTGCTCCTGCCGATCGGCCTCGCCCTGCAGGTCGCGGGGCACGGTGTGTCCGTCATCCTCCAGCACTATGCCGCCTATTTCGTCCTGGGTGCCGCGGCCACCTTCCTGGGCAAGCGCGCCCTGCTCGCCGCCGCCTGCCTGTGGACGGCGTTCGGACCCGTCGCATGGTTCGCCGCGGCGGGGATCGACCCGCTGGTGCCCGCCAGGGACCAGGCAGACCTGTTCACCGACCCCCTGCGGATCGCGTGGCTGGTATTGGTCGCGGGGCCGTATCCGCTGGTTACCTGGGGCCCCGTGTTGCTGTGGGGTGCCTGGATCGGACGGCTCGACCTCGCCGATCCCTCGGTCCGGCTCCGCATGGCTGGCGGCGGACTGGCGGTGGCCGTCGCCGCCGCGGCGGTGTCGTCGGCCACCGGGGCCTTCTGGGGGGCGGACCCCGCGGACGTGCCGGCCTGGCACACGATCCTTGCCGACGGGCCACACGCCGGCACGATCGGGTGGCTGGCGGTGTCCTGCGGCCTGGCCGCGGCGGCGCTCGCGGCATGCCTGTGGGCGTCGGAACGCTGGCCCGCCGCCACCGCGCCGCTGGCGCGCGCCGGCGCGATGGCGCTCAGCCTCTACGTGCTCCACCTGGCGGTTCTCGTGCTGGTCCCGATGGACCATGCCGACCCCTTGCGCGGGCTCGCGGCGGCGACCCTGCTCGGGACCGGCGCCGTGGCCTTCGCCCATGCCTGGTCGAGGCGCCACGACCGCGGCCCGCTCGAGGGGTGGATGCACCGGACCTGGGAGGCTGCGTCCGGCGGGACGCCCGCACGTTGACCCGTCAGCCGCCCGCGCCGGCCGCAGCCAGCTTTTCTTCGGCGATCCGGGCGCGCTCCTCGGCCTCCTGCCTGAGCTGGTGCGGCGTCTTTCCGGTCCGCCGCTGCAGGGTCAGCGTCATGGGGCCGAACTCGTTGTGGAAGACCTCGATCTCGGCGTAGTTGGACATCGGCTCCTCGGTCCGCGCGCCCAGCATCTGGAACAGGTATTCGGTGATGTAGGGGATCGGGCCGCCCCGGAAGTCGAAGGCGAAGCCGCTACCCTGCGGCCCCGCCGACACCAGCCGCGTGTCCGCGAGCCTGTCCTCGGCGATCGCCCGGAACTTGTCGCGGTCCGCCGTCATCAGCCGCAGGGCTTCCTCAAGGTCCTTTTTCGTCATGCCAAACGCCCCCTATTCCTAAGATCCGTAATCGCCGTATGGCTCGCAGGCGATCCCGTCACCGTCCGCGTCCAGGTAATAGGTGTCCGGGCCGTTCAAACGGAAAGGTCCTTGGACGTAGTATGGGCCGTCACCTGAGCCTCCGGCGCAATCGTAGTCAACCGCGGAATAGCTTGGTGCATACCCTCCGCCCGGACATCCGTCCTGACACGCCGCCGCGAGGACCACGCCCGTAGCCACCGCGGCGACACCTATGATGGCCACGTTCTCGGCGACGACCCTGCTCTCGCATTCCTCCGCGGTCAACCCGCGGCCCAACAACTCACGCACCACGTCGCGCTGGTAGGTCGGATCCGTTGCTTCCTGGTACGCGCGACACAGTGCCGTGGTCCCCGGCTTACTCGGGTCGGCGTAAAAATCACGGGGCGTGGTCGCGCACCCGTGCAAACCCAACGCGAACGCGGCAATAACCCAGACCCTCATCCGCCCCTCCATGGCTCACGAAGAAAGCATCCTCCGGCCACGGGAAAACAGCAAGGATTTCGGAAATATTCTTTCGGGTCAGATAACCTGCTTCTTGTTGCCGGTCGCCCACTTGCGCAGCTCGCCCCAGATGGCCTCCTCGCGGGTGAGCCTGCCCTTGGCCAGGATGTAGGCGCGCTTGCAGTTGCGCACGAACAGCTCCGCGTCCGAGAAGTTCTCCGGGCTCATGCGCAGGGTCAGGATCTCGACGTCGACCTCCCCGGCCAGGCGGTCCTCGCCGAACCGGATGTCGTGCCAGCCCACCTTGCCGAACTCGGCGGCGAAGAAGCCGTGGTAGTGGTCGAGTTCGGGCTTGGGCAACTCGAGGCGGATGTTGAAGCGGCGCCAGATGGCCGAATCGAGCATCCGGGGGTGGTTGGTCGCCGCGATGCAGACCACGTGCGACGGCACGTGGTCGAGCTGCACCAGCAGGGTCGACACCACGCGTTTCATCTCGCCCGATTCCTGGGCGTCGTCGCGCTCGCGCCCCAGCGCGTCGAACTCGTCGAAGAACAGCAGGCACGGCTGCCGCGACGCGAACTCGAACAGGCGGAGCAGGTTCCGCGAGGTCTGCCCGGCGGACGCCGCGTTGCTGACGATCAGGTCGTCGTAGCGCACCATGTAGGACGGGACGCCGAGCTCGATGGCGATGGCGCCCGCGAGGACGGTCTTGCCGTTGCCCGGCGGGCCCATGAACAGGGCCTTGTGCCTGGGGTCGACGCCGCCTTCGGCCAGGAGGTCGCGCTCGCGGATCTCCTCGAGGAAGTCGTCCACAGTCTGCCGTACCCCGGACGGCAGGTTGAGGTCCGCCAGCGTCTTGACGAACCGGCCCGAGTTGAGCGGGTAGAGCCCCGGCGGGAGCTCGCCGGAGGTATCCTCCCCCAGGAGGCGGAGCACCTGCTCGCGGAACGCCTCGTCGCCCGCCGACCCGGCGGCATCGGCGAATCGCGTCGCCACGGCACGCAGCTTCTGCACGTCGCCGCGGGCCGCGGGTTCGAGGAGTTCGAGGATGGATTGGCGGTCTTGTTGGAGCATGTCCGTCAGGGCAGGTTGTCGCTTCCGCGGAATGGTCGGTTCAAACCGCTCCCCCGTCAAGGGCGGCGGACCGGCCCTCGTCACTTGCGCCGGAAAGGTGCACACTGGCCGCGAAGAGGACAGCCATGACGCAGACGGAAATCCTGAAGGCCACGTTCACCTACGAGGGCAACTACATCCAGCCGCGGTGCCGGACATCGACTTATTCCCGGTTCCGGGACCAGACCCTGGTGCAGGTCCGCCGCCTGGACGAGCGGGGCTGCCCCCTGGTTGTCGAACTGGACGAGGCCGGCCCGTCGAGCTCCACGGTGCCGATGCGCTGGGACGGGGAAGCCCTTTACCGCCCCATGTATTCCCCGGACGGCATCGCCCTGTCGCTGGACAGGTTCAAGGTCCTGCTCGAGGGCGACGATCCGGAACTGAGCCGTCCCTGGGCCGACTACCCGTTCCCCCACAAGGTCGACAGGCATACCCGCGGCGACGGCTCCGGAAGAAGCCACGAGATCATCTTCGACACCAAGACAGTGGAGGGTATCGGCGGGCGCGCCCATGACCAGTCGAAGCGGGCCGATGCTGAGATGAAGACGGTTCGCGCGGCGCTGGAAGTCCTCGTCATCGGCGACATGGTCCACCGCCGCGCCGCCGAACCCTACTGGCAGTTCGACTTCGCCGCCCACAGGAAGAACCTTCGCTTGCGCCGCGATACCATCGATCCGAAGACAGTGCTGGGGACCCAGGTCTTCGCCCGCCTCGACCGCGGCGACCAGCTCCTCGGGATCGTCGAGCGAAACGGATACGCAGTCACCCCGGACGGCGACTTCTCCCATCCCGACGCGGTGCGCATCCACCGACCCGACCTGTTGCGGTTCGACGACCGCATGACCAACGCCCGCCACATGCTACGCGAGTTCCGCATCAAGATGCACGACGCGTTGCTCTATGTCGGCGACACGGACATCATCCGGCTGTGGGCGGACCTGACCGACCTGAACCGGCGCTTCCAGGCGGGGGACACCTCCGTGGTCGACCAGGCCTACGACGTCCTCTCCCGGATGGCCGCGGTCGGCTTCGACGCGCCGGGCGGCAACACCTTCCACCAGGTCCCCGCCAAGGCCGTGGCGGCCCGGCTCGACCTGTTCGCCGCCACGCCCGCCACCGGCCCCGTCCCGACCTTCGTGGCTGACGAGGACGCCGAGGCGATCCAGGCCTCGGCCTTCACGTTCTGACCCTCTGGAGAACCTTGCTATGGACGCCACCGAACTGCTCGAACGCGCCGGCTTCACCACCAACGCCTACGCCTATGTCCGCCCCGGGGCCAGGCACATCACGGTGACGGACGCCGATACCGGCGCCATCCCGACAGCGGCGACGACCCGGTTCCGTGCCGTGGGGGCGCGACCCAACGGCGAGGGCGCCGACCTCGTACTCGAGACCGACGACGTCCGGGACGTCGTCGCCTTCCGCATCGCCCTCGCCAACGAGGACATCGTGGCCGACGGCGACTACCCGCCCGAAGACGACTGCTTCTCGTGGGACGCGGGCGGGACCGCCGTGTTCAACGCCTTCGCCGACGACGTCTTCGGCGACTGGATCGGCGAACGCCGCGCCGACTGGCCCCACAACCCAGACGGCCAGGCCGTGATCCTCGCGGGTCGCGACGGCATGCCCTGGCTGGACGACTATGTCGAATGGCGCGACGGTACCTGCCTCAGGCTGGCCGACCCGGCGCCGGTGCCGCGCTGACGGATACTGCCGGCTCCGTCCGCCCCTGACGGACGCGCCCGCGACCTGTGACCGGCGCCGCGGATGCAAGGCCCCGGGGCCGGTAAATCCATGTCCTGCGGACGGTGGACGCGGCGCCGGATCGTGCTAGTCCTTGCGCTGGCGGCATGTCCGCCGATTCGCGTTCCACCTACCGGCAGGCCCCCATGATCAAATCCATCCTCGACGCCATGTTCAAAGGCGAAGACAGGTCCTTGCAACGCTGGTGGAAGCAGGTGAAGGCGATCAACGCGCTGGAGCCGGAGATGCAGGCCCTGTCCGACGAGGACCTGAAGGCCCGCACCGCCGATTTCAAGGATCGCGTCGCCAAGGGCGCCAAGCTCGACTCGCTGGTCGTGCCCGCCTTCGCCACCATGCGCGAGGCCGCGCGCCGCGTCATCGGCCAGCGCCACTACGACGTCCAGCTGATCGGCGGCATGGTCCTCAACGACCGCTCCATCGCCGAGATGCGCACCGGCGAGGGCAAGACCCTGGTCGCCACCCTCGCCGCCTACCTGGGCGCGCTCGAGGGCAAGGGCGTCCACGTGGTCACCGTCAACGACTACCTCGCCCGCCGCGACCACGCCCTGATGGCGCCGGTGCACGAGTTCCTCGGCCTGACCGTGGGCCTCGTGGTCCCCGACATGGAACGGGACGCCCGCCGCGCCGCCTATGCCTGCGACATCACCTATGTCACCAACAGCGAGGTGGGCTTCGACCACCTGCGCGACAACCTCGAGACCGAGCGCTCCGCCATGGTGCAGCGCGGCTTCCACTACGCCATCGTCGACGAGGTCGACTCCGTCCTGATCGACGAGGCCCGCACCCCGCTGGTGATCTCCGGCCCGGCGCAGGACAACGCCCGCGACTACCAGGTCTTCGACCGTTTCGTGCCCCGCGTGCCGCCGGGCGAGTACGAGATCGACGAGAAGGAACGCACGGTCAACCTGACAGAGGCCGGCATGGAGCGCATGGAGAAGATGCTGCGCACCATCGGCATCCTCAAGGAGGGCCACCTCTACGACCCGTCCAACAGCAACATCTTCCACCACGTCACCGCCGCCCTGCGCGCCCACAAGCTGTTCCAACGCGACCGCCACTACATCGTCAACGCCGCCGGCGAGGTGGTGCTGGTGGACGAATCCACCGGTCGCCCGATGCCGGGCCGCCGCCTCAACGAGGGCCTGCACCAGGCGCTCGAAGCCAAGGAGCGTGTCGCCATCCTGCCTGAGAGCCAGACCGTGGCGGCGGTGACCTACCAGAACTTCTTCCGCGGCTACAAGCGCCTGTCCGGGATGACCGGCACCGCCCGCACCGAGGCCGAGGAATTCTCCGCCATCTACGACCTGCCCGTCGTCCGGGTGCCGACCCACCGTCCGGTCCTGCGCAAGGACCTCAACGACGAGATCTACCGCACCGCCGCCGAGAAGACCGACGCCATCGTCAAGGAGATCGGCGAGGCCCACGCCCGCCTGCAGCCGGTCCTGGTCGGCACCTCCTCGATCGAGAAGTCCGAACAGCTCGCGCTGGCCCTGGCCGCCGCCGGCTACACCCGCGCCGACCTGTCCGAGCCTGGCGTCATGGCCGCCATGGTCGCCAAGGCCGTCGACGGCGAGCCCTCGCGCATGTTCACCGTGCTGAACGCGCGCCACAACGCCACGGAGGCCGAGATCGTCTCCCAGGCCGGCCTGCCGGGCGCCATCACCATCGCCACCAACATGGCCGGGCGCGGCACCGACATCCAGCTCGGCGGCAACCCGGAAACCCTGCCCGCCCTGCTGCCGGAAGGCGCCGACGCGGAAGCCGTGCGCGAATCGCTGCAGGCCCGCAGCCGCGAGGCCGGCGGCCTCTACGTGATCGGCACGGAACGGCACGAGAGCCGCCGCATCGACAACCAGTTGCGCGGGCGTTCGGGCCGCCAGGGCGACCCCGGACGGTCCAAGTTCTTCCTGTCGCTCGAGGACGACCTGCTGCGCATCTTCGGCGGCATCGGCAAGCTGGTCGAGGAGATCGAGCCGGAGCCCGGACAGGCGATCGCCCACCCGCTGGTCGACAAGATGGTCCAGCGCGCCCAGACGAGGCTCGAGGCGCACAACTTCAACATCCGCAAGCAGGTCGTCCAGTTCGACGACGTGGTGAACCAGCAGCGCCTCGCCGTGCTGCGCGAGCGCGAGGAGATCATGGACGCGCCCTCCATGCGCTCCATCGTCGACCACATGCGCCATGAGACGGTGGGCGCCGCCCTCGACGCCGCCATCCCGCCCCGCTCCTATCCGGAGCAGTGGGACATCGCCGGTCTCGCGGAGGCCCTGCTGCGCGACACCGGCCTCGATGCCCCGCTGGCCGAATGGGCCGCCGAGGAAGGGATCGACGAGGACGGGTTCCGCCAGAGGGTCATGGACGCCGCCGACGCGCGCTACGAGGCGCACGCGTCCGCCGGCGGCGAGGAGCACGGGCGCCTGGTCGAGCGCCAGTTCGTCCTGCGCATCCTCGACGCCGTCTGGCAGGACCACATCGCCGACCTCGACCACCTCAAGCAGGTGGTCGGCTGGCGCGCCATCGGCCAGCGCGACCCGATCTCGGAGTTCCGCCAGGACGCCTCCGACCATTTCGACCGCGCGGTGCTGAAATGGTACCAGCTGGTGACCAGGGAAGTGTCCCGCAACAGCGTGCCAGCCGCCGGATCCGAGGCGGCATGACCGAGAGGAGCCAGACCATGAGCGAGACAGGACGCCCGCCCGAGGCGGTGAACATGCTCTACCGCCGGCTGGGCGACACCCACGTCTTCAGCTCCACCGGGATCAAGGGCCTGGTGCATGTCGGAAGCGAGGACCGGGAGCGCGGATTCCGCGACGCCTTCGCGGCCTTGGGAGAGCATGTCAGCCACCTGTGCGGCGAGCCGGCCTCCTACCGTCCGGCGGAAAGCTACGCGGAGTTCTCCCGCCTGCTGGCCCGGGAAGGGAGCCTCTCGGGGCACGTCATCGAGGCCCGCCTCGAACCGCGCCCCTGAGACAGGAACGGCGCCCCCTGGGGGCGCCGTCTCCGTTTCCGTCACATGCCGGGGGCAACCTCCGGTTCCGGCTCCGGGGCGGGCAGTGCCTTCGTCCCCACGCGGTAGGCGGTGCCCACGATCCCGAACACGTCGTCGACCGAGCTGCCGTGGCGGCCCGACACCTTCCAGCCGTCGAGGCCGGGCGCGACCGTGACCGGGGCACGGGCCTCCGTCACGTAGCCGCTGCCGTTCAGGCTGTCGAACAGGCCGACGAACCCGCCGCTGAAGCTCCTGCCGCCGAGGGAGGTGTCGGGCCCGAACTCCAGGCCACGGGTCCAGTCATGGGCCAGCAGTTCCTTGAGGCGCGGGCGGCTCACGAACATCGGGAAGCTGTAGCCGCCCGCGTTCTCGATGACGGTGTACATGTCCTCCGCGGTGATCACGGACGGCTTGTCCGGGGCATGTCCCGGGCGGAAGTCGCGCCACTGCCCGGCCCGCTGGAGCGCTCGTTCCCGCGCCGCGCCGCGGTCGCCCCAGTAGTCCGCGGCGGTCAGCCACGCGACCAGCGCCTCGTCCCCGGGCCCGGCGCGCAGGTCGACGCCGTCCGTCTCGGCGACGTGGGCGGCGAAATCGCCGAAGGAGAGGTTGGCGGCCTCGAAGAACGCCTGCAGGCCCTGGCCCGGGATGACGGTGCCGACCCTGAAGACCGGGCTGACGTTCTGGACCGACACCTGGTCCACGTCGTCCGCGGGGCCGTCGACGCCGAATATCTTGTAGACCTCGACCACCGCGTGTGACGGGATGACGTCCAGCGGCTTGCTCGTGTCGGCCGCCACCATCGCTTCCGCCGCGAGCTCGCGCATCGCCGACCTGACCTCCCGTCCGAAATCGTCCTCGTCCAGGTCCTCGTCCGCCTCCAGCGCCGCCTGCACCACCGCGTCCCGCAGGCCGCGCAGGCCGTTGTCGCTGTCGAACATGGCGTCGAAATATTCCTCGGGCGAGTTCTCGATCCCCGAGCACAACTCGTCGATCGCCGTCTCGGCAGCGTCCGGCCCGCTGTCGAAAAGGGCCTGGGCGATCGTCTTGGCGGTGTCCTCGCCGAGCTCGTCCCATCGCGAGAACCGCTCGTAGCCCAGGCCGGACGCCCGCTCCTCGACCGCCTTCACGAAGTCCGGGTTCTCCCTGACCGTCTCGAGGATGGCGTCGGGGTCCAGCCCGTCCGGGATCTCGATCGTGGTGTCGTCGAAGGTGATCTGCATGGGTCGTCCCTTTCCGTGTCCACGCGAGCATGCGCGAACGGCGGGCAACCCACAAGCAAGGCGGTCAGGCCCCGGAGTTCTCCTCGATCACCTGCCGGCGGATGCCAAGGCACAGGTAGATCGAAAAGGTCAGGCTGACCATCGCCGCGGCCTCCGACAGCGGCAGGTGGGCAAGACCGGGAACGTGCTTGCACAGCACCAGCGCCAGCACCATGGCCAGCGCGATCACCACCTCGTGGACGCGGAACGGCATCGGTTTCCCCCAAGGACAGGTTTCGGTCCGCAAAGGATAAGCAGGCAATCCGATTCGATCCCAGTGCCTCACGCCGGTGTGACGGCGGTCAGGCGGCGCCGACCGGCTTGCGCAGGCCGGCGGCCACCTTGCGGTCGACCCGGGCGGCGGATTCCGCCACCGTGCGCGTCGACAGCATGTCCATCTTTTCGTCGAGGCATTCGCCGGCGTCGACACCGATCTTGCCGGCGATGTTGAGGACCGAGATCCCGAGGTCGGCGATCTCGCCGCCTTCGGCGCCGCGGGCCATCGACTTGCGCAGCACGGCCACGAGGTCGTCGACGTCGCACCCGAGCTCGTTGGCCAGCTCGCCCGCCTCCTCGACGAGGTTGCGCACCATCTGCGTCAGCGTCTCGCCGGGATAGTGGTCCCGGCACCACGCCACCACCCGTTCCTGGTCATACCTTGCCATCCATGGCCTCCTTCACGAGCCTGTCGGCCCTGTCCTTCGCCTCGACCGCGATCCGCTCCGTCTCCCGCGCCGCCAACGTGAAGCAGACGACGCCGGCGCACAGGGCCGACAGCATCCAGCCGAACGTCAACGGCGCCTCGAAGGGGTTGCCCAAGTACGGCAGCTGCGAGAGCGCCATCAGCACGGTGCCGCCCGCGAACGTCCACAGCCACCGCTGGCGCAGCATGCGCCACGTCCTGGCGGCGTACCAGACCGTGAGGATGGCGGTGGCCGCGGACAGCGCCACGCCGACCCTGCCGGGCCAGGCCTCCCCCGCCATGGCGCCGGCGAGACCGGCGATCCCGGTCGCGAGCACCGCCGTGAGGGTGGTGCCGGCCCACAGCACCAGCCGCAGCCTGTGGCGGTCGACACGGTCGAGGCCGGCCTTGTCCAGGGAGAACAGGCCGTCCGTCTCGGAAGGGCCGCTCACGGCGCGGCCCCGGGACCCGGGCCGGCGAACCTGGCGCAGCGGGCCGCGATGTCGTCGAGCGCCGTGTCCAGCATGTCGCTGTCGGCAACGGTGCCGCGGAGCGAATCGCGCACCGTGGACGCCTCGTCGGGCATGGCCGCCGCCATCCAGCGGAGCCGCGAGAGCACCGCTTCTGCCTCCTGGCCGGTCTCGGCGGCGAAGGCGGTCCAGTGCGCCTCGGTCACGGCGCCGGGATCGTGCTCGCCGCCGATCGCCATGGCCACGCGTTCGCGGCGCGACTTGAAGCGGGCGGCGAAGGCGCCGGCGTTGTTGACGTCGTAGAGGCGCGACAGCGCGATGCCGTCCGGCCCCATCACCATGGCGTGGTTCTTGGCGTGGGCGTCCGGATTGCCCGACAGGAAATGGAACACGGCGCGCGACAGCAGTTCCGCCCGGTCGCGGGCCGGGTCGGTGGCAAGGCCCACGAGGCTGAAGCAATGGCGCCATCCCGGGCCGCCGTCCTTCTCGAACTTGCCCGCGGGCAGGAAGCCGAAGGCCTGGCAGAAGTCGAACTGGTGCCGGCGTCCGAGATGGTGGCGTCCGCCGGCGTCCATGACGCCGCGGTCGAACCTGCCCACCAGCAGGTATGGAAGGTCCTCCGCCATGCCCACCGAACTCGTGGCGGCGTCCATGCCCAACGCGGCGGCGAGCCGCAGGCAGAAATGCTCCACCTGCACGAGGCCAGGCAACTCCCCGACCTCGGCCTTGAGGATGTGGGTGCTCGGGGTGCCGCGGGCGGCGATCGCCACCTGCCCTCCGGTCGCCACCACCGCCGCCTTGGGGCGGGTGCCGGCCAGGGTGGCGCGCGCCTCGTCCGGCGTGGACGCGAACAGGGGGGCGGCAGGCAGCGCCGCGATGCGCTCCGCCAGCTCGCGCGCGGTCAAGGTCTCGTAGGACGGCCCCCTGTCGGCGTCCGCCACCACCGGGGTGTCTTCCGGCACCACCGTCACGGCGCCGGCGCAGTCGGCCCCGAGGGCGGACAGGAGGTCGAGCGTATGGCGACGGGTGCCGAGACGGGTGGCGAGGGCCCCCTGCGTCCAGCTGCTGTCGGGCAACAGGTTGGCGAAGAAGGCCGATGTCTCCAGGTGTCCGTAGGGGGCGTCCCGCATGGGCATGACGGGGGAGACGGGATAGGCGAGGTCGCGCGCCCGCCAGTCCGCGTCATAGGAGAACTCGAGGGCACCCGAAGCGTCGGCGGAAAGCCGTCCGCAGGGGATGCCGTCGAGTCGGACTGAGGCGGTGGTCATGGGCGTGCGGTCCGCGGTATGGTTCATCGCGTCCCTTATAGCACTGCGAAGGACCGATTCGACCGGATCACGACATGGCGGTTAACAGGATCGGGGAGCGCCCGGAAGCCCGGGAAGCGAAAGGGGCGGCCCGTTGGGAGCCGCCCCTTTCCTCAGTTCCGGCGACCGCGGATGTCGCCTTGGACCTCCACCGTCACCGTGCCGTCTATGGCGAGGCCGGCAGGGCCGCCGCCTGCACCGGCGCTGCCGGCTCCGTTGTTGCCCGCGGCACCGGTTCCGCCGGTTCCGCCCGGCTGGCCATAGGCGCCTCCGGTTCCGCCCGTGCCACCCCGACCGGCGTTGGCACCGCCCGCCGCCCCCGCCGTGCCGCCCGCCAGGACGCCGTCATTGCCCTGTCCCCGGCCACCGTCCCCGCCGGGACCGCCGGTGGTGTAGGTCGGCGTGCCCGGCACGGTCTTGTAGCGCCGGACCTCGTAGAGGTTCCGGCCCTCGCGCAACCCGACCGGAGCGTAGGTCCAGCCGTCCGTGTGGGTATAATGGCCGGCGACCGCGTTGGCGTTCAGCGGCGGGTAGTGGTTGCCCCAATAGTAGAGGAAGGAGACACCGTCGATGGTGAACGCCGAGTACGCCCCGGCGCCGACCACGTTGTTGTAGTACGGCCCCTCGCTGACGGTCGTGTCCTGCTGCACGCGTCCGCCGCCGCCCTGGCCGCCCCGTCCGCCGCCGCCGCCGCCCGAGAGGATGCTGCCGTGGTTGCGCAGCACCATGCCGGCCTTGTCGGCCTTGAGCGCGGTGCCACCCGTGCCGCCGTTGGCAAGGCCGCCGGCGCCGAGGATCTGGCCATGGTTCTCCAGCACCAGCTTGCCGGCCCAGACCCCGGTGGACAGCGCGGGGGTGTGCGGGCTGTTGCTGCCGATCGTCGTCCCGGACGGCAACACCGCCCGCTTGACGATGTTGGCGTCGTTCCAGACCTCGTCGGAGAAGATGGACCGTATCGACTTGTTCAGCCCGCCGCCCAGGTTCGCGGTGACCTCCTTGGCCACGACCGTCACCGTGAACGGCTGGCTGGTCGCGGTCCTGCCGTCGCGGGAGTCGGTCACGCGGACGGTGATGCCCGGGTGGCTCGTGACCGCGACCGGCGTTCCCGACAGCACGCCGGTGTCGGATATCGACAGCCAGGCGGGCGCGCCCGACAGGGTCATCGTCGCGGTGCCGACGGCATTGCTTTCGGCGACCTTGATGCCCAGCGGAGTGCCGTAGGTGGCGGTGACCGAAGCGCGGTCAAGCGTCACCGCCAGGGCCGGAAGGGCGGTGACGGTGACCGCGCGGCTGGCCGAGGACCACTCGTTCGCGGCGACGATCGTCAGGACGTGCGTGCCCTGCGGCACCGTGCCGGTGACGGTGGGGCCGTCGAGACGGGCCCATTCCGGCTTGTCCTCGATCGACAGCGTGTAGGAGCCGTGGCCGCCGCTGACGGACACCGGGATCGAGACGGTGTCTCCGGCGCGTGCCGTGACATCAGCGACGGAGATGGCCGGCTGTGGCGCCGTCACCGTGACGCTGAACGGCGGCGTCACCGCCGAACGCCCGTCATGGCTGTCCACCGCCATGAGCCTGAGGCCAGTCCATTCGCCCGGCTCGGAAGGCGTGCCGGAGAGGACGCCACCGGCGTGGGAGACACCCGGCGGCAATGTCCCCCCGACAAGGGACCAGGTCACGTCGCCCACGACGCCGGACGCGACGGCGGCCACGGAAAGCGGTTGCCCGAAGGGGACGGTCGCCGGCGGCGCCGCGGCGGACAGGGCCGGGGACGCCTCGACCGTCACCGAACCGGTGGCCGTCGCCCAGCGGTTCGACGCCCGAAGCCCGATCACGTGGACGCCCGCGCCGGGGTTGCCCGTGATCGTGGATCCGTCGAACTCCACCCAGTCCGGCGCATCCACGGCGGCCACCTCGAAATCGCCATAGCCGCTGACCGAAACCGGGACGGACACCGCGTCGCCGACGCGTACCCTGGCGTCTTCCGCGGATACGACCGCCTGCGGCGCCGTGACCGCGATGGAGAACGGGGCTGTACGGGCCTGCCGCCCGTCGAAGCTGTCGGTCACCTCCAGGGCGATGCCGCCCCAGAACCCCGGCTCCGAAGGCGTCCCGGAGAGGACGCCTTCGGTATGGGACACACCCGGCGGCAGGCCGCCATCCACCTGGTCCCAGGAGGCGGTCCCCACCACGCCTTGCGCGTCCGCCGCCACCTCGACGGCCTCGCCATAGGCGACGGTCACAGACCCCGCATCCGCCGACAGCTTCGGATAGACGCCGATGGCGAACGATTCGGACGCCGTCCAGCCCTCGAACCGGGCCGTGACCTCGAAGGGGAACACATAAGGCGCCGCGGTCGACGTGACCACGCCGGCGAACCCGCCCAGCTGGCGGTCATAGGCCAGAGTCCCGGGCAATCCCGCCCCCTCGACCGCCTCCACCGGCGCGAGGGTGTCGATGTCCACGGGGAAGAAGATCGCGTCCTCGGCCCGCCACGTCCCGGGTTCCGCGGTGATCGTCACCGCAGGGTTGCCCGTGTCGGTGCCTCCGCCGGACGGCGGCGCGCCGGCCTCCGGTCCGACCAGCAGGGGCGCCGGGAGCTGGAGGCGGAAGACGGCCGGTGCGTCTTGGGAAAAGGCGGGCGTGGCGGAGATGAGGGCCGCGGCAAGCGCGAGCCATGGACGGGTAATCATGCAGGCAGTCCGGATTCCTTGTTCGCGCAAGGATAGGATCAAAAATCCGTCCGGGGAAGGGCCGCGTGGAAACGGGAGAGGGTGTCGCGCACCCGGCGCCCGTCCTCGGCCCGGATGGCGCCGGACAGCACCCAGCGCACCACCGCCTGCAGGTAGATCCCCTTGGACGTCGGGTCGAAGGCGAGCACGTAGTCGAAGGCCGCGGGCGCGGGGCGTCCGGTGAACCGGTGCGGGCCCGCATCCTGCCTGACCAGCTCGGCGTGCACCGCCTCCCCGTATCGCTCCCGCAGGTAGGCGACACGCGGCGACAGCCGCTTCCGCTCCTGGGGCAAGGCGCGCAAGGGTCAGGCGCCCGGGGCGGGCGGCGCGGCCTCCGCGTCCGCTTCGGTGGCGGGGTCGCGGCCCGGCTCCAGCGCCTCGGCGGCGCGCGCCAGGTCGGCCACGAACTCCGGCAGGTTGGCGACCGGGACCACGAGGTCGAGGTGGTTCGGGATCCACTTGTTGACCACTTCCCACATGGCCACCGAGGTGCGCGCCGAGGGCGCGGGCGGCAGCGACATGGCGATGTTGAGGAGCGTCTCGGCATCGTCGGTCGGCATGGTGGCGTAGCGGCTGACGATGCGGTCCCAGACCTCGTCCTCGCCCGGGGGACGGCCCAGTGCCGCCCGCTCGTCCATCCAGTCCCGGATCTCGCGCGCCTTGGGCGAAGCCTGCGTCATTTTCGAATCCCCCTGTGCGTTCGGCCCACGATACGGTGACGCCCGGCATCGCACAACGCCGGACGGCATTCACCACCTGACGCGAATCATCGACCGATCGTGAGGGAACCGGTGTATAAGCTGGGGACTTGAGCCGGCAGTATCCATGACAGGCCGCACTCACGAGGACGACGGGCATGTTCTTCCGGGTGGAAACCGAGCTTTGGCGGGACGAGGCGCTGGTCGCCCGCGAACGCTACTACATCCAGGCGCCGTTGCAGGCCGACGCCGAGGCCATGGCCAGCCACGCCGCCACCACCAGCCCCTTCTGGCACCCGGGCGCCGCCATGCGCGCCAGCTTCAAGGTCGGGCAGGTGCCCCAGGACAGCATCCCGCCGGGGTCACCGGTTCTGGTCGCCACCCTGTCGGACCGCCTCGCGCCGGCGGACCGCGACGCCGCCCCGGTGCGCCCCGGCCTCCACATCGTCGCCGCCCGCCGCATGGACTGGCCGGACGACGTGGTCGAGCCGGACGAGGAGCACCGCGCCGCCATGCGCGCCCTGACCTCGCGGGTCGCCATCTCCGACGCCACCGGCGCGCTGATCGCCATGGAAGGCTACCTCGAGGGACTCGGCCTTCCCCGCAACGACCGCCCGGCCAACCCGCCGGCCTCGGTCCGCCTCGGCATCGAGTTCAGCGGCGCCTTCCTCCTGGCGATGGCAGGCGACCGCTTCGGGCCCACCGCCCGCGAGGTGCTCGAGACGCTGGGCGGGCACGTCGCGGCTTCGGTCCGGGTGCGCGACCCCATGGACGGGCCGACGATCACCTATGACATCCTCGACCACCACGGGCGCAAGGTGGCCGAGGCCACGTTCGAGCGGACGCTGGCCGCCGCCGAGATCCTGGGCTGCCCCAACGTCGCCTACACCACGCTCTCGACGCTGTCGGAGACGGGCCCGGGCGGCGGTCGCGCCGGGGAGATCCCGTTGCTGGCCTTCTGCCTCCTGACCACGTTCCAGGCCGAGCACGACATCCGCCAGATCCAGGAATCGCTCGACCAGGCCGGCATCCACGCCCACCTGTCGGTCAGCATGGACTTCTCCGGCGACGGGCGCCACAACCAGGCCTGGCAGACGGCCTACGGGCGCATGCGGGCGATGATGGCCGGCTGGGAGGACGTGTTCCCCTCCGCTTCCGGACGCGTGGTGCCGGAACGCCTCGTGCTCGGACGCGAGGAGGTCTTCTACCAGGCCGACATCACCCAGGACGTCGAGGAGGGCCCGCGCCCCTGACGGGCCTTCCCCGTCCACCGCGACCGCGCTATCCTCACGGCGGACGCGGGGAGGCGGGTTTGCGCACGAGCGACAGGCTGGACGGGTTGAGCGACGACGCCAAGTCGGTGGCGAGCCACCACCTGGCCGGCATGCGCCCCGGCATCGGCACGATCGCCTTCGCCAGCCCCTACCGGATCTCGCGCCGCGCCAAGGCGGCCCTCGACGAGCTGGTGCGGGCGCGTGTGCTGACCGTGGGCCCGTTCGGCGAAGGCGGGCTCGTCTACCGCCTGGTGGCGGACTGCTCCGCCTATCGCGGCTGGCTGGACCGCCACCCCGAGGCCGGGAAGTTCACCATGGTGGACGACCAGGACCCCTGCCGGTGCACCGGCTACACCGAACTGGACGGCAACGCCGACCTGTCCTCGCTGCTGGTGGAGTATGCCGACCGCATCCCCGCCGACGTCCTGGGGGCGGCGGTGGCCGAGCTATTGTCCCTCGGCGACCCGGAACTGCGCGGCGCCGACGCCGTCAGGGGCATAGACGGGCACTCGCTGCTGGCCTTCCTCGACTACCTCGTTATGTCGATCGCCGACGACGTTCCCTCGCTCGGCCTCGACACCGGCGGCCTCATCATCGCGGCCTGGGCCTCGCAGAAGGGATTGCTCTCGGCGCGCTTCGCCGAACGCGTGTCGTGGGACTTCCGTTGCGGCGGGGACGCGTTGTCCGGAACCATGGACCTGGCGGACTTCGCGCAACTGGCCGAGCGCCTGCTGCCCCGGATCAGGGATTGACGGCGACCGTCGAGACACCCGCGCGCGGGGCCGCCTGGCCGGAGACCTGCAGGCCCACGATCGCCACGGGAACGCATGCCGCCGCCGTCACCAGGGCGGCGATCCACAGCTTGGCCTTGCGCGACAGGCCCTCCCTGGCCGCCGCGGCGGGGACCTTCCGCTCGCCCGTGGCGCGCTCGACCTTGTACCAGAACGCCTCGCGGACGGTCTTGTCGGTCAGCCGGATGTCGCGGAGGGGCGGCACCTTGCGGGCGTTGAAGTTCCCGATGCACCGGACCTTGCCGATGTCGTCCTTGGGGAAGGAATAGACGATGACCTGCGCCTTCGGGTGCGGGGCGAGGTAGCGCTGCACGCCGGCGAACCGGCGGGCGCAGATGTCGCGGCGGTCGGTCATCTCCAGGATCACCCAGTCCGCGCCCTGCAGCGGGCGCAGGGGTACGGTGGGTGCCTTGACCACAATGGCGTATTGGGTGTCGCGGTCCTGCATCTCGTACTCCGGACGGGATAAACCACCCGTCCGGCGCATCATGCACCCGGACCGCCTAACGTTCGGTTAAGCGGCGGCGGGATTCGCCGCCCGGCGTCAACCGAAGAAGTGGAACGCCAGCCAGGAGCCGACCAGCAGGAACTTGGTCAGGGCGATGATGTTGAAGACCCGCAGGTCTCGTTCGGCACGGGCGACGGCGTCCATCTGGTTCTCCTGGTCTTGCCGCGCGGGACGGCGGCCACGGTCGCCACGTTAGCGGAAGGCCGCGCGCCGTTCCAGTGCGGACGGGCGCGCGGCCTTCCGGATGGTTACCGAAAACCGGTGGCGGTCATTCCGCGAGGAGGAGGTCCGCTTCGGACGGGGCGTCCGGCGAGACGATCTCGATGGCCGCGTCGGCGGCGCCGTCACCGTCGAGGTCGACCTCCAGCATGTGGTAGCCGTCCCTGGCCGAGACCCGCACCTGCCCGGCCACCCCGGAGAACGCGGACGCGCCCGCGAAGGACAGCGGACCGAGGGCGGACAGGTCGATCCGGTCGACGCCGGGCTCGAAGTCGGCGATGCGGTCCCGGTGCCCGGCGGCGGGCGGGGAATGGGCGGGGTCCGACAGCACGAAGGTGTCCTGCCCGGGCCCGCCCTCCAGCGTGTCGGCGCCCTTGCCCCCGTCCAGCGTGTCGTCGCCGCCGCGCCCCGAGAGCCGGTTCGACCCGGCGTTGCCGACGAGGCGGTTGGGGCCCTCGTCGCCGAAACCGTCCACATGGGCGGAAAAGGTCAGCTCCAGGTTCTCGATGCCGGGGAAGTCCGCGAGGTCGCGGGTGATGGTCGAGGTGATCGTGTCGTCGCCGTCCTCGTCCTCGATGGTGTCGTTGGTGGCCGCCTCCAGCACATAGGTGTCGTCGCCCCTGCCGCCCATCAGCGTGTCGGCGCCGCCGCGCCCGGCGATGACGTTGTCGCCGTCGTTGCCGACGATGCGGTTGGCCTTGACGTTGCCGTAGCCGTCGATGTCGGCGCTCCCGAGCAGCACCAGGTGCTCCATGTCGGGAAAGTCCTCGAGGTCGCGGGTGACCGTGGAGGTGATCGTGTCGTAGCCGCCCGAGTCCGCGAGCAGCGGCTGGTCCGAGTCGCCCAGGTGGTAGGTGTCGTTGCCGTCCGACCCGCCTTCCGCTGGCGTTCCGGGCGCGTCCCCTTCCCCGCCGATCTCGACGAAGGAAGGCGCGTCCGCGGGTGCCTCCGGCACCGTCAGGATGCTTTCGAGCGAGGTATAGCTCACCGACAGGACCGGGCGGTCGAAAGCATCCGTGAGGACGTAGTCTGTCTCCTCCGCCAGCGCCGGCGCCGCCACGCATGCGGCGAGGCATGCGGGCGCCAGGAGCGACAGGCGGCGGACCGGATATGCGGGTGATGTCATCGGGCACTCGTCCAGGCGGTTTGTCGCCAAGGACGATAGCACCGGGGCGTTAACAACCGGCTAACGGGACTGGTCAGGGCGCCAGGGACGGCGCCGGCTCCTCCCACACCGCGTCGACGCCGACCGACACCGGACGGAGGGCGCGGGCGATGCGCTCGACCACGGCATCGCCGCCCTCGACACCCGGCACGTAGATGGTGCGCACGCTGTCGCGCCCGTAGAGGAGGGCGATCGCCACCGACACCGTCGTCTCGTCGGCGAACAGGGCGGCGTTGGTGTGGATGGCGCCCTGGGCGCTGTCGGAGGAGTTGCGGGTGGCGCGGTCCACCGGATCACCCGACCAGTCGACGCGGGCCAGCGGCACGCTGTCCTCGGGGCGGGCGGCCGGGCGCGAGCGCGATCCGGCGGACGCCTTCTCGCACTGGATGTCGACCTCGCCGGTGGAGGTCTTGCGGTGCATGCCGTCGACCCCGAGCACGGTGACGTCGCGCCCGATAACCCGGCGGATGGCCTCGGCGTAGTCGTTGCCGATCCTGATCCCCTCGAACTCGAAGATCTCCCCGCAATAGGGGGCGGTCAGCAGGGCGACCGCCAGCGGCAGCGCCTGCGAGCGCGTGTCGATGTCCTGCTTGCGCAGGATCAGGGTGTTCACCAGCGGGAAGGCGTCGGTGTAGCAGTTGCTGGACAGGGCCACGCGGGTCTCGCCCAGGGCCTCGTCCACGGTGACTTGGTACTTCATGTCTCGGTCCGGTCGCGGAGGTTCACGCCCCGAGGTCTACCACCGGGGCTGGCATGGGACCACCCGCCCCGGGGCGGTCCCGCCTGTCGCGGTCAGTGCGACCGACCGCCCATGGTGATCTCGGCGGCGACGCCGTTGCCGGCCACCTGGGTGAAGGCCATCATGTCGCCGCGCCCGAGCTCGTGCTGGAGGCGGTTGACCTCGTCGTAGCCCTTCACCGGCGGCGTGACCAGGAAGTAGCCTTCCCCCTCGCCCTCGTCGTGGTCGGCCACGATCGACAGCGTGCTGCCCATCAGCGAATCGCGCCCGATGCCGCTCATGGCCGCCAGCAGCTCGCCGAGGTCGCCGAAGCGTTCGGAACGGAGGCGCCGCTCGCCGCTGCCGACCGGCAGGCAGTTCCACTGGAACGGCACGGCGCGGTCGATCTCGCCCTGGCGGACGGAGCCCATCTGGACCGGCTTGCCG
>Ga0065721_10004358_pt1 | contig 29935 bp, 27 predicted proteins | sample Mesricmetagenome_FD_59108 | JGI IMG/M metagenome (GOLD analysis project Ga0065721, IMG submission 59108) | Mesophilic microbial community from rice straw/compost enrichment Sample: eDNA_1 v2 (version 2) | ecosystem: Engineered > Solid waste > Grass > Composting > Bioreactor | place: USA: Davis...
AGTGGTGCAGCGAACGCAGCCGGAAACGCTGCGGCCAACGCTTCCTCCGCGGCGAACAACGCCGCCCAAGCTGCCGGCAACGCTGCAAATGCCGCCGCCAACGCTGCTCAAACCGCATCCCAATCCGCAACCAATGCCGGCAACGCGGCCACCAACGCAGCCCAGTCGGCCTCGACGGTCGCGCAAGCCGCGGCCGGCGCCGCCGGCAACGCCGCGAGCACGGCAGGGAACGCAGCCACCAACGCGGCCGCCGTCGCAGGCAACGTCGCCAACACCGCCGCAAACGCCGCGCAAAGCGCCGCCGAAGGCGCCGCCAGTGCCGCCCAAAACGCCTCACAAGCCGCAGCCAACGCCGCCAATGCCGCCCAGTCCGCCGCCAGTGGTGCAGCGAACGCCGCCGGAAACGCTGCGGCCAACGCTTCCTCCGTGGCGAACAACGCCGCCCAAGCTGCCGGCAATGCCGCCGCCAACGCAGCCCAGTCTGCATCGACCGCCGCCCAAGCCGCCGCCGGCAACGCCAGCAATGCGGCCTCCAACGCCGCCTCCGCCGCCAACAACGCCGTCGAGGCCGCCCAGAACGCCGCCGCCCTCGCTGGCAACGTCGCCGCCTCCGCCTCGAACGCCGCCCAGAATGCCGCCAGCGGCGCATCCACCGCCGCCCAAAACGCCTCCCAAACCGCCGCGAATGCCGCGCAGTCCGCCTCTCAATCCGCCGCCAACGCGGCCAATGCAGCCGGCAATGCCGCCGCCAACACAGCTCAGTCTGCCTCGTCCGCCGCCCAAGCCGCCGCCGGTGCCGCGAGTAATGCCGCCAGCAACGCCGCTCAAACGGCCGCCCAAACCGCGACCGTAGCCGGCAACGCCGCCGCGAATGCATCCCAAGCGGCCACCAACGCCGCGCAATCTGCCACAGGGGCCGCGAGCAACGCCGTCGAAGCCGCCCAGAACGCCGCCTCCGTCGCCGGCAACCTCGCCGCCTCCGCCTCGAATGCCGCCCAGAACGCCGCGAGCAGCGCCACCAACACAGCCAGCAACGCCGCTTCGGCCGCCAACAACGCCGCCCAGAATGCCAGTGGCTCCGCGACCGCCGCCTCCAATGCCGCCAGCAATGCCGCAGCCGCGGCCGGCAAAGCGGCTTCCTCCGCCGCCAACGCCGCGCAAAATGCCTCCGTCGCCGCAGGCAACGCCGCGCAAACCGCCAGCACGGTGAGCGGCACCGCCGCCACAAGCGCCTCGAACGCCTCCTCCGCCAGCGGCAACGCCGCCCAAGCCGCAGGCCAAGCCAGCCAGGCCGCCCAAGGCGCCGCCAAGGTCGCCGGCAACGCGGCCGGCCAAGCCGCCCAAGCCGCCTCCAAGGCGGCCGCCAGCGCCACCGAAGCCGTCCAAGTCGCGGCCAACGCCGCCGGCAACGTGGCGTCCGCTGCCGCGGAATCCGCCGGCAAAGCCGCTTCTTCCGCCGCCGAATCGGCCGCGAGCGCCGCGGCCAACGCCGCCCAAGCCGCCGATGGTGCCGCAAAGGCTGCTGTCACCGCCGCCGAGACCGCCGCCAGCCTCGCCAGCAACGCCGCCGCTCAATCCGCCGGTAAGGTCAGCGACGCCGCCACCCAGGCCGCCAGCAATGCCGCCTCCGCCGCCGGCAAGGCCGCACAATCCGCCGGCGAAGCTGCCAAATCGGCCGCCGCGGCCGGCAACGCCGCATCCAGCGTGGCCTCCGCCGCCGCGGGCAGCGTCGAAGCCGTCGCCTCGACCGCCAGCGACGCCGCCGCGAATGCAGCCTCGGCCGCCGACTCCGCCGCCCAAGCCGCCACCGCCGCCTCGCAAACCGCCAAGGCCGCCGCGTCCGCCGCCGGTGATGCCGCCCAGGCCGCCTCCGCCGGGACCGGCGCTGCCCAGGCCGCCGACAAAGTCGTGGCCAGCGTCGCCCAAGCCGCCGACAGCGCCGCCCAAGCCGCCGCGGAATCCTCGCGCAACGCCGCCGACGCCGCGAAGTCCGCCTCTCAAAGCGTTTCCACCGCCACCACCGCGATCGCTCCCGCCGCAGCCGATTCCGCCACCGCGTCCGCCCAGTCGGCCGGCGACGCCGCGAAATCCGCTTCGAAAGCCGCGGCTTCCGTCGCCACCAACGTCGCCGCTGCCACCCCCAAACCCACCCCCGCGCCCGCGACACCACCCCCGACACCCGCGCCCGCTCCTTCGGCCCCCGCTCCCGCACCTCAGGTGGTGAACACACCTGTCACGCCCCCGGCGCCCGCACCTTCCACACCCGCCGCACCCCCGCCCGCTACCGCCCCGACCGTCGCCAGCACCCCCGCTCCCTCGACACCCGCCGCCGCTCCCGCCACGCCCACACCGGCCCCTGCACCCACCCCCACCACCACTCCCGCACCCGCGCCCGCCACTCGTCACGAAGTCGCCGCCACCACCCCTGCGCCCCCGGCCCCGGCGCCCGCGCCCGCGCCGTCATCCACATCCGCCACCGCCTCCGCACCTGCAACTCCCGCCAACACCCCCGCGCCCGCTGCTCCCACCCAAGCCGACGTCGCCGCTCCCACCGCCCCGGCCGACCCCGTGCGCACGACCCCGGCGGTTTCGACCGCTTCGACCACCGACGCCGCCCCGAACTCCACACCCGAGATCGCCGCGGCCATCATGCTGCCGCCCTTGCGCGAAGTCCGTGAAGTCGATGCAGCCCGTCTCAAAGCCGTGCTCTATCAGCTCCGCATCGGTCTCGACGCCACCAGCCGCTCGCTCGTCACCGCCCAGCGCATCGCCAAAGACGACACTCCCCGCGACGACCGCCCCGAGTTCGACGCCGCGTTCGTGCAGGTCCGCATCCGCGAAGTCGCCCTGCGCAACAGCATCGCCGCCGCCAGCGAAGCCCCGGCCGACCAAGCCGCCGACGCGCAGGCCCGCGTCGCCGCCGACTACGAAGCCTACGCTCGCGCGCTCACGGTCGCCCACGCATTGCTCCAGGCCTCCCGCGGCGAAATCGCCACGACCAGCACTCCTGCCGCCGGCTTCGGCAACGAGTCGCTCCGCCGCCCCGCCGAGTAAACGGCCTTCACTCGCATAGACCCGCGGCGCCCACGCCGCGCTTCTCTCGTTGCGGCGGATTGCACCCCGCCGCAACCCGCGCTCTCGTTGCGCGATGAAAAAATCCCCGTGGCTCCCGCTCGGCCTGTTCGTGCTGCTCGCGTTCCTCGCCGCCGGCATCGGCACGGTCGCCACGTTTAGCAGCGTCGACACGTGGTATCCGACCTTGAGCAAGCCCTCCTGGACCCCACCTTCGTGGGTCTTCGGCCCCGTGTGGACCCTCCTCTACCTCGCCATGGCGATCGCCGCCTGGCGCGTCTGGCGCATCGGCTCCGTCGAATACGCACGCGTCACCTTCCGGCTCTACGGCGCCCAACTCGCGCTCAACGCCCTCTGGTCGATCCTCTTTTTCGGCCTCCGCTCGCCGCTCGCCGCCCTCATCGACATCGCCGTTCTCTGGCTCGTGCTCATCCGCATCCTCGCGCGCTTCCGCGAAGCCGATCGCCTCGCCACCTGGCTCTGGTCCGCCTACGTCCTCTGGGTCAGCTTCGCCTTCCTCCTCAACGCCGCCATCTGGGAACTGAATCGCTGACGCCCCTCCCCATGAAATCCTACCGCAAGGAACTCTGGTTCGAACTCCCGCAGCGCCGCGGACTCGTCAACATCACCCCGCAGGTCGAATCCTGCCTCCGCGACAGCGGCATCCGCGAAGGCCTCTGCCTCGTCAACGCCATGCACATCACCGCCAGCGTCTTCATCAACGACGACGAACGCGGCCTCCACGCCGACTACGAACGCTGGCTCGAAAAACTCGCCCCCGAAAAACCCCACTCCGCCTACGACCACAACCGCACCGGCGAGGACAACGCCGACGCCCACCTCAAGCGCACGATCATGGGCCGCGAGGTCGTCGTCGCCGTCACCGGCGGCAAACTCGATTTCGGCCCCTGGGAGCAGATCTTCTATTTCGAATTCGACGGCCTCCGCCGCAAACGCGCCCTCGTCAAAATCATCGGCGAATGACCCCGCCCGTCCCGCCCGCCATCGCCGCCGCCGCGCGCACGCTCTTCTCCTACCTCTCCGGCACCGACGCACCGCCGGCGCATCCCTGCGACGCCGTCATCGGCTTCGGCACGTTCGACCTCGCCCTCGCCGCCTTCTGCGGCGAACTCCACGCCCGCGGCCTCGCCCGCCGCATCGTGCTCACCGGCGGCATCGGCGCCGGCACCGCCGATCTCGGTCGCCCCGAAGCCGACGCCTGGCGCGACGAAATTCTTCGCACGCATCCGCACCTCGATCCACGGAACATCATCGCCGAAAACCGCTCCACCAACACCGCCGAAAACATCGAGTTCACCGCCGCCCTCCTCGCGCGCGATTTTCCCGAACTCGCCTTCGGCCGCGGCCTCCGCACCGCCCTCGTCGTCGCCTCGCCCTCACGCCTGCGTCGCGTGAAACTCACCCTGCGACACCGCCTCCCCGAGCTCCGCGCGTGGCGCTGTCTCCCCGCCGCCGATTTCGATCGCGAGTTCGCGCTCCACGAGCGCAAGGGCATCCCCTACCTTCCGCACCTCGCCGGCGAAATCGACCGTATCCGCGATTACCCTACACGCGGCTGGATCGCCCCCGAACCGCTCCCCCCCGAAATCCTCGCCGCCCGCCACCAGCTAAAATAAACCCCTAGGACGGCGGCACCCCATCGCCGCCGCCAGAATCGAAATTCCAAAATCGAAATTCGAAAATCCTACGCCGTCGCCTTCCGCCGCGGCCGCTCCGCCCCCACCGTCAACGCCCCATACGCCAGCGCCGCCGCGATCGCGCTCGCGATCACGAACCAATCGCCGTGCTCCACATAGAAACTCTGCTGCTCCGCCCAGCGCGCGTCACGCGTGACGTCCACCGTCTGCGTTCCCCGGAAATAAATGCTCCCCGCCTCGTTCAACACCGTCGCGCGCACCGTTCCGAATTCGTCGATCCACCCGCTCCACCCGCCATTCCCGCAGCGCAGCACCGGCCGCCGCGTCTCGACCGCCCGCAACACCGCATGCGCCGCATGCTGGTGCGCCGCCCCGCCCTCGCCATACCAGGCGTTGTTCGTCAGCACCACCAGCACGTCGCTGCCCGCCAGCGCGCTGAAGCGCGACAGCGTCGGAAAGATGTCCTCGTAACAAATCAACGGACCCACCGTCAGCGGCCCGTTCGGCAGCGACACGATCAGCGGCGACGAATCCTCGCCCGGTGAAAAATCGTCGTCGCCCACCGGCACGATTTTCGAAAGCCATCCCAGCAGCGGACGCAGCGGCACGTATTCGCCAAACGGCACCAGATGCCGCTTCGCATAATAATCCGTCTGCACGCCCGCGACCGGATCGACCACGAACGACGCGTTCAACCACAGCTCGTCCGACGAATCGTTGTTCTCCACCGCGATCGAGCCGACCAGCAGCGGCACGTTCGCCCGCCGCGCCAGCGTCTCCACAAACGCCTGCATGTTCTTGTCGCCCTGCACCGCCCACGGGGTGCTCGCCTCCGGCCACAGGATCAAATCGGGCCGCGTCGCCGCCGCCGTCATCGTCGTCGACTGCAACGTCTCGAGAATCGACCGCCCCTCCGCCGGATCCCACTTCAACGTCTGCGGAATATACGGCTGCACGAACGCCACCCGCGCCAGCGGCACCGCATACCGGCCGCGCTGAAACGTCTCCTGAACATGGATACTCACGCACGCCATCAACATGAACAGCGCCAGCAGGAACTCCGGCCGCCGGAAATTCCATCCGCCCTGCCCCGAAAACAAACTGTGCGTCATCGCCGAGAACCCGATGTTCATCGCCACGAGCACGAACGAGATGCCCCACGCGCCGGTGTAGGACGCGATCTGCAGCACGCTCGACCGCTCCCACTGGCTCACCGCCAGCGGCAGCCACGGAAACCCCGTGAGAAACCACGTCCGCGTCCACTCGATCACCACCCACAATCCCGCCAGCCCCACCATCGCCGCCATCCGCGTGAACGCCGGGCGGTCCACCATCCGCGGCATCGTCCACCACGCCGCGAGAAACCACCCGCCCACCCACGCGCCCACGATCGGCCCGAGCAGCAGCAGCCCCGCCCACGTCACGTGATGCAGCCACGCCAGCATGATCGTCCACGCCACCGCCTGCGCCGCCAGCAGGGTGCCGGCGAAAAGCTTGAATCCAGGTTTTCGATACGCCCACAGAATCCCCGGCACCAGCATCGCATACGCGAACTCCGGCGTCTTGAACGGCGGAAACGAGATCACCGTGAGCACCACCGTGGAAACAAACACCGCGGCCGCGGCCAGCCGGTGGCCGAACCGCTCGAAAATATTCGGACGCGGCGCGTAGGGGTCGACGGGAAGCTCGGGAGACGAAGCCATGAAGCGCCAAAACTCTCCCAACCCGCCGCCACGCTCAAGAGCGAAGCCCGCCCCGCGTGCCCAAGCTCTCCCCGCGTCGCCGGCCCGCTCGCCCGCGTTTTTCTCTCTTGCGATCCCATATCCCGGCCGCCGAACTCCCCTCCCTTTCCAGCCCCAACTCCCATATCTCACCCGACATGAGAAAATTACTTCTGCTTGTCCTGCTGGGCATCTCGATCCCCCGGTCGCAAGCGCAGACGATCGTCGACACGTTTCCCGGCAACACGCTCAACGAGAGTTACTGGACCATTGGCCCGGTGAGTTCCGGCGACTGGTTCGAAGTGGACAACGGCCTGACTTTGGAAAACCGCGCGCATCTCACCACCAAAGACGGCGTGTTCGGATCCCCGCTCACGATCGCCGGCACCGTCACGTTCAATAGCATCGAGGATTATCTGACGATCGCCCTCAGGTTTGATGGCGCTTACGAAAACGTTCCCTATTACGAGTCGAGCAGCGGTGTGCGGGTCCTTTTCGGCCCGGTTCTGCGCAATGCGGCGGGAAACAAAAAACTACGTCGAAATTTACGACGCCGACGCTCCGGCAAGCATAAGCAAGGTGGACTTGGACAGCTTCACCTTCAGCACCGGGGTGGCCGTATGAGTTCACGGTAACCGATGACGGTTCGACGATTTCCCTCTTTCTTGGCAACGAGCTGCTCATCAGCGGCGCGACGGCTTCGAACAGCGGTGGTTTCGTCGGCCTCTACAGCCGCGAACATTCAGGAGATCCTTTTCCCGGTCTGCTCTTGAGCTCCATCAGCATTTCCTCCGGGAACACCGCCATCCCCGAACCTTCGACTTGGGCGGTGCTGGTCGGCTCGCTGACCCTCGGCATGGCGATGATTCGCCGCCGCGTTCGGAGCCGGGCTTGACGCTCACGCCCCGCAGCCGCGCTGCTTTCGGGAGATCTCACCGGTCGCGGGTCTGATCGCAAGGCCAGCGCACGCCCGTCGCCGGCTGGCTTCAGAAATCGAAAGCCGTCACCTCGGCGCACGCGCCGAGGCGTTTCGTCTTTTCTCAGCCGGCTGAGCAGGCGCCCGCCCGCTCACCGTCCGTGGCACTGCTTGAACTTCTTCCCGCTGCCGCACGGGCAGGGATCGTTGCGTCCCACCTTCGGCATTTCGCGGCGGATCGTCACCTTCGGCAGCTGAATCTCCTGCTCGGGTTCCGGCGCCACGGCCGTCGTGGCCGACGTCGAGCCACCGCTCGTCACCGCGCTGCGGGTCTGCACCGGCGGCACACCGGGACGCGCCGCCGCCGGCGCATCCGTCGGACCGACCGCGCGCGCCGTGCGGCTCAGCAGCGCGAGCATGTTTTCGAACGACTCGAGATTCGACGCGCTGCGGAACAGGCCCGTGCAAATCTGCAGGCGCACATTGTTCATCAGCTCCTCGAAGTAGCGGAACGCCTCGCTCTTGTATTCGACCAGCGGATCCTTCTGCCCGTAGCTGCGCAGACCGATGCTCTTCCGCAGGTCCTCCATCTCCGTGAGATGCTCCTGCCAGTGATGATCGATCGCGTTGATGATCACGTAGCGCTCCAGCGAGCCCAACGCCTCGGGAATCTCGACCGATTCCTTGATCGCGTAGGCCTGCTTGATCCGCTCGAGCAGCATCGCCGCCAGCGCGTCGACCTTCCCGCCCGAAAGCTCCTCGGCCTTCAGGCTGATCGGGAAATGCGAGTTCACCCAGCCGACGAAGCTCTCCACCGCCGTCTGATTCGCGCCCGCCTTCTCGGCGACACCCGCACTCTCCAGCCGGTTGATCAACTCCTCCTCGATTTGCTCAAAGATGATGTCCTTCGGCCGCTCCGCGTGGATCGCCGCGTTGCGAATCCCGTAAACCACCTCGCGCTGCTGATTGAGCACGTCGTCGTATTGGAGCAGCCGCTTGCGAATCGAGTAATTCTGCTGCTCCACCTTCTTCTGCGCGCTCTCGATCGAGCGGTTCAGCCACGGATGCTCCAGCTCCTCGCCTTCCTGCATCGAGCCTTCCATCAGCCGCGACGCGAGGTTCCCCTGGAGGAAGAGCCGCATCAGGTCGTCTTCCAACGACAGGAAAAATTTCGTCACGCCCGGATCGCCCTGACGCGAGCAACGTCCGCGCAACTGCCGGTCGATGCGCCGCGATTCGTGCCGCTCCGTGCCGACGACATAAAGTCCGCCCAACTCGCGCACGCCTTCCCCGAGTTTGATGTCCGTGCCGCGGCCCGCCATGTTCGTCGCGATCGTCACCGCGCCGCGCTGACCCGCGCGCGCCACGATGTCCGCTTCCTGCGCGTGGAACTTCGCATTGAGCACCGTGTGCACGATGCCCGCGCGCTTCAGCATGCGTGAAAGCACTTCGGACGATTCGACCGACACCGTGCCGACCAGCACGGGCTGGCCGCGCTTGTTCGCCTCTTCGATCTCCTTCACCACCGCGTTGTATTTGTCGCGGCGCGTCTTGAAGATGGAATCGTTCTTGTCGATGCGGATACAGGGCTTGTTGGTCGGGATGACCTGCACCGCGAGCTTGTAGATGTCGTTGAACTCCGTCGCTTCCGTCTCCGCCGTGCCCGTCATGCCGGCGAGTTTTTCATACATGCGGAAGTAATTCTGGATCGTGATCGTCGCGTAGGTGCGCGTCTCGCGCTCGATCGTCACGCCTTCCTTCGCCTCGACCGCTTGGTGCAACCCGTCCGACCAGCGCCGGCCCGGCATCACGCGGCCGGTGTTCTCGTCGACGATCATCACCTTGCCGTCCTGCACGACGTATTCGACGTCGCGCTCGTAGAGCGAATACGCGCGCAACAACTGCGAGATCGCGTGGATGTCCTCCGACACCTCCGCGTAACGCTGCTGCGACGCGAGCTTCTGCGCTTCGCGCTGCTCCGGCGTCATCGTCGTGTTCTTTTCGAGCTCGCTGAACTCCGTCGCGAGATCGGGCAGCACGAACGCGTCGGGATTGTCCGGGCGAAGTTTCCCGCGGCCGATTTCCGTGAGGTCCGCCTGATGCTGGCGCTCGTCGATGACGAAGAACAATTCCTCCTTCAGTCGATAGAGCTCCTCCTTGTTCAGGTCGGAGTTCATCTCCGTCTCGACCTTGTCGAGCAGCTTGCGCCACTCGGGCGTCTCCATCAGCCGCAGCAGTTGCTTGTTCTTCGGATGCCCCATCTTCACCTGGAGCATCTTGCGCGCGGCGGCCTGCTTGTCGTCGTTCGTCGCGCCTTGCTTCTCCAGCAACTCCTTCGCCTCACCGACGATCTTGTTGCACAGGCGAATCTGATCGTTCACCAGCCGGCTCACCGGCGGCAGCAAGCGCGTGAACGGCTGCTCCCGCTCGATCGGCGCCGGCCCCGAAATGATCAGCGGCGTGCGCGCCTCGTCGACGAGGATCGAGTCGATTTCGTCCACGATGCAATACCAGTGGTCGCGCTGCACCTGGTCCTCCTTGCGCGTGGCCATGCCGTTGTCGCGCAGGTAGTCGAAACCAAACTCGCTCGCCGTCCCGTAGGTGATGTCGCGGCCATACATCTCGCGCCGCAGATCCGGCGGCATCTGCTGCTGTATGCAGCCCACGGATACACCGAGAAAATTGTAGAGATACCCCATCCACTCTGAGTCGCGGCGCGCGAGGTAGTCGTTGACCGTCACGAGCTGCGCATTCCGCCCGACGAGCGAGTTGAGATAGAGCGGCAGCGTCGACACCAGCGTCTTGCCTTCGCCCGTCGCCATTTCCGCGATCTTGCCCTGGTGGATCGCGATGCCGCCGATCAGCTGCACGTCGAAGTGCACCATGTCCCACGTGAGCTCGTGATCGCAGACGATGATCTTGCGGCCGACGAGCCGACGAGCCGCGTTCTTCACGGTGGCAAAGGCCTCCGGCAAGATTTCGTCCAACGTCGCCTTCTTGTCGGACGCCGCCGCAAGCCGGGCGCGGAAATCGTCGGTCTTCGCGCGGATCTGCTCGTCGGTGAGCGACTGGTAGGATTTTTTCGAGCTCGTTGATGCGCGCAACGATGGGGCGGCACGACTCGAGGAACTTACGATAATGCCGGCCGGAAAAGCGTTTGAAGAGAAACGACAGCATGAAAGGGCCAAACGCTAGTTCTCCGCCCCCCCTTGGCAAATGGCAAAATTGGCAAGCCTCACGGCTGCGGGAGGGGCTTTACGCCCCGCCTCACCCTTCGCCCGCCGTCCGGTCCCTCCCGCCGCCCCTCACACCCGCGACCGAAAATACTCGATCGTCTTCTTCAATCCTTCCTCGAGCGGCACCCGCGGCTCCCACTTCAGCACCTTGCGTGCGAGCGAGATATCCGGCTGCCGCTGCTTCGGGTCGTCCGCCGGCAGCGGTTTGTGCACGATCTTCGATTTTCCTCCGACGAGCTTCAGCGTCAGCTCCGCCAGCTCGAGCATCGTGAACTCGCCCGGGTTGCCCAGGTTCATCGGCCCGATCGTCTCGCTCTGGTTCATGAACCGCACAAACCCGTCGATCAAATCGCTCACGAAGCAGAACGACCGCGTCTGCGANCCGTCGCCGTAAATCGTGATGTCTTCGCCGCGCAGCGCCTGAACGATGAAATTNGANACCACCCGCCCGTCCGCCTCGTGCATCCGCGGACCATACGTGTTGAAGATCCGGATCACGCGAATATCCACGCCGTTCTCGCGGTGATAATCGAAGAAGAGCGTCTCCGCGCAGCGCTTGCCTTCGTCGTAACACGACCGCCGCCCGATCGGATTCACATTGCCCCAGTAGCTCTCCGGCTGCGGATGCACCGACGGATCGCCGTAAACCTCGCTCGTGCTCGCCTGAAACACCCGCGCCTTCACCCGCTTCGCCAGCCCGAGGCAGTTGATCGCGCCCATCACCGACGTCTTCGTCGTCTTGATCGGATTGAACTGGTAGTGCGGCGGCGACGCCGGACACGCGAGATTGTAGATCTGGTCGACCTCAAACTTGAACGGATCGATCACGTCGTGCCGCACGAACTCGAAGCGCGGGTTTCCGTGCAAGTGCTCGATGTTGATTTTTCGCCCGGTGAAAAGGTTGTCCAAGGCGATGACTTCGTGCCCGTCGGCCAGCAGCCGATCGCAAAGATGAGAGCCGAGAAAACCGGCGCCGCCGGTGACAAGAATGCGCATGGTGAAAAGGTCGTGGAAGCCTGAAGCCGCGTCGCGCCGATTACCAGCAAAACGCTGAGCAGCGGCCCAATGCACACCCCAAACGCCGCCAAATGTTCCCCCAAGACACGAAATTATTCTGATTGCCGGACGCGCGCCGACCCATAGCAACCCCACCCCCCGAAACTCGTATCCGAGTTTTGGGGACCAAACCAAGACAACAAACATGACTAACTCCAAGATCCTCCTCAGCGCGCTCGCCCTCGCGATCGCGTCGAGCTCGTTCGCGCAAACCGAGTCCGCTCCGGTGGCCACGTCCGCCGGTCTGCTCGGCCAGCGCTACGTCGCGGTCAGCGGCCTCACGGAAGACTTCCGTAACGCCGGCGGCCTCGACAACGCGTTCGGCGGCGCCATCGGCGTGAACCTGCCGTTGACGGCGAATCTCGACCTCGGCTTCGGCTACGGCTACGAGCGTCTGTCCGATGGCGGCATCAAGTTCCGCGAACAGCTGATCAGCGCGTCGGTCACGCCCTACGTGAACGTTGCGCAGAACCTCAAGCTGTTTGCCAACGCCGCCGTCAGCTACGCCTGGGCCAAGGAAACCGTGCTCGGCGTCACCGATAAGGACAACGAGGGCTTCTGGCTCCTCGGCGTCGGAGCCGAACTCTCCCTCGGCGCGCGCACCGCGTTGATGGGTCAGGTCGCCTACGACGACACGTTCGACGGCCACGGCGAAGGCGCGTGGGCGTTCAGCGTCGGCGTCAACCACTGGTTCACCCAGAAGGTCGGCGCGACCGCCGGTGTGACGTTCGTCGAAGACGACGCCATCGTCTACCAGCTCGGCGTCGCCTTCCGCTTCTGAGCGAGGTCGCTAACTAACTGCTGAAAACAAGCTGGCCCGCGTGTCGCAAGACGCGCGGGCCTTTTTTTTTTCGCCCGTTGCGCTCCCCACGCCGCGAACCAAACTATGATTTCGCTCTTGCTTAATTAAGTTTTACCTTAAATGTATCGGCATGCAAAGCCTCGCCGCTCTCGCCGACCCCACCCGGCGCCGCATCGTCGAGCTCCTCGCCTCCCGCGAGCGCACCGCCGGCGAAATCGTCGGACGTTTCGACATGTCCGCGCCCGCCATTTCGCAGCACCTCAAGGTCCTTCGCGAAGCCGGCCTCGTCACCGTGCGCGCCGAAGGCCAGCACCGCATCCATTCCATCAACCCCGACGGCTTCGACGAACTCTCCGCCTGGCTCGAACGCACGCGCCGCACCTGGTAGCCGTCGCCTCGACGCCCTCGAACGCGAGCTCCGCGCCGACGACGCAAAACCCAAAAACAAATCCTCCTCATGAACACCGCCCCCCACCACAACGACTCCTACGCCGAGTTTCCCACCCGCGGCGAACTCCGCATCGTCCGCCTCCTNCCCGGTCCCATCGAACGCGTCTGGGAATTCCTCACCGATCCCGAAAAACGCAGCCGCTGGTTCGCCGGCGGCGTCACCGAACCCCGCGCCGGCGGCAAGATCGAGTTCGTCATGCACCACTCGAAACTCTCGCCCGGCGAAACGCCTCCGGAAAAATACGCGCAGGTCCACGAGCCCGGCGTCACCTTCGAAGGCCGCGTCCTCCGCTACGAGCCGCCGCGCGTCCTCAGCTACACGTTTGGCGACGAAGAATCACAGGTGACCTTCGAGCTCACTCCGCAAGGCGACCAAGTCCTCCTCGTCCTCACCCACCGCTCCACCGGCGAAGACATCAAGGAACAGTTCAACTACGCCGGCGGCTGGCACACGCACTTCGCCCTCCTCGTCGCCATCCTCGAGAACACCACCCCGCCCAAATTCTGGGCGACGCACGCCCGCCTCGAAGCCTACTACCGCACCACCGCCCCTCGCTAAACGCATCACACGGCGGAACCCGACGCTCCCGTCGGGTCCGCTCCGCCCCCTCGCCCAAAACCGTGAGCGCAATCACCGCGCGCCCTCACCTCCGCTCCCCACACAGCTCCACCATCCGCCCCGCCAACCGCTCACCCAGGTTTTCCGCAAAAATCACCTGCTTTGCCAGCGGCCCCAGCCCGGCGCGATACTCCGCCTGAAGCTGTTCAACCTTCTCCGCCAGCCGCGCCAGATCGCGCGCCTCGTTTGCGTTGTCCTGCCACTCCAACAGCAACGCCTCCACCTCCCCCAAACTCTCGAGAAACGCCGCGATGCGCGTTCCGGCCTCGTCCGTCGCCGCCAGCAGCTCGCGCGCGAGCGCGACGCCCAAAAACTCCGTGTGATGATCGCTCAGCGGCGCCTCGATCCTGCCCGCACGCACCTGCGCGATCAGCGGCTCGAGATCCAGCGGGCGCGCCAATCGCGGCAGCAGCCGACCCAGCTGTGAGATCAATCCCTTCGCCTGCTCGTGTCGTCTCTCCGCCATTGCCGGATCGAGGCGGCGCCACGAAGCGCCGGTGAACGCCAGGAGATTTTTTTCGAAGTCGTAATAACCCGCCTCGAGATAGGAGCGCACGTCCTCGCTTCGCCCCCAGTCCCCCGCCCCGTCGCACGGATCCCGCTCCGCCTCTTCGAAAGCCGTGAACACAGGCTGCCCCACCGCCACGGAAAACGAAACCAGCGCTCCCGCGATGACCGCGACAGCAAACACCCGCGAACCAAACGTCGTCACCGATAGCGCAGCCATGGCCGTTCCCTTAGAGAGTTTGAAAGTTCAGAATCGCCTTGCGGAGATTCTCCAGCACGGCCCGCGAGTCGCTTTCAATGTTCAGCTCGCTGCCCCGCCTTACCTCCGAGTAACGGCCGTTGTCTTCGTCGCGTAGATACACGGAACCTTCGGGCATCCTCAAAACCAGGCGGTAATACTCGCCATTCCTTTCGTGCACCTCCCCGGGCTTGATGCTGCGAATGGCCACCGTGCCGCGTGCCTCGTGACTCTCGTCGGAGTTTCGGGACTTGGAACCGGTGTCGCGCACTCGCTTTGAATTCTCCAGTTCGAACACGAGCTGGTGATCGACTCGCCGAAGATTCGGCCGGTGCGTCACACGCGTCGTGACGTAATAGGTCCGATTGTTCGCTCGCCAGATATAGGAACCCGTCCCCTCATGCGTGCGCCCTTCATTGGCGGCTTTGATCGCCCAATCGAGGGCCGCAACGATTTCCTCGCGCCGCCGCTCCGCCGCCTCCCGCGCGTCCTGCCGCTCCCGTTCGCGACGCGCCCGCTCCGCCGCCGTCCGCTCCGCCGCAATCATCTCGGCCGTCTTCGGCGGCCGATGAACTCCCGCCGTGATCTGCCCCGTCTTGATGCGCGCGTAACCGCCCACCTTCGCCTCGCCGCCGATATAGGCATCACCCGAAATCTGCGCGTGATCGAAAACCTGCGCACCGTCGCCCACCATCGCGTTGTCCTCGATCACGGCGTTGCCATACACCCGCGCGCTCCCCTCGACCGTCGCCTGCCCCCGCACGATCGCATTGCCGTAGATCCGCACCTGCCCCGTCACGGTCGCGCTGTTCTCCACCCGCGCCGTCGGCGCAATGAAAACCCCTTCCTCCACATACGCGCCATTCGACACCCATCCGCCCTTCGTCGGATTCCGATGCCGATTGTTCACCCACCAATAACCGTCCTCCGCCGAAAGTAGATTGACGAAAAAGAGCGCGGACAGGACAGCGCAGAGCAGGCGGAGCGATATCATCAGGATTGATTTTCGAGTTGAGGTCGGACGATGAAGCTACAGGCCGCAGGCAAAACGCCTCCGCCCCCGGAACGAATGCTGGAAAAGGAGGCTTGGCCTCCGTCGCGGTGAGTGCTGCTGCACATCACGCGCGCAGATCTTTGAATCCTAAGCTCTTCCTTGGCAATCGCCGATGTCCGCCCTGACCGAATTTCGCCCGCGCGCAAACACTCCCGACTACGACGCCACCCGCGCCGCCGCACCCGCCTCGTAACGCTCGATCCACGCTCGATGCCACGGCCCGAAATCGCCCGCCTCCAAGTGCGCGCGCGCCTGCGCCATCAAATCCAGATAGAAATGCAGATTGTGAATCGTCAGCAGCGTGCAGCTGATGATTTCCCCCGCGAGCGTCACATGCCGCAAATACGCGCGCGAAAAATTCCGGCACGTGTAATTGTCCAACCCTTCCACGATCGGCCGCGGATCCGTGCGATATTTTTCGTTCCGCAAATTCATCGGCCCGTCCGGCGTGAACACCAACCCGTTCCGCGCCACGCGCGTCGGCAGCACGCAGTCGAACATGTCCACGCCCAACGCGATCATCTTCAAGATCTGCGGCGGCGTCCCCAGCCCCATCGTGTAACGCGGCTTGTCCACCGGCATGAACGGCGTCGTCGCCCCCACCTGTTTCAACATCTCCGGCTCCGGCTCGCCCACGCTCACGCCGCCCACCGCGTATCCAGGAAAATCCAACGCCGCGAGCGCCTCGGCCGCCTCGCGCCGCAAATCGTCGAACGTCGATCCTTGCACGATCGCAAACACGTGATGCCCGTTCGCCAAAAACCCGCTGTCCGTCGCGATCTCCTTGCACTGCTTAGCCCAACGATAGCTCCGCGCCACCGCCTTCGCGCACGCATCGCGTTCGCATGGCCACGGCGGACACTCATCGATCACCATCGCGATGTCACTGCCGAGATTCTGCTGGATCGTCATCACCTCGCGCGGGCCGAGAAACAACTTCGCGCCATCGAGATGCGACTGAAACGCCACGCCGTCCTCCCGGATGTCGCGCAACTTCGCCAGCGAGAAGACCTGAAACCCGCCGCTGTCCGTCAAAATCGGCCCGTCCCACCCCATGAACCCATGCAACCCGCCCAACTCGCGCACAAGCTCGCTCCCCGGCCGCAGGTTCAAGTGATACGTGTTGCCCAGAATGATCTGCGCTCCGATCTCGCGCAACTGCACCGGCGTCACCGACTTCACCGTTCCCTGCGTGCCGACCGGCATGAAAATCGGCGTTTCCACCATCCCATGACGCGTCCGCAGCCGCCCCCGCCGCGCCGCCGTTGCCGTGTCCGTTTTAAGAAGTTCGAAGTGTTCCGCCATCGTCAGCGCGGTCTATGACCGCCCGGCCTTCCGCCCGCAAGCACAGCTCCCCTGCATCTCCGCAACAGCACTGCCACGGGCCAGCACTTGACCGCCCCGAATTCGCGTGGGACGTTTTCGCCGCGTGCTCCTGGTCATCGACAACTACGACTCCTTCACCTTCAACCTCGTCCAATATTTCGGCGAGCTGGGCGTGGAGCAGCGCGTCTACCGCAACGACGAAATCACCCCCGCCGAAGCCCTCGCGCTCAACCCCGACCGCGTCCTCCTTTCCCCCGGCCCGTGCTCGCCCAAGGAAGCCGGCGTCACGCTCGACATCATCAAAGCCTTCGCCGGCGTGAAACCCATGCTCGGCGTCTGCCTCGGCCACCAATCCATCGGCCACTACTTCGGCGGCAACGTCGTCCGCGCCTCGCGCCTCATGCACGGCAAAACCTCGCCGATCCTCCACAAAAACACCGACGTCTTCCGCGGCCTCCCCCAAGGCTTCGCCGCCACCCGCTACCACTCGCTCCTCGTCGAACGCAGCACCTTCCCGCAAGACCTCGAAATCACCGCCGAAACCGCCGAGGGCGAAGTCATGGGCCTCCGCCACAAATCCCTTCCCATCTGGGGCGTCCAGTTCCACCCCGAATCCATCGCCACCGACGGCGGCATGCAGATCCTCAAAAACTTCCTCGAACTGAACTGATCATAAGGATCCACGAAACACACCAAACACACGAAAACCGAAGTCCCCTCTTTCGTGTTTTTCGTGTGTTTCGTGGTTAACCCACTCACGCCATGCGCTGCCCCAAATGCACCTCGATCGACGACAAGGTCATCGACTCCCGCATCAGCAAGGAGGGCTCCACCATCCGCCGCCGCCGCGAATGCCTCGAATGCGGTTACCGCTACAGCACCACCGAAACGCTCGTGCGTGACGGCATCGTCGTCCTCAAACGCGACGGCCGCCGCGAGGAATTCTCCCGCGAAAAACTCCTCCACGCCGTCCGCGCCGCCTGCCACAAGCGCCCCGTCGACGCCGAGCAAATCACCATGCTCATCGAAGACGTGATCGACGCCCTCGAAGCCCAATACGATTCCGAGATCCCGTCCTCCGCGATCGGCGACGCCGTCATGCAACGCCTCCGCACCGTCGACCAGGTCGCCTACGTCCGCTTCGCCAGCGTGTATAAGGAATTCCGCGACGTCTCCGAATTCGTCCAGGAAATCGGCTCCCTCCCCAAAACAAAACCCGCCAACCCCTGACGTGGAGGGCGCCGCTTCGGCGCCGTTTATCGCCTCGCCGATGCCCGCCGAATCCCGCGACGAACTCCGCCGCCTGCACTTCATCGACGCCCTCTTCGCGCACGTCACCGATCACGACCTCTACCTCGCGCGCCAGATCAAGGACGCCATCGCCTTCAGCCTCGCCGACCTCGCCGCCCAAACCGCCGCGCACCCCGAGCTCGCCGCGAAATACGACGCCGCCTTCAACGCCGCCGCCGCCGAGCTCCTCGCCAAACTCTTCACGCACCTCCCGCGCCACGGCTTCTATCACTGGGACGCCTCCCTCACCCTCGCGTCCGCCACCCCGCTCTTCACCCGCGCCGAAATCATGACGGGCCTGAAACACCTCGCCCGCTTTCGCGACTCCACGCTCCTCGTCACCAACCTCCGCCCCGCGCTGATCCCGCCAACCCGCCGCGCCACCCCCCGCCGCCAACGCGACTACGCCGAAGCCCTCGAACTCATCCACGACCTCGCCGCCGCCCGCACCTCCCACACCGCAAGCTTGCAGCTCCTGTTTTTATAACCACGAAACATACGAAATACACCAAACGACCCGATCATTTCCCTTTTCGTGTGTTTCGTGTGTTTCGTGGTTAACTTCCCGCCATGTCCAAAACCATCTTCCAAAAAATCATCGATCGCGAAATCCCCGCCAAGATCGAGCACGAGGACGATCGCTGCATCGTCCTCCACGACATCCAACCCCAGGCCCCCACCCACCTCCTCATCGTGCCCAAAAAACTGATACCGCGCGTCGGCGAAGCCACGCCCGCCGACGAAGCCCTCCTCGGCCACCTCCTCGTCACCGCCGGCCTCGTCGCGAAGAAACTCAACCTCGCCCAAGGCTTCCGCATCGTCATCAACAACGGCCCGCACGCCTGCGAATCCGTTCCGCACCTCCACGTCCATCTCATCGCCGGCCGCCAAATGACCTGGCCCCCCGGCTAAGGTAGGGCGGGTTGTCCCCAACCCGCCGCTCCGATCCATCCGCCCGCTTTACGATCCACCCCCACCACCGTTTAGCCGCCGCTCCCGCGTCGTAAAACGGCCCCCATGCCCTCGCCCCGCCTTCTCGTCGTCGCCGGCCTCGCGCTTCTCTCCTCTTCCCCCCTCGCTCGCGCCGCCTCGCTCCCGCCCTCCTTCCCGCACGCCGACCCGTTCCCTCTCACCGACGTCCGCCTCCTCGACGGCCCCTTCAAACACGCGCAGGACCTCAACCGCGACTACCTCCTCGCGCACGACATCGACCGCCTCCTCGCCCCGTTTCGCATCGAGGCCGGCCTCGAACCCAAAGCCCCCAAATACCCCAACTGGGAAAGCAGCGGCCTCGACGGCCACACCGCCGGCCACTACCTCACCGCCCTCGCCCAGATGTGGGCCGCCACCGGTGACGCCGAGTTCAAACGCCGCCTCGACGCCATGGTCGCCGACCTCGCCGAATGCCAGCGCGCCGGCGGCGACGGCTACGTCGGCGGCATCCCGCGCGGCCGCGTCCTCTGGAACGACATCGCCTCCGGCAAAATCGATTTCCAAAACTTCAGCCTGAACGGCGCCTGGGTCCCCTGGTATAACCTCCACAAAACCTTCGCCGGCCTCCGCGACGCCTGGCTCATCGCCGGCAACGCCGAAGCTCGCGACGCCCTCGTCCGCCTCGGCGACTGGTGCCACACGCTCCTCGCCGACCTCACCGACGAACAATTCCAAAACATGCTGCGCACCGAACACGGCGGCATGAACGAAGCCCTCGCCGACCTCTACACCATCACCGGCGACGAAAAATTCCTCACCCTCGCCCGGCGCTTCTCCCACCGCGCCATCCTCGACCCGCTCCTCCGCCACGAGGACCGCCTCACCGGCCTCCACGCCAACACCCAAATCCCCAAAGTCATCGGCTTCGCCCGCATCGCCGATCTCGGCGGCGACGCCTCTTGGCGCGACGCCGCCCGCTTCTTCTGGAACACCGTCGTCACCGACCGCTCCCTCGCCTTCGGCGGCAACAGCGAACGCGAACACTTCAACCCTTCCGACAACTTCTCCGCCCTCGTCGAATCCCGCGAAGGCCCCGAAACCTGCAACACCTACAACATGCTCCGGCTCGCGCAGACGCTCTTCCGCACCGAGCCCGCCGCCCGCTACGCCGACTACATCGAGCGCGCCCTCTTCAACCACATCCTCGCCTCCCAACACCCCGAACACGGCGGCTACGTCTACTTCACGCCCATCCGCCCGCAACACTACCGCGTCTACTCCCAACCCGAGGTCTGCTTCTGGTGCTGCGTCGGCACCGGCATGGAAAACCACGGCAAATACGCCCAATTCATCTACGCCCACTCCGCCGACGCCCTTTGGGTCAACCTCTTCGTCGCCTCCGAGCTCGACTGGCGCGAACGCCACCTCCGCCTCCGCCAGGAAACCTCCTTCCCCGACGCCCCGCGCACCCGCCTCACCCTCCAGCTTCCCCAACCCCAGCGCTTCACCCTCCACCTCCGCCACCCCGCCTGGGTCGCATCAACCGACCTCATCCTCCGCCTCAACGGCGAAATCCAAACCCTCCTCTCCAGCCCGTCCTCCTTCGTCGCCCTCGATCGCGAATGGCACGACGGCGACACGATCGAACTCGAACTCCCCATGCGCACGTCCGTCGAACGTCTCCCCGACGGCTCCGACTACGTCGCCTTCCTCCACGGCCCGATCGTCCTCGCCGCCAAAACCGGCACCGAAGACCTCGACGGCCTCGTCGCCGGCCCCGCCCGCATGGCCCACATCTCGCCCGGCCCCTACCTCCCCCTCGACACCGCCCCGATGCTCGTCGGCGCTCCCGACACCCTCGCCCAACACCTCCAACCCGTCGCCGATCGCCCGCTCACTTTCACCGCCCGCGACCTCATCCGCCCCGATTCCTTCGACCACCTCCGACTCGAACCCTTCTTCCGCCTCCACGACGCCCGCTACATCCTGTATTGGCGCACCGTCACCCCGGAGAAATATCCCGAAGTCCTCGCCACCCTCGCCGCCGCCGAAAAAACCCGCGCCGCGCTCGACGCCCGCACCGTCGATCAAGTCGCCCCCGGCGAACAACAACCCGAAGTCGAACACGCCTTCGCCGGCGAAGCCTCCACCACCGGCGCCTACCACGGCCGCCGCTGGCGCGACGCCGCCCAATGGTTCAGCTACCGCCTCACCGCCCCCGCCGACACCCCGCTCGAACTCCTCCTCACCTACTACGCCGGCGAGCGCCACCGCGCCTTCGACCTCCTCGTCAACGACCGCGTCATCGCCACCGTCGCCCTCGACGGCCGCCAGCACGACCGCTTCATCGACGTCGCGTATCCAATTCCCCACGACATCCGCCCCGCCACCGACGGCACCCTCACCGTCAAACTCCGCGCCAAGGAAAATTCCCGCACCGCCTCCCTCTACGCCCTCCGCCTCCTCAAAAAATAGGACGACTGCCGGAGGACCTTCACGCCCCTGCTCCGCCCTCACCCCCGCGCCTCGAACGCCCCGTCCGCCCGCTTCGCCACCAGCCGCTTCAATTCCAGCATCATCAACGCCGCCGACACCTGCGCCGACCCCAACCCCGTCCGCTCCACCACCGCATCCGGCGCCAAAATCTCCCCGCCCGCGAAACATCCCCACACCGCGCGTTCCTCCTCCGACAACCCCACCCCCGCCGCCTTCGCCTCTCCTCCCGCGCTCGTCCTTCTCCGGAATCCGCCGCCGGCCTCAGCCCGTCGAGATAGTTCAATTCCGCCAACAAATCATCCACGCTCGTCAGCAACGTCGCGCCATCGCGAATCAGTTGATGACACCCCGCGCTCGTCGGCTGATCGATCCGCCCCGGCACCGCGAAAATCAACCGCCCATACTCGCCCGCGAACCGCGCCGTGATCATCGCCCCGCCGCTCACGTCCGTCTCCACCACGATGATCGCCTCACACATTCCCGCGACCACGCGATTCCGCATCGGAAAACTCTGCCGGTCCGCCCGCCGCCCAAACGGAAACTCCGACAACACCACCCCCTCCGCCTCGATCCTCCGATACAGTTCCAGATTCTCCGGCGGATAAATGATATCGATCCCGCACCCCACCACGCCCGCCGTCTTTCCGCCCACCGACAACGCCCCTTCGTGCGCCGCCGTGTCGATCCCGCGCGCCAGCCCGCTCACCACGCAAAACCCCAGCCGCGCCAGCTCCGCCCCCAGCTTCTTCGCCGTCGCCATCCCATACAGCGTCGTCCGCCGCGAACCCACGATCGCCACGCACGGATGCTCGAACGCGTAACGACCTTTTCGATACAACCCGATCGGCGGATCGCCGATTTCCTTCAGCAGCCTCGGATATCCCTCGTCGCGCGTCGTGATGAAATCCGCGCCGCTCTTCGCCATCCGCTCCTCCTCGCGCTCCAGATTGAAATGCTCGCGCCAGCTCGCGATCGTCGCGCTGATCACCGGCCCCACGCCCTTCACGCTCTCCAGCCGCTTCGCCGGCATCTCGAACACCGCCCGCGGATCGCCGCCCAGCTCCGCCAGCAACCGGTTCAACGTCACCGGCCCGATGTTCGGCAGCGCATTCAGCACCAGAAACGCCTGCCGCTCCGTGAGTCCGCTGCTGTTCATGTGTGAGCGCTTTACGCCGCGACCGAGACTTTGCCGATTTCGCATCGCGGCATAAAGCCGCTCCTACAATTCGCGCAACACCAGCCCGAGTTCCTCCAACACCTCCGTCGTCCGCACCGCCACCTGTCCGCGCCGCCGCGCCAACGCCTCCGCCGCCAGCCCGTGCCACACCACCCCGCGCGCCGCCGCGACCGCCGGCTCCTGCGGATTCTGCGCGAGCATCGTGCCGATCATCCCCGCCAGCAAATCGCCGCTCCCGCCCCGCGCCAGCACCGGCCCGCCGAAAAACGAATGATACACCTCCGCCCCCGCCGCGATCTTCGTCACCGCCCCCTTCAACACCACCACCGCCCCCGTCTCCGCCGCAAACTCCCGCAACGTCTTCCCGCCCGCGATCCGCTGAAACTCCCCCGCATGCGGCGTCACCACCAGCGGCCCCTGCGCCGCCCGCACGATCTCCGGCTGCAACGCATCCGCGTCCAGCACCACCGGCGCCCCCGCCTTCGCCACCACGTCCTTCAACAGCGTCAGCGTCTCCGCCTCGCGTCCCATTCCCGGCCCGATCACCAGCGCATCCGCTCTCTGGATACGCTCGCGCAACAACCCCTCGCCCTCCAGCGCCAGCCCGCCGCCCGGCGTCTCCGGCCACGCCACCCAGATCGCCTCCGGCACCTCCGCCGCAAACGCCGCCACCACCGTCTCCGGCACGAAGGCCGTCACCAGCCCCGCCCCCGCGCGCAACGCCGCCTGCACCGCCATCATCGCCGCGCCCGGATAATTCCGCGACCCCGCCAGCACGAACACGTGCCCGAAACTCCGCTTGTCCGATCGCGGCGCCCGCCAACCCGCCAGCGGCGCGAGCATCTCCGGCGTCAACACCCGCTCCGCCCCCGCGCCCGCGCCTTCCGCGAAGAATCCAAGATCCAAATACCGCACCCGCCCCGCCGCCTCCGCGTCCACCACCGGCGCCTTCACCGATCCCGTCGCATACGTGAAATCCGCGCGAAACAATCCCGCGCTCGGCAAATCCACCGCCGCCCGCAGCCGCACCTCCGCCGCATTCGCCGCCTCGATCAATTCCGCGATCCGAGCCTCCGCCGGCGGCCGAAACTGAAATCCGAAAATCCCATCCAGACACACCTCATACCGCCCCGTCTTACCCGCCCGATTACCCTCCGCATTTCGCCGCACCTCCACCCGCCCGCTCTCCGCCAACTCCCGCCACGCCCGCGCCGCCAGCGGCCGCAGCGCCCGCTCGCCCAACGCGAACACCACCTCCGCCGTCGCCCGCGGAAACCGCCGCAAAATCTCCCCCCCCGCGATCAACGCATCGCCGCCGTTGTGCCCCTTCCCCACCAGCACCCACACGCGCCCGTCCTCCGCGAATCCGCCGATCTCCTCGAAATCCCGCAGCACCGCCCGCGCGATCGCCGCTCCCGCCCGCCGCATCGCCGCCCACTCCTGCGCCTCGTCGCCGCCGAAAAGCCGCGCCTCGAGCGCGCGCGCTTCGTCACACGACACGATCGGATGACTCCCCGCGATCACGCTAGTTCCCCCGGTCCTTCGGGCTCGCGCCCAGGTCCAGCTTCGGCATCTCCGGCGCCCGCGGCCGCGGCGGCTCGCTCTCCGGCGGCGCAAACGCCTTCTCCCACCGCGCCCGCATCCACTCGCGCCGCATCTCCTCCGTCTCCGTGTATTGCAGCGGCGCATTCTCCGGCACGCCATGCGTCAACACCGGTCGCGTCAGCGCCGGAATCGAACGAAAATAATAATCCTCCCCGTTCCGCAGCACCTCATAAAACTGCGAATACGACTGCTTCGCCGCGTCCCACATCGCCACCTCCGTCAGGTCGTTCTTCCACACCGCGAACTCGTTCCACTCCGCGAACACCGCCTCGATCTCCGTGATCTTCGGACGCTCCAGCTTCACCACCGTCGTCTCCGGCTTCAACGGCGGCGGAGGCGGCGGCGGATCGGGCAACGACCACACGAACAACGCCCCCAACACGAACCCCAGCGTGATCCACGACGGCGTCTTCGACAGCTTCGACGGCGACACCGGCCGCTCCCGCACGTCGTCGTTTTCGTTCTCGTCCATGAAACGTCAGGCCCGCACGACCGCCGCCACGGCCATCGCATAATTTTCCGTGTGCGAAAGCGTCAGCATCACATGCGTGCCACCCACGTGCGCCAGCAACGCCTCGCCCTGCGCGTCCAACCGCACCTTCGGCTCATGCCGCTCGCCGTGATACACCGAGATCGATTTCCAACCGAGCTCCGCGCCGATCCCCGTCGTAAAACACTTCGACACCGCCTCCTTCGCCGCGAACCGCGCCGCGATGTGCTTGTGCGGATGCGCCATCCCCGCGCAATACGCGCGCTCCTCCTCCGTCAGGATCCGCTCGATGAACCGGTCGCCATGCCGCAGCATCACGCTCCTGATCCGCGCCACTTCGATGATGTCCGTGCCGATCCCGAGCAATACGCCGCCGGGTGGAAGTTGAAGGTCGAACTTCATTCGCGTCCCCGCTCACGCGTTCATCCGCGCCTTCATCTCGCGCACCGCTTCCTCGATGCCCGTGAAAAGCGCCCGGCTCACGATGCTGTGCCCGATGTTCAACTCGTGCAGATGCGGCAGCGTCCGCACCTCGGCGATGTTCACGTAATTGATCCCATGCCCCGCGTTCACCACGAGCCCGAGATCGTGCGCCCGCACCGCGCCGATCCGCAACCGCTGAAACTCCCGCGCCCGCTCCCTCGCCGCAAAATACGCGTTCGCATACGCCCCCGTGTGCAACTCCACCCACGGCGCCTTCAACCGCGCCGCACACTCGATCTGCCGCCTCGTCCGGATCGATGAACAAACTCGTCATGATCCCCGCCGCGTTCATCGCCTCCACCACCGCCGCCACCCGCTCGCGATTGCCCGCCACGTCCAGCCCGCCCTCCGTCGTCACCTCCGCGCGATTCTCCGGCACCAGGCACACCGAGTCCGGCTTCAGCTTCAACGCCAGCTCCGTCATCTCCGGCGTGCACGCCATCTCCAGATTCAACCGCGTCGCGATCGACTCCCGCAACCGCCACACGTCGCGCTCCTGGATGTGACGCCGGTCCTCGCGCAAATGCACCGTGATCCCGTCCGCCCCCGCGCGCTCGCACAGCTGCGCCAGCAAAACCGGATCGGGTTCGATCGCGCCGCCGCACGTCGCCGCCGCTTCGCGGTAACGCGCCTGACGCAGGGTAGCGCAATGGTCGATGTTGACGCCTAGCAGAATCATCGGAGCGCGGCACTATAGTTTCACCCTCGCGGAAACCAAGAAATGAATCGCCGCGCCCCGCTGTTCATGGCTTTTTCCGGCACCGCTGCACCGTGACACTCCCCTCGCCCAAACGAGAAAACCTCCTTCTCAACCTCGCCTTCAACCTCGCCATCCCGGCGCTCGTGCTCTCGAAGCTCAGCAAGCCCGAATGGCTCGGCCCCGTCGCCGGCCTCGTCGTCGCGCTCGCTTTCCCGCTCGGCTACGGCATCTGGGATTTCCTCCGGCGCCGCCAAGCGAACTTCATCTCGATCATCGGTTTCATCAGCGTGCTGCTCACCGGCGGCCTCGGGCTCATGAAAACCGACAACGTCTGGTTCGCCGTCAAGGAAGCCGCCGTCCCCACCGTCATCGGCATCGCCGTCCTCGTTTCCCTCAAATCGAAACGCCCGCTCGTCCACACCTTCCTCTACAACGACCAGGTCATCGACGTCCCCAAAGTCGACGCCGCCCTCGCCGCCCGCAACAACCGCCCCGCGTTCGAACGCCTCCTCGTCACGTCGAGCTACCTGCTCACCGCCTCCTTCCTCGTCAGCGCCATCCTCAACTACGCGCTCGCCCGCTATCTTCTGAAAAGTCCCGCCGGCACCCCCGAGTTCAACGCCGAACTCGGCCAGATGCAGCTCCTCAGCTGGCCGGTGATCGTCGTCCCGAGCATGGCCATGACCCTCTACGCCCTCTGGCGCCTCCTCGCCGGCGTCCGCAAACTCACCGGCCTCACCCTCGAAGAGGTCTTCCACCCGCAAAAATAAGCGGAGCCCGCCGCACCCCCGCGCCGCTCCTCGCGAGCCACCGCCCGCATCACTTTTCCCGTTCGGTTCCGGGCCAAACGGCTACCATAGTGCAGCCATGCCCGACGATGCCGCGCTGATCCGCCAGTTCGCCGACACCCGCTCCGAAGCAGCGTTCGCCGAACTCGTTCGCCGGCACCTCGACACCGTTTATTCGTCGGCGCTTCGCCGCCTCGCCGGCGACACCCACCTCGCGGAAGACGCCACGCAACAAGTTTTCATCACCCTCGCCCGCCACCCCCACGCCGTTGCCACCCATCCCGCGATAACCGCCTGGCTGCATCTCACCACCCGCAACGTCGCCGCGCACATCGTTCGCACCGAGCGCCGCCGCCGCGCCCGCGAACAAGCGTCCGCCACCATGCACGATTCTGCTCCCGATCCGTCGGCCTCCGCCGACTGGAGCCGCCTCGCTCCGATCATCGACGGAGAAATCGACCGGCTCAACGAGCCCGACCGGATCGCCCTCTTGCTCCGCTTTTTCGAAAACCGACGCTTCTCCGAAATCGGCCAAGCCCTTCGTCTTTCCGAAGACGCCGCGCGCATGCGCGTCGATCGCGCCCTTGAGAAACTCCGCCTTGCGCTCGTCCGCCGCGGCCTCACGTCAACCTCCGCCGCTCTCGCCTCCGCCCTCGCCACCAGCGCCATCTCCGCCGCTCCCCCCGCCTTGGCCACCACCATCATCTCGTCCGCCGTCCCCGCTTCTTCAGGCGCCGGCGCCCTCGGCGTCCTCTCCATCATGACCTCGGGCAAAACCGCTCTCGCCGTCGCCGCCACCGCCGCGTTGATCACTCTCGGCATCGCCACGCGCGAAACGCTTCGCGCCCACGCCGCGCAATCCGCGCTCGAATCCGCGCGCCAACAATACGCGCGCTCCGCCTCGCAACTCGCCGCACTCCATCAACAACACGCCCACGTCATCGCCGACATCTCAAAACTCGAGCAAACCTCCACCTCGCCCTCCTCCGCCCCTTCGCCGTCCTCCCCCGCACAATCCGCGCGCGGCCACGATCGCCCCATCACGCCCCACCTCCAACGCGATCCCGCCGCCGACGCCTTCATGGCCCGCCACCCCGAAGTGAAAAAAGCGCTGGTCGACTGGGTCGATGCCAAGACCCGCTACGAGTGGAGCGACTTCTACGCCCAGCTCCACCTCACGCCCGCTCAGATCGCACGCTACGAACAACTGAAGCGCGAACGAACCTCGATCCAGCGTCCGCTCGGCGCCGGCGGCGACTACGCCTGGTTTTCCGCCGGCAGCGAGGGTCTGTCTCGCGACGAAATCGAAGCCCGGCTCCGCGAGTTGTTGGGGCCCGACGGATACGCCGCGCGTTCCGCCTACTCCGCCCGTCTTCCCGCTCGCGCGGAAACGGCCACCGTCGCCAGCGCGCTCGGCTTCACCGACACGCCGCTCACGCCCGATCAGGCCGCTCGACTCACCGAGGTCATTCACACCAGCCGCCTGCCAGGCTCGGCCCGCGGAATCGAGTTCGATTGGGACGCCATTCGTCAAAAAGCGTCCGACATCCTCTCGCCTGCGCAACACATCGTCCTCGATCGCGTGCGCCTCCAATCCGAATACGACGCCGCCTTCAGCCGCGCGATGACCGAAGCCTTGACCACCGCCCGCCCCTCGTCGCCATGAACCCGCGATTCGTTTGCTGCACTCTCGCCGCGCTCGCCTTGCTCGGCGCCGGTTTCGCCTGGCGCATCGCGCGCACCGCAAACCACGCCGAAAACACCGTCCGCTCCCTCGCACCCGATCTCGCCCAACAACAAAACGAACTCCGCTCCGCCTCCGCCCGACTGCAGTCCGCTCGCGAGCGTCGCGACGCGCTCGCCGCCCATCTTCCCACCACCACAAACGAAACAAAGCTTCGCTCCACTCCTGCCCCGCCCCCTGCGCCCGATCCACTGCACCTCCTGAGCAGCAACCCCGAGCTGCACTTGCTCAAGCTCGCCGCCCGCCGTGCTCATCTCGAAACCGTCTACGGCCCGCTGTGGCAGCGCCTCCAGCTTTCGCCCGCCGAAATCGAACACTTCCGCGATTTGTTCATCGCCCGCGACGAACAGCAGGACGACCTGCTCGCCGCCGCTCGCGCGAAAGCCGGCACCATGAACGATCCCGCGGTCGCTCAGCTCCGCAGCGAGATGGAAAATCGTCACCGCACTGCCCTGCGCGAGTTGCTCGGCGAAGCACGTTTTCGCGACTACCAAGACTACGAGCGAATGGCTCCACTGCGCGAAACGGTCGGAGCCTGGATCGGCGGCGCCGCCGTCGCCGGTCTGTCGTTCACCCGCGAGCAGGCGGAACAGCTCACGCACACCCTCGCCGCCGCCAGCGCCGACTACACGAAAGGCGGTTGGGGCAACGCCGCGACAGTCGACTGGTCCGCCGTCCGCGCGCAGGCTCGCACTTTTCTCTCCGAAGCGCAGATCGAATTCGTGCTCACCAACGAAGTTCGCGGCCGCGGCGCCGGCGGGCGCTTTCTTCCCCAATTCCACCATCTCGTGCGCGAAGCCCAGCAAGCCGAGCGCTCGCCCGCGGCTCCGCGTTCACAGTGATCGCCCTAAAGGCCGCCACCTACCGCTCCGCCCGCTCCCGCTCGTCCTCGAACGTCCCTCCCGGTTCCACCCGCCGGAACTCCCGCCACTCGTATTCCACGCGATTCCCGAACTTCGTCACCACCGCCTGCGCCGAGCCCATCGGTTTCGCATCGGCGGGATTCTGCGGCGGCGGCGGCTCCATTTGCACGTCCAGGTCGATGTCCAAAATCCGCGCCAGCCCGAGCGCCACGCGAAATGGTTCCGCGATCCTCGCCTGCACCTGCCTCAACGCCGGCCCCGCCTTGTCGATCGTCACCAGGAGCTCGACTTTGCTGATCGGGAACAGCCACTCGACCGTGCTGCGCAGCGGCAGCTCGTAACGAATAATCTCCCTCGTTTCCTCCACCACTTTCGCGTTCGCGAAATCGAAATTCTGCGCCAGCTCCGCGCGCGGCTTGCGCTTTTTCCGACTCTTTCGCTCCGCCCATTCCTCCGCGCGTTTCGCCCCCGGCGGGCCGCCATTCACCGTGATCAACTTCCACCGCGCCGCGTATCCGCGCGACGGATCGTAGCTTTCCACCCGCTCTTCCTTCAGCCGCTCGCCGTCGAACTCCCGCACCACCTGCGTAAACGCCCACCGATCCCGCTCATCCAGCCACGCGTTCGCCACCTCCTGCAGCAACGCCGCATGCTCCGGCCGCGCATACGCGGCCGAAACCAACAGCAGGCAGATAACCGCACGGCGGATCA
>Ga0065721_10006159_pt1 | contig 29908 bp, 22 predicted proteins | sample Mesricmetagenome_FD_59108 | JGI IMG/M metagenome (GOLD analysis project Ga0065721, IMG submission 59108) | Mesophilic microbial community from rice straw/compost enrichment Sample: eDNA_1 v2 (version 2) | ecosystem: Engineered > Solid waste > Grass > Composting > Bioreactor | place: USA: Davis...
TTCTGCCGGCTGTCATGCAGCACCAGCGCCAGCAAAAACGCGGCAAGTTACTGCAGTACGGCCGCCGGATCTGGAACCTGCAACACAGCGATGAAGATCAGTTGATTGATGCAGCCATTGAGGCAACGCGACATTTCTTTGAGCAGATGGGCACTCCAACCCGCCTGCGCGATTATGCGATCGAAACCTCTGCCATTGATGCCATTGTGGAACAGCTGCAGAAACACAACCTGATCCAACTCGGCGAGCACGGAGACATAACCCCGGATGCCTCCCGCCGTATTCTGGAGCTGGCAGCTTAATGCTGCCTTGCCAGAAGCCGTAGTCATATCGTCATGAGAAAATAACGCTGCAAAAAATGAAAGCTTCAGGTAAGTCAGAAATGCTTCATGCAAACCGGTGTAGATCATTCGCCGGCCTCGCATGTTCGTACATCGCCTGTACTCGCTGGTTATGGGCAGCCTCGCGGCTCGGCCTGTTCCATAGCCTGCCGCACATGTTCGGGCAATAGATCATAGTAGGAGGGCTGATTACGCTGGTCGGGTTTCGAGGCCAGATCCATCTCGGTTTCCAGCTTGTGAAGCTGAACCAGGGAGTCGCGATAGAAGTGTTGCAGTCGCCCCCACAGCTTGCCCAGGGCACGAGCTAGCTTCGGCAAGTCCTGCGGTCCAACCACCACCAGTGCCAACACGGCGAGAAACATCAGTTCTGCCCATCCGAGGTCCAACATAAGTCGCCCGCTATTATTGTGATTCAGGAGTTTGTGTCGGTAGATTGACAGGTAAATGTGAATAAATCGGGACGAGCAGGTGCAGACTTAAGAAAATCTAATTTTGACAGTGAGCCACCAGCTCAGGTTAAAATCCGCTGGCATGCGATTTGCCTGTCTTATCAACAATCCTCAGGAACCGGTTTATTTTGGACGCGAGTACTATCAACACCATTCTTCTTATTGGAGCCATCCTGGTTGCCGCCAGCATCCTTGTTAGTTCGCTCTCATCGCGCCTGGGCATTCCCATTCTGGTGATCTTCCTCGGTGTGGGGATGGTTGCCGGCGTGGACGGTGTCGGTGGTATCGTCTTCAATAACTATCCGCTTGCCTATCTGGTGAGCAACCTGGCACTGGCCATCATCCTGCTTGATGGCGGCATGCGCACCCGCGCGGCCACCTTCCGCGTGGCACTCTGGCCAGCCCTGTCGCTCGCGACCCTGGGGGTAGTCATCACTGCAGGACTCACCGGTGTCCTGGCTGCATGGCTGTTTAATCTGGATCTCATTCAAGGCCTGCTGATCGGGGCCATCGTTGGATCAACGGATGCGGCGGCGGTCTTTTCGCTGCTTGGCGGTCGTGGCTTGAACGAACGGGTCAGTGCGACCCTGGAGATCGAATCCGGTAGCAACGATCCAATGGCGATGTTCCTGACCATCGCCCTGATTGACATGATTGCTGCCGGTCAAAGTGAATTCAGCGTGGGGTTCCTGGTACAGCTGGTACAGCAGTTCGGCCTTGGTATCCTGCTGGGCCTGGTGGGCGGCTGGCTGTTACTGCAGATCATCAACCGCGTCCAGCTGGCTACTGGCCTTTACCCGCTGCTGGCCGTCAGCGGCGGACTGATCATCTATGCCGTTGCCACCGCCGTGGGCGGCAGCGGTATCCTCTCTGCCTACCTGTGCGGGTTATTGTTGGGCAATCGCCCGATCCGCAATCGCTACGGCATCCTGCACATGTTCGACGGCATGGCATGGCTCAGCCAGATCGGGATGTTCCTGGTGCTTGGCCTGTTGCTGACGCCCAGCCAGTTGCTTCCCATCGCCCTGCCAGCTCTGGCGCTGGCGTTATGGATGATCCTGTTTGCTCGCCCCCTGTCGGTCCTCATCGGTCTACTGCCGTTTCGGAATTTCAACTGGCGGGAGCGCACGTTTATTTCATGGGTCGGATTACGCGGTGCAGTTCCGGTGATTCTCGCCGTGTTTCCGATGATGGCCGGCCTAGAAAATGCTCAGCTGTTCTTCAATGTTGCTTTCTTTATCGTGCTGGTGTCGCTGTTACTGCAGGGCACCACTCTGACCTTTGCTGCCCGCAAAGCTAATGTGGTAGTGCCTTCCATCCCCATGCCTTTTTTAAGGGCCGGCCTGGAGATCCATCTTACAAGCCAATGGGAGATGTTTATTTACAAGCTCGGTGCAGATAAATGGTTCATCGGAGCGGAGCTGCGTGAATTACAAATGCCCGAAAATACGCGGATCGCTGCGCTGTTTCGCAATCAGGAGTTGCTCCATCCTTCCGGGAGTACGCGTCTGATGGCAGGGGATATTCTCTGTGTGATGGGGCACGAATACGACCTGCCCTCATTGGGCAAATTATTCAGCGAAGCGCCCCAGCGCAACCTCGACATGAGTTTCTTCGGCGACTTTATCCTGGAAGCTGACGCAGAGCTGCAGGATCTGGCCACCCTGTACGCTTTTAGTCTGGGAGAGTTGGACGGACAGCGGACGCTCGGTTCTCTCATGACCCAGATGACTGGTGGCAAGCCGGTAGTAGGAGATCACGCCGAATGGAATGGAATGGTGTGGACCATTGTGGAGATGGACGGTAACAAGGTGCGTAAGGTCGGTGTAAAACCCGCTGTCCGCAAGCCCGTGCCTCCAGCTCCGCCAGTACCTCCTGCACCGCCTGCTTCTGCGGCTTAATAGGGAAAGCCGGTAGCCGTCCCGCCTGCGCTATCGGCTAATGGATCCGCTGCTCCTCTGGTCGTAGCGTCAGCACCTCAAAACCATCTCTCGTCACCGCCACGGTATGCTCCCACTGCGCCGAGAGCTTTTTATCCCGGGTAACCACCGTCCAGCCATCCTTCAGGGTTTTAACACGGTGGTCGCCCTGGTTGATCATCGGCTCAATGGTGAACACCATCCCTTCGGTCAGGGTAACGCCAGTACCGGCTTTGCCGTAGTGCAGCACCTGGGGCTCTTCATGCATCTGCCGGCCAATGCCATGTCCGCAGTACTCCCGCACCACACTGTAACCCGCCGACTCAGCATGACGCTGGATGGTATGCCCGATATCACCCAGACGGGCGCCCGGCCGGACCTGCCTGATGCCGGCCCACATGGCCTCGTAAGTGGTCTTGACCAGACGCCTCGCTACCGGTGATACCTCGCCAATCATGTACATTTTGCTGGAGTCAGCAATAAAGCCGTTTTTCTCCAGTGTGATGTCCAGGTTCACGATGCTGCCGGACCTCAGCTTTTCACTCGCCTTGGGCATCCCGTGACAAACCACCTCATTCACGGAGCAGTTGAGGACATACGGATAATCGTACTGTCCTTTGCTGGCGGGGCGTGCCTGGAGGTCGTTGACGATGTAGTCCTCCACGCGCTGATTGATCTCCATGGTGGTAACACCTTCGCGGACAACATCATCCAGCATCACAAATACCCGTGCGAGCAGCTGGCCGGCGATCCGCATCTTGGCAAGATCTTCGGCGTCTTTAATCCTGATCGAGTTCATCTACCAGCTCCAGCAGTGGGGTGTTGCCGGCTTTCAGCAGCCGCCGGGTCAGCTGTTGGTAATTCAGCGAAGGATAAAGCTCCGCCAGCATGCCAATCCGCATCCAATACTCCGCCTGCGCGTTGATCGAGCGCGCCATGGCGCGACTGGCCTCGCGGAGGTCTTCATGCAGTTCGTCACTGATTTTTATGATGCCCATAATGTTCGTATGTGCGCGCTGGCAATACCCTTTTACAAACACAGTAATGGCGCTGAACGTAAAGGTAGAATAGATTCCTAAAAATACAAAAAAATAGCGTCATAAGGCGCTGGACCGAGAAACAACGCTTGGCTACTCACCACCCCAAGTGCCGCCACTTATCAGAGGCCATTCATTTAACGGAGCTTATGCACCTTTTAAGTGCAGCATACAAAGCAACGAACCAAGACAGAATGCTCGACATAGCCAGGAAGGAGAATATTCGGCGTATCGGCGCAGCCGCCAAACTATTTACTGAGGCAGGATTGATGGTGTTGAGTGCAACCATCTCCCCACTGCGCGCGATGCGCGACGAAGTGCGGCAAGCCTGCGCGGAGGTAATCATTAATTACCTCCGCGCCCATGGTTATCTGGCAGCAATCCCATGACTGCCTTTTGTATTCACTGAATTCGGACCGGTATCTTTCGGGTCAGCGTAATGTCGCCCAGAGTCGGATTGATGCTCGCCTGATAAGCCAGCACCTCCACTCCCATGGCCACCGCTTCGCGCAGGTATTTACCATAGACCGGGTCGATGCCATCGGCGGGTTCGACCCATTCAATGCCAGTGTGCTGGACGCAGAAGAGTAAAACGGCGCGATAGCCCTGTTGCACCATCGCCATCAGCTCGCGCAGGTGCTTGCTGCCCCGGTCGCTGATGGCGTCGGGAAACAGCCCCTGCCCCGGCGCCTCCATGAGGGTTACGCTTTTGACTTCGACATAACAGGGGCGGGGATCGTGGGCAGCGCCCTCCAGCAAAAAGTCGATGCGTGACTTTTCCTCGCCATATACCACTTCCCTTCTGACGGAGGTATAGCCCACCAGCTCCTCAATAATCCCAGCGGCAATGGCGAGCTGCACGAGACTGTTTGCCCGGCCGGTATTTACGCCCGCGAGGTGGCCTCCGGGGGTAGTCACTACTTCCAGCGTATGGGCATATTTACGTTTTGGGTTATCCGAGGTGGAGTACCAGCAGGGAGTGGAGGGCAGGACGCAGTTGCGCATGGAGCCGGTGTTGGGGCAGTGCAAGGTGATGACATGGCCATCGGCAAGGCGGACATCCACCATAAATCGTTTATAGCGTTTGAGCAGTTCCGCTGCCTGCCAGGGCGGCAATGCGGGCTGGGTCGATGACGACATAACTCACGTGTTCTCCGGTAACTATCAAGTCGGGAAGCATACCACCGCATTTCCCTTCTTTCGAATCGCCAATTTCCCCCTCCTGGCCCTCCGGCCCCGATAGTCGATAATGTCTCAAAATTGCAACAAAACGAGCCGTCTGGTGGTCAATTGTCCGTTATGTTCTATCTTTTAAGGGGTATTTAAAAAGTGCTGGCACCAGCTATTGTTATCTGGTAGCTTGCCTCCCCTTAAATTCTGAGTGCTGCCCCGGATGGTTTTGCATCAATACCGCCCGTCTGGCAGCATCAGGCTTGAGGCGGCACCAGTGCCGTATATCTGCTGGATTGTAGAAGTTAGACGAGGCGCCCAAATCATGCCGAAAAGTTCAACGAATACCGAAACCTTCGCTCTGCGTCCCTTTGTGCCTTACAAGGAGAAGAAAGGCGAGGAATACATGAATGCTAATCAGAAGGAGCACTTCAAACAGCTGCTGCTGAACTGGAAGATGGAACTCATGGAAGAAGTGGATCGCACCATGAGCCACATGAAAGATGAAGCAGCTAACTTTCCTGACCCTGCCGACCGTGCAAGCCAGGAAGAAGAGTTCAGCCTGGAGCTGCGCACTCGTGATCGCGAGCGCAAACTGATCAAGAAGATCGACAGCACCATGGAACTGATCGAAAACGACGACTATGGCTTCTGTAATGCCTGCGGCGTCGAGATTGGCATTCGTCGTCTGGAAGCGCGGCCTACCGCCACTCTCTGTGTAGACTGCAAAACCCTGGACGAAATCAAAGAGAAGCAAATCGGCGGTTGATACCGCAGTCTTAAAATAAGTAATAACGCCAGTATAGAAATACTGAAGAGAAAACAAATCAGCAAAAAAGGGAGCCTGCGGGCTCCCTTCTGCTTTCCGGCCTATGATCAGATCACTCGCCGCCCTGGCTCCCGTCACACCCATCGACACCGCCATCACCTATGTCGGACGCTTCGCGCCTTCGCCTACCGGCCCTCTGCACTTCGGATCGCTGGTCAGCGCGCTGGCAAGCTACCTGCATGCCCATGCACATCAGGGGCTGTGGCTGGTGCGCATGGAGGATCTCGATCCGCCCCGTGAACAGGCGGGTGCAGCCGACGCCATCCTGCGCTGCCTGGAGGCGCACCAACTGCACTGGGACGGGCCGGTGCTCTACCAAAGCCAGCGACTGGACGCCTATGACGAGGTGCTCTCAGCACTGCGCCGCGAAGGTCTGCTCTATGCCTGTGACTGTACTCGCCAGGATCTCCAGGCCATGGGGGGAATTTACAATGGCCGTTGCCGGCGCAGGAACATCGACCTCTCCCGCCCCCATGCATGGCGACTGAAACTGTACGACTTACCGCAACCCTATGCAGCGCTGGACGAGGTGGTGTTTTTTAAGGACCTGATTCAGGGGGAACAGCGGCAGGATCTGCGCCTTAAAGCCGGGGATCAGATCCTCAAGCGCAAGGACCACCTGTTTGCCTATCAACTGGCAGTGGTCACCGACGATATTGCCCAGCAGGTAACCCACATCATCCGCGGGCAGGATCTGCTGGAGGTTACCGCCCGCCAGATTTTTCTGTTCCGCCTGCTGGGAGTCCAAGCTGAATCCTCGCCGGGAGTTCCATCGGAAGCTACCTTGGGAAGAAAGCTACCTGAGTTCGGCCACGTCCCCCTGGTTCTCAACCATTGCGGACAGAAGCTCAGCAAGCAAAACCTGGCTCCGCCGCTGGACGATAGCCGGGCGGGCAACAATCTATGGCACGCGCTGGAGTTTTTAGGGCAGAATCCACCACCGACATTAGAAAATGCCAGCGCGGCCGACGTATTGGCATGGGGCAAGCAGCACTGGGACATGCGCCTGCTCCAGCCGGACAATCGCACAGCCAGCGACTGCAAAACCAATTGATCCGCCCGAACGGGCACACACTGAATCGGCAACGGGGAAATTCATCATGACCAATCAACGCCTTGTCATCTTACTGTTGCTTATCGCCTATATTTTTTCGCCCACCCTGTTTACCTGGATTATTAACCCTGAAGGCGCCTGGTACCGGCCCTATATCATGTGGGTTCTGGTGATCATCATTGCCTTCGTCATCCAGTTGCGCAAAAAGCCCTCAATCAGCCGTCGCCATCTGCACGACTGACAACAGGGCGACCACCACAGTCCCTTGAGATATTCATCCCGAAAAGTATTTACCACGAAAAGAATCAACCACCATGACTTTTGAGTTAAGCCACGTTGCCCTCCTGGGCATCAGTTACCTCCTGCTCCTGTTCGGCATTGCCTGGATCACCGAGCGCGGCTGGATTCCGGATTCCGTCACGTCGCATCCGATCACCTACATCCTGTCTCTGGGTATCTTTGCCAGCGCCTGGGCCTTCTATGGGGTGATTGACCTGGCGTTCTCCTACGGCTACGGCGCACTGGCTTACTATCTGGGAACCGGAGCCTTATTCCTGTTTGCACCGGTTGCACTGGCCCCCCTCGCCGAGCTGGCGCGACGCCATCAGGTTCACTCCCTGGCAGACCTGCTGGTGTTCCGTTACCACAGTCACGCCGTGGGCGCCTTGACCACCCTGTGCATGCTGCTCGGCATCCTGCCGCTGATGGCCCTGCAGATTCAGGCGATTGCCGACACCATGCATATTCTTACCGTGAGCGGTAACCCTTCGCTGCCCCTGCAGGGTACCGGCCTGACCTTTAAGGATCTGATGGCCCTGTGCTACTGCGCCATCCTCGCACTGTTTACCATCCTGTTCGGCTCCAACCGCGAACAGCACCGAGGGCTGGTTACCGCCATGGCGTTTGAGTCGCTGCTCAAGGTTTGCGCGCTGTGCGCGGTGGGGCTGGTGGCCGTGTACGGCATCTTCGACGGCCTGGGTGGTCTCGACGAATGGCTCGCCGATCATCCTGAAAACATTGCGCTGCTGCATACACCCATCCGCGATGGCTCGGCCCATACCCTGCTGCTGGTCTTCATCGCCACCGCAGTCACCATGCCCCATATCTTCCATCTGGGACTGGCGGAAAACCCGCTGATGCGCAACTCCCACACGGTGACCTGGGCCTTCCCGCTGTTTCTGCTGCTGATGGCACTACCGGTATTCCCCATCCTGTGGGCGGGGTTTGAACTGGCGGTGCCCCTGCCCGCGCAATACTTTACGCTGGGTGTGCCGATCCTGCTGAACTCCCCCGGACTGACGGTGCTGGCGTTCCTGGGCGGCCTGTCAGCCGCTACCGGTGCGATGATCATCATCACCCTGGCACTGGCCACCATGGTGATGAACCATTGGTTGTTACCGAGCTTCCGTCTGCGCGCACGCCATGACATCTATCGCCAGCTGCTGTGGTTACGCCGCATGTTGATCGCCGCTATCTTCCTTGGCGGTTACCTGTTCTACTGGATTCTGGATAACCGCTACAGCCTCACTAACCTCGCACTGCTGGCGTTTATCGAAACCCTCCAGTTCCTGCCGGGCACCTTCGCCATCATGTTCTGGACCAAGGGCAACCGGCGCGGCATGCTCGCCGGCCTCGCCGCCGGCACCCTGATCTGGGCCGCTGGCCTGCTGGTGCCGGTACTCTGGCGTCTGGAGACCCTTACTCTGCCTTTCATTGATGTTGTCATCCCTGTGGGGATCGAGCGCTGGAGCGATGTGACACTCCTGTCCCTCGGCGTCAACACCCTGACGTTCATCATCATCTCCCTGGTTACGCGTCAGACGGAGGACGAGCTATACAGCGCTGATCTGTGTGCCGCCGATGAGCTCAGCCATCCTGTCCGTCAGGCGCTGGATGTGCACTCAGCCCTGGAATTCAAGACGCGCCTCGCCAAGCCTCTGGGCAAGGTGACAGCCAGCCGGGAAGTGGATATCGCACTGGCGGAACTGAATCTGAGTATCAATGAGCGCCGCCCGTACGCGTTGCGCCGCCTGCGCGACCAGATCGAAGGTAACCTTTCGAGCCTGATGGGAATTCACGTCGCCAGTGAGATCATGGACACCCACCTGCCGTATCAGGTGGCAGAAGCCCGTGACACCGTAGATATCAACCTGATGGAAAGCCGTCTGTCTGAATACCGTGACCACCTCACCGGGATGGCAGCAGAACTCAACAACCTGCGTCTGTATCACCGCAAAACCCTGGAGGAGCTGCCCATGGCGGTCTGTTCCCTGGGGCGCGACATGGAGATTCTGATGTGGAATCGGGCNATGGCCGAACTGACCGAAACCCCCGGNGAAGAAGTTACAGGTTCGCGTCTGGATGATATCGCCGAGCCCTGGCGGAGCCTGTTGATCGAGTTCAGCAACAGCAGCGAAGCCCATTACTATCGGCGGGAAATTGAGCTGAACGGCCGGCCGCACTGGGTCAGTCTGCATAAAGCGGCGATTGAAGGGACCATTAATGTGGGGGTCTACGACCAGGTTATCCTGCTCGAAGATGTGACCGAAACCCAGCTGCTGGAGCAGGAGCTGGTCCATAGCGAGCGCCTGGCCTCGGTGGGCCGCCTGGCCGCTGGCGTTGCTCACGAGATCGGCAATCCCATCACCGGTATCGCTTGTCTGGCGCAGAACCTGCGCTATGAGTCAGAAAACCCTGACATTCTGGAAACTGCGGACCAGATTCTCAGCCAAACCGACCGGGTCAGCCGGATCGTGCAGTCCCTGGTCGGGTTTTCCCACACCGGCCACAACAAGAAAAGCGACTTTCAGGCGGTTATCCTCCGCGATTGCGCTAACGAAGCTATTCAATTGCTCTCCCTGCAAAAGGACAAGAACCAGGTCCTGTTCATCAACAACATCGCACCCAAGGCCATTGTGGCTGGAGATACCCAGCGGATCATCCAGGTGTTTATCAACCTGCTCTCGAACGCCCGGGACGCCAGCCCCGAGCAGGGTCAGGTCATCCTGGACAGCAGCGAAGATGAATACAGCATCATCTTCTCGGTCACCGATGAAGGCCCGGGCATAGCCCCTGAACATGTCGAACAGATCTTCGAACCCTTTTTCACCACCAAGGAGCCTGGTGAGGGCACCGGCCTGGGGCTGGCAATGGTGTACAGCATCATTGATGACCATGGCGGTTATCTGGATATCACCAGTCCTGCGGACACCGTGCACAATCGTGGCGCCAGATTCACCATCAAATTGCCACGCCATATCGATTCCGTACTGTGAGAAACGCAGGCGAAGCGGGAAAAGCGCCCCGTTTCCCTGCAAGAACGTGTCTTTTTCACCCAAAAAGTGCATTTCCTACACACTCACGGTGGAAGTGTTACCGATTTGATGTAGGATAAGGCCCCACACTCATCCGGGTACGGTTTACTTGAGCGACAGAGACTATGAGCAAAATCCTGATTGTTGAAGACGAAACCATCATTCGTACCGCGCTGCGCAAGCTGCTGGAGCGCAATCAATACGAGGTTGATGAAGCCCCCTCCGTTAAGGAAGCTACCACACGTTACCAACTGAAGGATTATGACCTGATCATCAGCGACCTGCGCCTGCCGGGCGCACCGGGTACGGACCTCATCAAGCTCGCCGGCGACATTCCCGTCCTGATCATGACCAGCTACGCCAGCCTGCGCTCGGCTGTAGATTCCATGCGTATGGGCGCGGTGGACTATATCGCCAAGCCATTTGACCACGATGAGATGGTCACTGCGGTCAAACGGGTTATCGGCAAAGCCAAGGCCGGTAATCGCGGTGCCGCCGTGGCACCCCAGACGGCCAGTAACACCATTGCCGGTATGATCGGTACCAGCGATGTTATGCAGGACCTTTATAACCGCATTCACAAGGTGGCTCCTACCGCCGCTACCGTCCTTATTCATGGGGAAACCGGCACAGGTAAAGAGCTGGTGGCGCGTGCGCTTCATGAAGAAAGCCAGCGCAAAGACCACCTGATGATCTCCGTGAACTGTGCCGCCATCCCTGAAACCCTCATTGAATCTGAACTCTTCGGTCACGAAAAAGGCGCCTTTACCGGTGCAGCCAGCACTCGCGAGGGTCTGGTGGCTGCGGCCGACGGCGGCACACTGTTCCTGGATGAAATCGGTGAGCTGCCGCTGGAAGCCCAGGCACGGCTGCTGCGGGTGCTGCAGGAAGGCGAAGTACGCCCGCTGGGTTCGGTAGAGTCGAGAAAGGTAGATGTGCGCCTGATTGCCGCCACGCACCGCGACCTGCGCAAGCTGGCTAAAGAAGGCAAATTCCGCGAAGACCTGTATTTCCGGATCAACGTCGTTCAGCTGGAACTGCCGCCGCTGCGCGAGCGCGGTAAAGACATCATCAACATTGCCGAATCGCTGCTTCAGCGTTACTGCGCCCAGTTCGGCAAGCCGTTACTCCGGCTGGCGCCGGAAGCGATCCAGGCCATCAGTACCTATACCTGGCCAGGCAACGTCCGTGAGCTGGAAAATGCAATGCAGCGTGCTGTGATTCTGTGCGAAGACGACAAGGAGATCAGCCGCGACCTCCTGTCGATTGATATGGAACAGACGGCTGTTGAGGAAGATGAGCCTGCCTACGGCGAACACCGCGCAACCCGCAGTAACCGCACCCCACAGAAGACGCCGCAGGATCCTGCAGAAGATTTATCACTGGAAGACTACTTCCAGCGTTTTGTACTGGAGCATCAGGATACGATGAGCGAAACGGAGCTGGCGCGTAAGTTAGGTGTCAGTCGGAAATGCCTGTGGGAACGCCGCCAGCGGCTGGGAATCCCGCGGAATAAATCCACTGCTAACGTGGTGAAATAACCTTTCCGATCTTTCCTTAAATATCCCTCAATTAAGTCCGGCCCACCNACCTGGCCGGACTTATCTGTAACCCCTCCACCGAATTCATCGGTGACACTCCTGCAACAAACAACGCCAAATCGCCATTTTGCCTGNCACACGCGTTACCCCCAGCCACGAGATTGTTACCGGGTCGATTTTGTTACCCGACCACAAAAACGTAACAACATTCCCTTAAATATGTAACCTATAGAAATAACCAAAGCGAATATACAGTCCCGCCAAAAAGTTAAGCCATTGATTTATAAGGAATATTCAACATTGGCACAAGACCTGCTCTATACGGAGCCATAACAACAACAAACAATAAGAAAAATGCCAAACCCATAACAACAACAAACAATAAGAAACTGAAATGTTTAATAACAACAATAAACAATAAAAAAACAGGAAACTGACTAATAACAACAACAAATAATAAAAACAGAGATATTACTAATAACAACAAGAACAATTAGATAAACCAGCGCTAGAAGACAAAAGTATAACAAGACACAATAAAGCGGAAATACTGACTAGGCACAGGATGGGATAGCAAGCGAAGTTGGATATGGGCATGGAAGCAACCCATTTGAATGCCACTGGCACCTCTGTCGTGCTGCCCTCCGAGCGGGAAATCGAAAGATTTCCCGTTTTGCTTTAACAGCCCCCCAAATTTAATAGCCTGCAAGATAGCCATGCGATGAGGTGCATCCTCGCAATAATCCTTCTTCACCTCCTTACAAACCCTTCGTCGCACCGCGCTGCCTGCAGCACCTCCACCGGCAAACCATTCACCCACCTGCCCTTTGGTAAGCGGGTGTAGCTGGCGGGAGTGTCGGATTACGCTGGGATGTCGGATTACGCTGCGCTAATCCGACCTACTTGCTTATAGCCAAACGGCAGAGAAGCCGAGCATTAGCGGGGCCAACACGATGTGGTGAGGCAGGCGGAACGCCGGGGATATCGAATCAGGGTGGGGGGCGGGTTAGGCTGGATGTCGGATTACGCCTTTGGCTAATCCGACCTACCTGACAATCCGACCTACCTGACAATCCGACCTACCTGCTGATCCGACCTACCTGCTTATATCGAAATCGTAGCCGGGTTAGGCGAAGGTGTAGTCCGACACCCGCCCGACCAAACGTCATCCGTAGGTCGGATTAGCGCAGCGTAATCCGACATCCCTCACCCGCCGAACACAATCCACCGCCCCGCAACTGCCCTCCTTCCAACAACAACGACCACCTCATCCGTTCAGATCGGCCTCTTCCTCAACACCCTTCGTTTCCCCGCATCCCGCGCCCGTGCTAAACTCCTGCGCATCTATAATCAAGGGCGCTGGATCAACCGCTCTTCTGAAGAAAATGTCGATTACGATTCTTCAACCCAGCACCCACGAATTCACTTCATGTAGCTGTGCCTATGCTTAAACGCTTGTTAAATTATCTTGCTCCCAAGAGCAAATCCACTCACCCCTCCCTGCTCATTATTCCCCGAGATCAGCACAATATTTCGCGCAAGAATGTCAGTCCGGCGGCGCTGCGTATCATGCGTCAGCTGCACGAAGCAGGCTTCAGTGCTTTTCTGGTTGGCGGCGGTGTGCGGGATTTGCTGCTGGGCGGACATCCGAAGGACTTTGACGTCGCCACTGATGCCAAGCCGGAAGAAATAAAGCGCCTGTTTCGCGGCGCGCGCATTATCGGTCGCCGGTTCCAGATCGTTCACGTTCGTATCGGGCGGGAGATCATCGAGGTCACTACCTTCCGGGGTCACCATGACGAAGCACGTTCGGCCGACGGCATGCTGCTGCGCGACAACGTCTACGGCACTATCGAGACTGACGCCGTGCGCCGCGACTTCACCGTCAATGCGCTGTATTACAACGCGCAGGACTTCGCGGTCTATGACTACACCGGCGGACTTGAAGACCTGAAGCGACGCCAGCTCCGGATCATCGGCGACCCGGTCACCCGCTATAAAGAAGACCCTGTACGCATGTTGCGCGCCGTGCGCTTTGCGGCCAAGTTGGGCTTCTCCATCGAACCTAAGACCGCCGATCCGATCTTCGAGCTGGGCCATCTGCTGCGTAACATTCCCGCCGCCCGCCTGTTCGAGGAAGTACTGAAACTGTTCCTCGGCGGTTCCGCCACGGCTACCTTCACGCTGATGCGTGAATATCAATTGCTCACCTACCTCTTCCCCGGTACCGAGGCAGCGCTGGAGGCCGGTGATCCTCTGGGGGCTGCACTGATCGAGCAGACCATGGTGAACACCGATAAACGTGTTCGCAGTGACAAGACAGTTACGCCAGCGTTTATCTACGCCGCACTGCTGTGGCCAGCCCTGCAGGCGGAAATGCGCCGCCTGGCCTCGCATATGCCGCCGGCACCCGCCTATCTGCAGGCGGCCCAAACCGTGATCAGCCAGCAGCTCAGCCATACGTCCCTGCCCAAACGCTTCCTGATGCCCATGCGCGAAATCTGGGACCTGCAATACCGTTTACCCCAGCGTCAGGGTTTGCGGGCACTGCGCCTGCTGGAGCACCCGCGGTTCCGCGCCGCCTATGATTTTCTGTTGATGCGCGAAGCCGCCGGCGAGTCGCTTGATGGACTGGGCACCTGGTGGACCCGGTTCCAAGGTGCCGATGATGAGGAGCGGGAGCAGATGGTCAAAGCGCTGGGCAAGCAGGCGGGCGGCAAGAAACCCAGACCACGCCGCCGTGCACCCCGGAAACCGCGTAACGAAGGTGGCGAAGCCACCCCACCCAATACAACCAGTGACTGATTCAGATGAACCGCGTTTCTCCTGCCGTTACAGCATTTATCGGTCTAGGCAGCAACCTCGACAATCCCCGGGGGCAGGTTGAGCAGGCGCTGGAGGAGCTGGCGCAGCTGCCAGACACCCGCCTCACCGGGACCTCCCCCCTTTATCAAAGCACCGCCGTAGGTCCGGGCGACCAGCCGGACTACATCAATGCCGTTGCACGGATCATGACGTCACTGGAGCCCTTGACTCTGCTGGATCAGCTCCAGGCTCTGGAACAGGCCCACCAGCGCGTGCGTCTCGAACGCTGGGGTCCACGCACGCTGGATCTGGATCTGTTGCTGTACGACGGCCAGGTTATCAATCATCTGCGCCTGCAAGTCCCCCACCCTTATCTGACCCAGCGCAATTTCGTGCTCTATCCGCTCGCCGCCATCGAGCCGCAATTAGTGTTACCCTGCGGCACGCGGCTTGCGGCATTATTAGCGCAGACATCCGCGGATGGCCTGCAGGTTATCAACTGATCAGGATTTTCCGCACAACAAATACAGGAGCAGTCAGTGGAAGCCGTATTTGATGAGTTACATCTGGATTTGAGTAACATGCAGCTGCCGCGCTACATTGCGGTGGAAGGCTGCATCGGCGTTGGCAAAACCACCCTCGCCAAAAATATCGCACGCCTGTTTAACTATGATGTGCTGCTGGAGCAACCGGAAGAAAACCCCTTCCTCGCACGCTTCTATCAAAACCCGAAATCTGCTGCCCTGCCCACCCAGTTGTTTTTTTTATTTCAACGCGCCAATCAACTGGAGTCTCTGCGTCAGGACGATATTTTTGAGCCAGTGCGCGTAGCCGACTTCCTTATCGAAAAAGATCAGCTCTTTGCTCAGGTCACACTGGATGACGACGAACTGAATATCTACCAGCAGGTTTATGACCGTCTGACCATCAATGCGCCACGGCCGGATCTGGTGATTTATCTGCAGGCCCCGCTTGATGTTCTGGTCGAGCGAATCCGCCACCGCGGCGTGGCCATCGAACAGCACATCAGCACCGACTATCTGAAAGCGCTGAACGACGCCTACACGCATTTCTTCCATTACTACGATGGAGCACCTTTACTGATCGTAAATGCCAAAGACCTAAACCTGGCGAGCAACCGCGATCACTTCAAGCAGCTGGTTGAGTATGTGCTGACGATTAAAAGCGGCCGCCACTATTACAACCCGACACCCGCGCTGTGAATTTCACGCGCCGCAGCAAGAGATAATACTTATGCCCTACGGAACCCCTACCACGCAAAGCGCGCTGATCAAACCCGTCACCATCAACACGCTGTATAAATTGAAAAGTAACAACGAAAAGTTTGTGGTGATCTCGCTCTACGATGCTCACATGGCAGCCATGGCCCAGAAGTGCGGCGTGGAGGTCGTATTGATCGGGGACTCACTGGGGATGACGGTACTCGGCTACGACAGCACCATCCCCGTTACCATGGAGCAGATGATTTACCATGTGGAAGCGGTTGCCCGTGGCAATAAAAAATCATTGATCGTCGGCGACCTGCCATTCATGACCTATGCCACGCCTGAGGAAGCCCTGCGCAACTGCGCGCGCATCATGCAGGCAGGTGCGCATATGGTAAAACTGGAAGGCGGTGCCTGGCTGGCGGAGACAGTATCCATGCTGGCCGAACGTGGTATTCCTGTGTGTGCGCACCTGGGTTTAACACCGCAGTCGGTCAATAAATTCGGCGGTTTCCGTGTGCAGGGTCGCTCGCAGGAAGATGCCGATAAAATCCTTGCCGATGCGAAATTGTTAGCAGAGGCTGGTGCGGATTTATTGGTGCTGGAATGTGTTCCCTCCGCGCTGGCAGCAACCATCACCCGCAGCATCCCCATCCCCACCATCGGTATCGGCGCTGGCCGTGATACCGACGCACAGGTTCTGGTGATCAATGACATCCTCGGCCTGACCGAACAACCACCAAAATTTTCCAAAAACTTTTTATTGGAAGCCCGGGATATTCCCGGCGCGATGCAGAAGTATGTTGCAGATGTTAAGGCGGGGGTTTTTCCCGGGGACGATAATATTTTTGTGTAGATTGGTTTTGTTTTGGGACAAGACTTGGAAGATGGGGCATTGGACAGTGTTGGCGAACTGTTTACGCTCGTACAGTCTGAACTGCGACGCAGTGGTTATGAAGATCTGATTGCGGATGAATTGTTGTGGTCAGTGTTGACGGATGGGTGGTGCGGGATGAGTGGCGGATGAGGGTTGTCGGTGAGAGGTGTCGGATTACGAGGCTGCGCCTCTAATCCGACCTACGGTAACACCGACCCGCGACGTCAACAGCCATCCAATAAAAACCAGCAGGTAGGTCGGATTAGAAGCGCCAGCTTCGTAATCCGACACAAACTTCCCAAAACTAAATATTTTGAAATTCACTTACCTTTCATCATCCAACCTAACCCTCAACCTCAAACAGCCAAAAAGCAGATTTAACCAGTAGGTCGGATTAGAGGCGCAGCCTCGTAATCCGACACATACGTTCGACAACCTTTTTTCTCTCATCAAACACCCACGCCACCGAAAAACACGCGACCCAACCAATAGAAGCTGCCGACTGTCTATCAATAAACATCCCGCAGATACCGCTTCTGCATATTCAACTTACGCATGTAATTCACGGTATCCACTTCATTAAAACCCCCGTGCTGCGCGATGATGTCGCGCAGGGTGTTATCGACGTCTTTGGCCATACGGCTGGCGTCGCCGCAGACGTAAAAATAGGCCCCTTCTTCCAGCCAGCGCCAGATATCAGCGCTGGCTTCGCGCATGCGATCCTGGACATAAACTTTCTGACCCTGATCACGGGAAAAGGCGAGGCTGAGTCTGGTTAGATGACCCTCGCGCACTTGTGCTTCCAGCTCGTCGCGATAATAAAAATCACTGGCCTCATGCTGCTCACCGAAGAACAACCAGTTTTTACCGGTGTCGCCGCGTGCGCGGCGCTCCTGCAGGAAACCGCGGAAGGGCGCAATGCCAGTACCCGGTCCCACCATGATGACGGGTGCGCTGCCATCGGCAGGTACACGAAAATTTTTATTGGTTTGCACAAAGATCGGCACGGTGACGTCCTCCGCGCGATCCGCAAGAAATGTTGAACAGACACCTTTGCGAATTTTTTTCCCCTGTTGATAACGCGTATAGCGCACGGCCGACACGGTCAAGTGAATTTCGTCTGCAAAACGTTTGGGGCTGGAGGAGATGGAGTACAGTCGCGGCTGAATCCGTTTGAGCACTGCCAGCCATTCTTCAGCGGTGCACTGGATGGGAAACTCATGCAGCAGGTCCACCAGCTGGCGGCCCCACAACCAGTCCTGCAATTCTTGTTTATGTTTCTCCTGCAACAGCTTTTTTAGCTCTGCACTGCCCGACCGCTCAGCAATAAACTGCAGTGCTTCGCTGCTCGGCCGGCAGATTTCAAAATCCTGCTGCAGCGCCTGTTGCAGCGGCCTTTCCCGTGCATCCACCAGCACTGGGGTATCCAGGTTCACCTTAAGCTGTTGCGCCATTTCCAGAACCAGTTCGGAACAATTCTGGGGCCATACGCCAAGAGCATCGCCCGCTTCGTAGGTAATGCCAGAGTCGCTGAGAGAAAAGCCAAACTGCCGGGTGTCTTTAGCACCGCCGCTGTTGAGGCGCCGATTGATGACCAGGCGCGCGGGGTAGGGGTTGGTTTTGGTGTAGCTGACCGCTTTGGTATCAACCGCTGCAGGCGAAACCACCGCTGCGGTATTTATTGGCGAAGACTTTTCCTGTGGATTAACCGGCAGCGCGGTAAGCAATCGGTCAAACCATTGCGCCGCCGGTGCTTCAAAATCGGTATCGCAATCCAGACGATCCAGCAGCGGCCTGGCGCCCAGTGCCTGCAGTCGCGCATCAAGATTTTTTCCATGACCGCAGAACTGCGCGTAACTGGAATCTCCCAGCGCCAGCAGTCCGAATTGCAGGTGATCAATCTGTGGCGCTGCTTCATCGCAAAGATCCTGCCAGAACTGCTGGCCATTATCCGGCGCATCACCATCCCCGAACGTGCTGGTAATACACACCAGATATTTATCCTGGACAAGCTCGGCGAACGGATAGTCATCCATCGCCGCAACCTTCACCGTCCACCCGGCTCGACCTGCCTGTTGCGCCAGATGTTCCGCAAGGGTTTCTGCATTGCCCGTCTGGGACGCCCATAAAATGGTGAGCGATGGTTTGTCCTGTTCGCTCAGCAGATCCACTGGGAGAACGCGGCTGAACATGCCCGCCAGCAATCCGTTGATCCAGTTGCGCTTGCCCGATTCCACCGGTGCGTCGACCGGGAGGCTGGGGACGGCGGTCATCAGGCGCGCACTGGCCTGCAGCCCGCTGATGAATCCACTGAGATAACTGCGTTCATCGTCCGACAACTGCGGTGCGACAACCTGCTCCACCCCCACCTTTTGTGCGAAGGCCTGGATCAGCATGAGGCTGGTATCCGCCGCTGGCGGTGCGAAGGCCATGGCCGGCTGCGGCGCCGACGGCTCCGGCTCGGCAGCCGGAGTACCGGCAAATTCACGGGCGATCAGCTCCACTCGTTTCAGGCTGACAGCACAGAATTTCATCTCCGGCTGCTGTGATACCGGATCTATCGCGTCATTAGTCACAGCGTTCACCGCCAGTTGCTCGCCGTACACGTCGTTCCAGTGAAAGGGTGCGAAGCAATTGCCGGGCATTACGCGGTCCGTAACCACAGCAGGCAGCACAGCACTGCCGCGGCGGGAGATCAGCTCCACGCAATCATTAGTTTTTACGCCGAGACGCGCAGCATCTTCCGGGTGCACTTCAACAAATGGACCGGGATTAAGTTTGTTGAGGGTGGGAATCTTGCCGGTCTTGGTGAGCGTGTGCCATTGGTGCTGCAGTCGGCCGGTATTCAGAATCCAGGGATAATCATCATCCGGCAGCTCAGCGGCTGGCAGCCAGGGACGCGGCCAGAATACGGCTTTGCCCGTAGGTGTGGCGAAGTTCAGCCGCGGGCGCTCGCCCTCGCCTGTCTCNCGCAGNNGCTGGCTGATGCCGGTATTGAGATAGCGAATGGGNTTGCGTGTCTTTGAATGCTCTTCCGGGAACTGCGNCGGCGGACATGGCCATTGCAGAGGCGTTTCGCGCAGCCGGGCATAGCTCGCACCGCGCAGGTCATAGCCGGTGGCCGGATTAGCGGCACGCTTGATCTCTTCGAANACCTCTTCAGCGGAGGCATAAGTGAAGGCGTGGGCATAGCCCATCTCGCAGGCAATACGCGCGATGATCTGCCAGTCCGGCAGGGCAGCCCCCGGCGGCTCCACAGCTTTCTGCATCAGGGTCAGGTTGCGTTCAGAGTTGACCATCACACCTTCGGCTTCGGCCCAGAGTGCACCGGGCAGGAGGATGTCTGCGTAGCGGTTGGTTTCGGTGTCCAGGAATGCATCCTGTGTTATCACCAGCTCGGCGCGGCTGAGGCCGTCGATGACGGTCTGACGATGCGGCACACTGGCTACAGGATTGGTACAGATAATCCAGCAGGCTTTCACCTCGCCGGCAGCCATGCGTTCAAACAGGTCGATGGTGCCTTTACCGGCAGCCATCGGCAAAGTACCGGGCTCCAGCTGCCACAGGTCTTCCACAAAGGCGCGGTCGTCCGCAGACAGCAGGCTGCGCTGCCCGGGCAAACCCGGCCCCATGTAGCCCATCTCCCGACCGCCCATGGCGTTTGGCTGACCCGTCAACGAGAAGGGCCCGCTGCCGGGCCGGCAGATCTTGCCGGTGGCGAGATGCAGGTTGCAGATGGCGTTGGTGTGCCAGGTCCCGTTGGTGCTCTGGTTCAGCCCCATGGTCCAGCAGGTCATGAATTCCTGTGCCGCGCCGATCCAGCGGGCGGCCTGCACGATATCCTCAACCGCCAGGCCGGTAATCTCCGCAACCCGGTCTGGGGCGTAGTCAGCCAGAAATTCGGGCATGGCCTCCCACCCCTCGGTGAAGCTGGCGATGAAGTCAGGATCGAGCTGCCCATCCCGGTGCAACAGATGCAGCAGGCCGTTCAGCAATGCGAGATCGGTACCCGGTCTTAGCTGTAAAAAGAGATCGGCTTTTTCAGCGGTTCCGGTCCGGCGTGGATCTACGACGATCAGCTTCGCACCCTGTTTGACCCGATCCATCATGCGCAGGAACAGGATCGGATGACAGTCCGCCATATTCGCGCCGATGACCAGGAAGACATCGGCCCGCTCAAAGTCCTGATAGGAGCCTGGTGGCGCATCGGCACCCAGCGATTGCTTGTAACCCATACCGGCACTGGCCATACACAGGCGGGAATTGGACTCGATGTTGGTTGTACCAATAAAACCTTTCGCCAGTTTGTTGGCGAGATACTGCGCTTCGGTAGACATCTGGCCGGACACATACAGAGCCACCGCATCCGGGCCATGTTCATCAATGATCTGCCGCAGACGTCTGGCGCTGGCGGTGATCGCTTCATCCATAGCAATCTGCACCGGATCGCGCCCCCGTTCATTGCGCAGGAACGCCGACTCCATCCGCCCGGAATCCCGCAAAGCCATGGCACTGGTGGAGCCCTTGGTACACAGGCGACCAAAGTTGGATGGATGATTTTTGTCGCCGCTGACCTTGAGTATTTTTTTGCCGTCCGTTTCCAGCAGCAGGCCGCAACCCACGCCGCAATAGGGACAGACACTGGAGACGGTGGTGGTTGATGTCACAGCAGAATCAGACATAAGCAATTCATTCAACAGAAAATTAAAACAAGGTGTTGAATGGCGTTGAGCAAGGCTTATGCCAGTGAAAAAAGTCGCTGAGGAAATTGGATGGGAACAGGCTGTCAATCACGCTGGATCAGCCAGCTAACTTATTGATTAGACTCTAAATAATACGAGCATTCTGGACGAAGTGACCGAAGGAAACCATTTCATTCCTGCGTGAATTACCCATGGCAACTGCAGATTCTGCCTCAGGATTGATGCGCAAAAGTAAGGCACCAGGTCACAGGCAACCCATTTAATGAACCATCAGTGGGCATAAAAATATTCCGATTATGAACCAGAAGTGTGCACACTTTTTTCAACCTGCACCGCCGTATTGTCACAGCAAATGTTGATACACAAAGCGCCCCAGCATCAGCAGACATACAGTCACGATGACGATGCGCAGCACCAGCGGATTCACCCGGTACAGATAATGGGCTCCGGCCCAGGCACCCAATACCTGCCCAATCATCATGATCAGTCCGGCAACCCACAACACCTGCCCCGCCAGCAGAAAGACGAGCAGCGACGCGAGATTGGTCGAGAAATTCAGCGGCTTGGCCATGGCCGTCGCCTTGATGATTTCCAGCCCGCGCAGGCTCACGCCCGCCAATGCGAAGAACGAGCCGGTGCCCGGCCCGAACATACCGTCATAAGCGCCGATAACGGGAACGATTGCGCGGCGATAAGCCGTTTCGCTGAGCCGTGGCTTCTCGGTTTCCAGTTTCAAAAAGGGTGAGGAGATAAAGTAAACCGCGATGACGAGCAACACACAGGGGATCACAAATGTGAGCACGGTCGGGTCAACAAACTGAATGATGACAGTGCCGATGGCAGAGCCGATAAAGGCGGATAACATCAACCAGCGCAACGAAATCCAGTCCAGCCTGCCGCGCCTGAACAATAAAAAACTGGAGGTAGCCACGCCGACACACGCCTGCAATTTATTAGTTCCCAGAGCCGCCAGCGGCGGCGCTCCGGACAGTACCAGCGCTGGGATGGTGATCAAACCACCTCCGCCAGCAAGGGTGTCGAGAAAGCCAGCGCACAGGGCGACAAAAAATAACAGCAATAATATTTCAGCGGAAAATTCCACGGTGACACCTGCGGCAGAGCAAACGAACAGCAGAGTGTACCGGGTCGCGGAGTACAAGCACAGGCCGACTCTGTTTCCGCTGCCATGAGCAGGCAAAAGGCCGCTGCGTTGCCCGCTGTTTAGGGCTACACTGTGGATCGCTCGCCGTCCATGAACATTTGCCAGCGCTCCCGATGACGCACCTTTTGAATTTGCGCCCCGATTTTTTCTCCAACGGACAGGATCAAGCGATGAAATCTTTTTTTTGCAAAAGCCTGTGGGTGACTTTGCTCGTCTGGCTGCCGGTTGCCCATGCAGACGAAATTACGCTGGCGGTAGCGGCAAATTTTTCCCGCGCTGCCAAAGCACTGGCCGCTGAATTTGAACAGCACAGTGGTCATCGTGTGCAGTTGTCTTTTGGTTCAACCGGTGCGCATTACGCGCAGATTATCAACGGTGCACCTTTTGATGCGTTCTTCGCAGCTGATGAAAAAACGCCTGAGCGTCTGGAGGATGACGGACAAATTAAACGCGGTTCGCGTTTTACTTATGCGGAGGGGCAACTGATCCTGTGGAGTGCCAAGGCTGATCTGGTAGATCCGGAGGGCAAGGTACTGCAATCGGGAAAGTTTACTCATCTGGCGCTGGCCAATCCGCGCCTTGCACCTTACGGCCAGGCGGCCCAGCAGACTTTGGAATCCCTGGGGCTTGCCGAACAACTGCAGGAAAAAATTGTGCGCGGTGAGAATATCAGCCAGGCCTATCAGTTTATTCATACCGGCGCAGCGGAGCTGGGGTTCGTGGCACTTGCGCAGCTTGTCCATCCCACGGATCGATCCACCGGCAGTTCCGGCAGCAACATAAGCGGCTCCTATTGGGTTGTTCCACCGCAGCTTTACCAGCCCATCAAACAGCAGGCAGTGTTGCTCAATGATAAAAAGGCTGCGCAGGCATTTGTGGATTTTGTCCGCAGCGATCGGGGCCGGACTATTATTCGGTCTCACGGGTATAACTAGTCGGATAAACAGCAGCCAAGAATAAGTCATATGTTCTCCTCTTCAGACCTGTCCGCCTTGTGGCTCACACTGGAACTGGCCAGTATCACAACCTTGATCCTGCTGGTGCTGGGTACGCCCCTGGCGTGGTGGCTGGCGCATACGCGCTGGCGCTTCAAGTTTGTGGCAGAGGCGCTGGTGGCCTTGCCTCTGGTCTTGCCGCCCACCGTTTTGGGATTTTATCTGCTGATCACCCTGAGCCCCGGCGGCATCATCGGCGGTGCACTGAATACGCTGGGCCTGCCCGCCTTGAGCTTTACCTTTGCGGGGCTGGTGGTGGGATCGGTAATCTACTCGCTGCCCTTTGTAGTGCAGCCGCTGCAGCAGGCGTTCACCCAGATGGGTCGGCGTCCGCTTGAGGTGGCAGCCACGCTGGGAGCGACCCCTCTGGATACATTCTTCTCGGTGGCTTTACCCTCTGCCCGGCGCGGTTATATCACCGCAGCCGTCCTGGGCTTTGCTCATACATTAGGGGAATTCGGGGTAGTTCTGATGATCGGCGGCAACATCCCGGGCAAGACCCAGCTGGCTTCCATGGCCATCTATGATCACGTGGAGGCGGTGGAATATGCCCAGGCTCATTGGCTGTCCGCCTGCCTGTTACTGCTGTCGCTGGTCCTGCTGATCGGTGTCTATGCACTGAACCGGCGTTTTGATCTGGTGAGGGCGCGATGAGTCCAGACCAGATCATCCTGCAGATCGATCTGCCCCGCCCCTGCTTTCACCTGCGGGTGAATGTCACCCTGCCCGGTCGCGGCATCACCGCTGTCTTTGGCCCCTCAGGCTGTGGCAAGACTACTCTGCTGCGCGCCATCGCCGGTCTTGAAGATGCCGTCGTGAGCAGGGCGGAGTCCCGTATTCAGGTAAACGGTGTCGAATGGCTTTCATCTACTGAGCGCCTACCCACCTGGCGCCGCCGGGTCGGGTATGTCTTTCAGGAGGCCTGCCTGTTCGAGCACTTGTCAGTCCAACAGAATCTGCTGTATGGCTTCAAACGCAACCAGCCCGCCCAGGCTGCCTTCGATGAGCTGGTGCAACTGCTGGACCTGGCGCCCCTGCTGCTGCGCCACACGACCAACCTGTCGGGCGGTGAACGACAGCGGATCGCCCTCGCCCGCGCGCTGCTTGCGAGTCCCGCATTGCTGTTGATGGACGAGCCGCTTGCAGCCCTGGATCAGGAGCGAAAACAGGAGATCGTGCCCTACCTCGAGCGGTTGCAGCAGCACCTGGCTATCCCCATGATCTACGTCAGTCATGCGCTGGATGAAGTCGTCCAGCTGGCGGACCATCTGCTGCTGATGGAAAACGGCACCCTGGTCGGTGATGGTCCGGTCAGCGATCTGTTGCACGGTCACCCGGTACTGGCTCAGCGGGACGATGCTTTTGCATTGATTGAAGGCCGGGTAACAGCCCAGGAGCCAGAACATCACCTGACAGTTATAACAGCCGGTGATGCCACCTTTTATCTGCCACAGCTTCCGGCTGCGCCGGGGCAGATCGTGCGCCTGCGGGTGAATGCGCGGGACGTCAGCCTGTGCCTGGATTACCCCCAGCGGACCAGCATCCTGAACATCCTCCCTGCCCGGATCAGCCGGATNCAGGCGGGTATCGGCGGCCAGAANCTGGTCCACCTGGACCTGGCAGGCCAGATACTGCTTGCGCGGATTTCCCACCGTTCCTGCTGCNTGCTCGAGCTCGTNGAGGGCCAGCCGGTATACGCCCAGATCAAAGCCCTTGCCCTGATGAAATAACCTCGGATGGTAGGCCTACAGATTTCAGCTATATTCAGAGGTATCTATTTCCAAATTTCGGACCGGCAACCGGGGAAACCACCAGCAAATGCCAACGGCTCTCCACCTGTGACGTTAAATTCATCACAATATTGAGCAAAAACGCCTCCAGTTTTGCGATACTCCACTATCCGATTGCCATGGCTGCGAATGAATGATTGACGCTCGACTTCCGACACTGCTTGAACGCCTGAATGTCCCTTCCCAGGATCTGGCCGCCCTGACCTTTTGTGCTGGCAGTAAAGAGCAGCAGGTACAGGCGTGGGTGGACGCCCTGCCGTTGACGCATATCAACCACCTCAGTGCGCTCCTGTACAAAGCAGTACCAGAGGTCGGACGCCTGAAGACCGACAGTGGGACCCGCCTGATCATTCTGGAAAAGCTTCGCCCGGCCGTGCAGCAGTGCATCCTGGGCCTGTCCCGCCATTTCCTGAACCAGCCCCTGATTCTGCCCGAGGCAGCGCGCAAGACGGCCACGGTCGCGCAGGCACTGCAGAAGCACATGAGCAACGCCTATCTGGNGGCGGCGCGCGACCTGTGCCGGGAAGGTAAAAGGGCTGAACATGCTGCNCAGCAGGCACTGGCCATCCATCGGGCGCTTACCGGGCTGGGTTTACTGCTGCTGCGCAGTTACCAGCTTTATATCCCTGTCTCCGGCCAGTTGTGGACCGAGCTCCACACCCTGTATGANGTCGCTGAGCTGTTGGAGCTGACAGAACATCCCATCGATGATCCCTTGCCGAATCATCTGCAGATCAAGACCATCAGCCANGCCTACCTCCGCCTGATGCTGCTGGCCTGTGCCAAGCCCAACCAGATGCGGCAGGACGAGGTACTGGCCACCTATAACGCGCTGGAGATGCTGGTGTCGCAGGCAAAGCTGCTGCCACACAACCCGGGCCAGAAAGACAACCTGTTTGCGATCCAGCTGTCCGGCAATCGTCCGCCGCAGTATAAGTCGCGCCTGCCTGGCAACCTGGGCACCAGCGTCCGCGAACTGAACACCAGCCAGCTGACCCGCACCCTGCAGGAGCATGCTCGACAAAGTACTGGGGAAGGCGGGGCGCTGCGCAATGAGCTCAAGCTCACGGCGGCACTGACCGAACACCTGCTGCAGGCATGGAGCATCCTGGCCCTGCGCAGCTTTGAGCGGCGGGAAAGCAGTGGTCAGGTGCAGGTCACGGTGGGACTGACCAACCTGCATTTCCACCTCAGCGGCAAGTTGCCCTTCAATCTGTTTCTGAATCAGGCTAACAATGTTCACAGCGACGAAGCCAATGCCGAGATCTTTCAGAAGCGGGGCATCCAGCTGAAACCGCTCAAGGTGGGCGAAGATGACCCATGGGGCAATGCCTTTGATGTCGCCGGCACCACACTGGCCGGTAAAGATTTGCCTACACTGAATATCGAAACCACGATCCGCAAGCAGCAACAGCAGGATTATCAGGGGAGCCATCCGGTCTATAACGTACCTGTTGTGGATGTCAGTCCCGGGGGCTATTGCCTCGAATGGCAGGGGGAGATTCCTTCGCAGGTCAAGGCAGGTGAGCTTCTCGGTATCCGCGATGAGGGCCGCCCCAAGTGGAGCGTTGGCGTGGTGCGCTGGGTTCAGCAGACCAAGGGCGCAACCCAGATGGGCGTCCAGATGCTGGCGCCCCAGGCGATTACGCTGGGTATCGCCGTTGTGCATAAAACCGGCGGTTTTTCCGAGTACCTGCGTGCGCTGGAGCTCCCTGCACTGAAGGCGGTCAACCAGCCGGTGACACTGCTGACCAATTCCGTATCGTTTCGTGAGTACGGTAAAGCCCGGCTGTTTCTACCGCCGTCGCAGGAAGGTGATGAGCCCCAGGAAAAGACGGTGCAGCTGACCAGGCGCGTATTTGCGACAGGCGCCTTCAGCCAGTTCACCTATCGCAACCTGGTCAATATCCAGCCGACCGAAGAAGTTAAAGATGACTTTGACTCGGTGTGGCAAAAGAACTGATGAGCTGCCAAACAACGATCTGACAGACGAAATGCTATAGTCATGTCGCACAATTTCACTCACCGCATTGAGACGACAGAGGTTTTGGGTAATATACGCAGCTGGCCGGGACGCTGAGTAGATAAAAATCCTGCTTGCAAGACTTTGCCAACTATCGGGGCATCAAGTCGCATCAAGTGGCCGAATGGCACAGACAAAGAGCGCAGTAACGCCTTATGAATGCAAATGACACTATCCGCCTCCTGATCCTGAATAACTCTCGCGCAGAAGCGGAACGTCTGATCAGTATGCTTCACAACGCCGGCCGCCCCAGCCGCGCCCAGCATGTCGAGAACGAGGAAACCCTCGTAAAACTCCTCGAAGAGCAAACCTGGGACCTACTGATCGCTCACGACCAGACCACCAACGTCACCCCCCAGACCGCCATTAAACATATCCGCCGTCTTAATAAAGACGTGCCGGTCATCCTGCAGAACGACGACGAAATCCTCGCCGTGGTGGAAGGTATGAAGCTGGGCGCGGTCGATGTGGTGCGTCTTGATGACGACCAGCACCTGTTGATGGTTATGCAACGGGAGATGAACAACCGCGAGGCGCGTCAGGCAAAACGTCTCGCCGACCGTCGCTTCCGCGAGGCAGAACGACGCAGCCAGCAGCTGCTCGACAGCTCGCGCGATGCCATCGCTTATGTTCAGGACGGTCTCTACCTCTATGCCAACCAGTCATTCGCTGAACTCTTCGGCTATACCGACAAAGATGACATCGATTGTATGCCTATCATGGACATGGTCGATGAAAATGATCAGGAAACACTCAAGACCTTTCTCAAGGATTTCACCTTCAAGGGGCTGGATGCCGAGTCAACCAAGCTCGCGTTTCGCGGCGTAAAACAGGACGGCACCTCCACCCCCATCAGTCTCGAAGTGTCCCACGTTACTTACGATGAAGAACCCTGTATCCAGTTCCTGGCACGCGCCAATCGCGTCGATGTGAATAATGAAGTGCTGGAACAGCAGATCAAACAGATCAAGTGGCAGGATGTGGTCACCGGCCTGTACAACCGCCAGTACATGATCAACCATCTTGAGAAAACCATCGACAACATCACCGAAAAAGACAACCTGAGCCTGCTGTACATCGACCTCGATAATTTTACCGAGCGCGCGCAGTCGACTCTGGGCGTGGCCGCTGCCGACATGGCTCTGAGCGATCTGGCCTCGCTGTTGCGGGAGAAAAACAACACCACGGATATCATCGCCCGCTTCGGCGATACTGCTTTTACCGTCCTCGTTCCGAACATCCGCGCCGATGCCGCTGTCGCCCGCGCCAAGCAGCTGTGCAAAGAGATCGAAGATCACATCATTGATATCGACAACAAGACCCTCCAGCTCACTGCCAGCATCGGTGTCTCGCTGATCAATGACAATTCCACAAATGCCAACAAAGTCATTGAGCAGGCACTCAATGCCATGGAAAAAGTGCGTACAGCTGGCGGCAATAATGCGCAGCTGTTCGAGCCGGAGTTGACGGCCGACGAACGCGACCAGAAAAACCTTGCCGCTGATTTGCAGCATGCACTGGATAACGATCGTTTCCGCCTGCTGTTCCAGCCCATCATCAGCCTGCGCGGATCTGAGGAAGAGTACTACGAAGTCTACCTGCGGATGCTCAATGAAAATAACGAGGAGATTTCTCCCAGTCGCTTTATTGAAACTGCTTCTTCCATCGGCGCCAGCATCAAGATTGATCGCTGGGTTATTCTCGAGTCGATCAAGATGCTGTCTCAGCATCGCGCCAAGGGGCAATAAAACCAAGCTGATCCTGAATTTGAGCAAGGATTCGCTGTGCGACGAATCCCTGGTGCCCTGGCTGGGGGTTGCGTTCAAGGCAGCCAAGTTGTCCAGCGATGCCATCGTGTTCCAGGCCAGCGAAGTGGATGTGACCAATCATCTGAATGCCGCCAAAGCGTTTGCTGAAGGTCTGCAGAAATTAAAGACGACCTTGTCGATCAGCAACTTTGGCTGCTCGCTGAATCCTTTCAACACCCTCAAACATGTTCCCGCCAGTATCATCAAGATCGACGGCTCGTTCACCATGGATATCCAGAACAACAAGGAAAGCCCGGAGACCCTGATCCACCTGATCGAACAGCTGCACGGCGAGAGCAAGATCACCATCGTACCCTTCGTCGAAAACGCCAGCGTACTTTCCACCCTCTGGCAAGCCGGAGCCCACTACATCCAAGGCCATTACCTGCAGGAACCCACGCAGAATATGAGCTACGACTTCAATATGGAGACGTGATTCGGGGATTGGGGCTGTCTGTCGGATTACGCTACGCTAATCCGACCTACGGGCGGCTTGGGTTGAGAGATTCGTGCGAGGCCGAGGGTGTCGGATTACGCTGCGCTAATCCGACCTACGGATCGGGTGGAAAGTTATGGTGGGGCACGGAGATCGGAGAATCATGTAGGTCGGATTAGAGGCGCAGCCTCGTAATCCGACATTGGTAATTCGATAACGGCAGGAATATCTCACGTCATCCAGCATCCAGCATCCAGCATCCAGAATTAGACAATGGCAGGAATACCTCATGTAATCCAACCTTACAAAGGTATCCCCCGATTTCCAGGGCAGGAGCACCTCATAATATTGCTTGGCCAATATGGGTTGCGGGCCCTGCCGAAAATCAGGCTCAGGCTCAACCTCAACCGCCAACCTCATCCATCACAA